>MDTC01132636.1_pt1 | contig 12993 bp, 10 predicted proteins | sample 811181 | NCBI WGS metagenome assembly MDTC01 (sample SAMN05326644, study PRJNA326480) | marine metagenome | isolation source: seawater | place: Pacific Ocean: North | collected 2011 | reverse complement strand
GAGATCTCCCTGAGGACTTGATCCTCCTGAAGTGCCGTTGAAGACGACGACGTTGATAGGCTGGATGTGTAAGCGCTGTGAGGCGTTGAGCTAACCAGTACTAATTGCACGTGAGGCTTGACCATATAATCATGCACTTTTTAATGATTGGACATGAGTATGTGGAAATAGCAACTCAACAACTTCAGTACAGAGATAGTATGTATAACTTGACGTTATAATATTACGTGCTTTATTCGCCTAAATTTTAAGACACTGCTGGTTTGCTCTTTGTGTTTATCTGAGCAATCTGGTGAAAGAATTGCCTGACGACATTAGCGAGCGTGAACCACCTGATTCCATCCCGAACTCAGAAGTGAAACCGCTCAGCGCCGATGGTAGTGTGGGGTTTCCCCATGTGAGAGTAGGTCATTGTCAGGCATTTAATACCAAACCCCATTCTGCTTTGCAGAATGGGGTTTTTTTTCGATAGAATTTTTTTGGCTAAAGACCGTTCTGTTAGTCTAGGATCTGTCCGGTAAAAAAATACTTCCGTAAGCCCATAAAAATAGCATAAAGTGGGCTATCGATAAGTTTGGAGGAATATCCGATGAAACGCTCAGCTTTCCCGTTCCTTTTTCTAGTCTTAATCTTTTCATCACAGGTCCAAGCTCAACAAGATCAAGGGTACGACTATTGGCAGCATCAAAGAGAGATAGTGCGCCGTGGGCAACACGCTATCTTTATGTGTAACGGCTTGTTTACCTCCGGTCGAACTCTCGAGCAACTTTACGATTGGGAGCTCGAGTTTTTTAGTGAGCCGATTGGTGGCCCCAGTGGTGGGGATTACCGGATAGATCGGGAAAGGCGGGCTGTAGAGATTGGTGAATCAGGTGCAGTGCCGACAATGCGAGCCGCATTTCGGGAGGGTATCGGCTGCATTATCTTGCCACCTGATCAAGACCTGGACGACATCGATAGGCTGCCTGAATTAAGTCTTCCTTACCCGATGCAAGATCCCGCAAGTATACCCTGGCCGGATGGAGATTTAATTCCGGAAATCGGCCCTTCAGGTGATGTCGATCAGCGAGCGCTGCAATCAGCATCGGATTGGGCCTTTGATCGCCCAAGCGATGAGCAACAAACCGTTAGCTTATTGATTGTTCACAAAGGTCAGATTATCCATGAGCGGTATGCAGATGGATTTGATATGACCACCCGCACTCGAACCTGGTCTACTGCTAAAAGTATTGCTTCTACATTGATTGGGATGATGGTGGATGATGGTCGACTTCAGTTGGATGAGCCATTGGGGTTTGCATGGTTACCAGAGAGTCGTTCGCCTGAGTCAGACCCCAGAAATAGAATTACTCTCCGCCATGTTTTAAATATGAGTAGTGGATTAGAAACCATTGATAATAGTGGGTTGGAATATGCGATAGGGTCAGGACTGTCCTACTGGGCGGGCGCGAGTTCGGTGGCAGGGGCGCGGAGTCGAGCTTTAATTCGAGAACCTGGAACATTTTGGGATTATGAAAACTACGATACCATACTGGGTGTTTACGCAATGAAGCGCGCGCTTGGAGGAGAGAAAGAATATGCAGAATTTCCTCGTACAGCTCTTTTGGACAAAATAGGTATGCGCAATACCTTGGTCAGCACGGATCGGTTTGGGGACTTTATTTTAAGCAGTCAAGTTTACACAAATGCCAGAGACCTGGCGCGTTTTGGATTGCTTTATCTTCAAAATGGAGTTTGGAATGGTGAGCGATTGATTTCTAAAGATTGGATTGATTTTGTCCGTACACCAGCCCCTGCGACTGAGGATATTGGTAATATTTATGGTGGGCAATGGTGGTTGGTTCCCGACAGTAGAAATGATGTTCCAAAGGACGCCTATTCCACTTCTGGCAATCGGGGACAATATACTATTGTGGTTCCGACTCATGATTTGGTTATTGTTCGCCGTGGTTTAGATTACGGTAGGCAAGGGTTTGATCGGTGGGGTTTAACTAGAGAAGTTATAAAAGCAATAGAGTAATTCGCGATTAATTTTCTTGGACACTAATTCTAAAAAAGAGAGAGGGACAGACAGTTATGAGTTTGAGATCAAAAATTAGTGCTAATTGTTTGGTTTTGTTAACTGCTGTCTTGCTAAACCCTTCGAAAGGATTGTCGCAAGAAACTGGAGCCCCTCCTCTCGATACTCCCAGAGTTGAGCGAGTACAGAAACCTTACACCGCTGCAGAAGCCTCAATACTAGTTCCTCGAGAGCGCGACGGCAGTGTTCTGGGAGTTTGGTCCACCTGTGCAAATGCCCCAGCGCTCTGTAAGGCTTGGCTTGGATTTACAGACTATCTTTTACAAGAATCTACGCTTCCATTGCGGGATCGAGAGCTCCTTATTCTTCGAATTGGTTATCTCAATCAGGGTGCTTATGAATGGGCGGCTCACAGGACTTTGGCGCTTTCTGCTAGTATCAATGAACAAGAATTAAAAGCGATTACTGTGGGTTCGACTCACTCTGATTGGAGTGATTGGGATTCGACTCTGTTAAGAGCTGCGGAAGAGCTTCATAATGGCGCCTTGATTTTAGATGAAACCTGGGAAAAATTGTCGAAGCGTTATACAAAACGGCAGATGATGGAAACTGTTTTTACGGTTGGTCAGTACAATATGGTTGCTATGTATTTAAATAGTCTCGGAGTGCAATTTGAAGATGGCTGGATTGGCTATCCTATTGATTAAGACATCATAAGATTAACTAACTAAAAGTTGAGGGAAATTACTATGGCTAAAGTGTTAGCGCTGTTTTCAGGGAATTTATTTTCTCTTCGTGTTTTTTTAGTTCTTATCTCTGTAGGTATTTATGGGTGCGCGCCTGAAGGGGGCGGAGAAATGGAAATTTCTGAGCCGACCGGAGGTTGGGTTACCCTAATTGATGGAACTGATGGGCTGGAGAATTTCGACATGGTAGGTGACGCTAATTGGGCAGGCGAGTTTTCCTCTATTAGGGCGACCGAAGGCACTGGAGCCTCTTGGCTTGTGACTAAAGAAGCTTATCGTGATTTTGTTATAAGAGTAGAGTTTTGGGCAAGTGATGATGCGAATAGCGGTATATATTTGCGCTGTCAAAACCCAGAGAGAATCACAGATAGAGATTGTTATGAGGCGAATATTTATGACCAAAGACCTGACTCTTCTTATGGAACTGGAGGAATCGTTCATAGATCCGCTGTATCTGAACCCCTACCAACTGCTGGTGATAAATGGAATGTTTACAAAATCACCGCCTATGGAGACCGTTTGAAAGTCGAGTTAAATAATGAAGTGACTGCAGACGTGACCGACAGTGAACTTAGCGAGGGAGTAATCGGGTTGCAATGGGCAGCAGGTGAGCTAAGATTTCGTAAAGTAGAGATAGCAACGCTTTAGTGTTTAAAAGCTAAAAAAAGGCCCTAGCGACTTTTTCGCTTGGGTCTTTTTTTTAGGTGCCCGTAATTAATATTTGTCGTGGTCTTTAGCAAATTCTATGCTAAAACCCCTGAGATCATTAGTGCGCACAATTAAAGCAACATGAGATAAATTTTGGATGTCTGCGAGATTATATATGAGTGATCCCTTTTTATCTTCTCGTCCCTTCTTGAGGCTAATTTGGCGCATTGGTTTTTATGGTGTCCTAGTAACAGCTAGCGTGATTAATATGGCTCAAGAAAACTTTGATCGTATAACTGTGGAATCTTTTGGGACATTGGATGATGGGAAAGCGGTCCAGTTATTTAGATTAAAAAATCGGTCGGGTATGACCGTTGAGATAATAGATCTTGGCGGGATTATTGTCTCGCTTGAGGTAGCTGACGTCGAAGGGGTTTTCGCAGATGTAACCACCGGTTTTGATATTCCTCAGAGTTATGTTGAAGGCGCAGGTTACATGGGTGCAATTATTGGTCGTTATGCAAATCGCATATCGGATGGAAAGTTTTCGATTGACGGCGTTCAATATTCTTTGGCGCAGAATAATGGGGATAATTCGATTCACGGAGGTTTAGTCGGCTTCGATAAAAAAATTTGGAATGCCGAGTATGTAACAAACCTAAACGAAGTCAGATTAATCCTAACTACGTTTAGTTCAGATGGCGAGGAAGGTTATCCGGGGAGAGTCGATGCGACGGTTGTTTACACACTCAACGATAAAAACCAGTTGGTCATCGACTACTCGGCTTTCACGGATAAACCTACAGTGATCAACTTAACCAATCACGCCTATTTTAACTTAGATGGGCATGGTGCCGGCTCAATTCTTAACCATGAGATTACAATACATGCTGATCATTATACGCCAGTGGACAGCGAGTCTATCCCGACTGGGGCAATCGAAGACGTCTCTGAAACGCCGCTAGATTTTCGTATCGCAAAAACTATAGGCGAGGATATTGAATCGGGCCATCAGCAAATTCAGTTTGGCTCCGGGTTCGATCACAATTTCGTAATCAATCAGGCGAATCCTGAGGCCCTGACCCTTGCTGCTGAAGTTTATTCGCCTGCGTCCGGGCGCGTGATGAATGTCTACACTGATCAGCCAGGAGTACAGTTTTATACGGGCAATTTCTTAAATGGGAGTTTGATTGGGAAAGGGGGCGCTGTTTATGATTCTCGTCAAGCTTTTTGTCTTGAAACCCAGCATTTTCCGGATAGTCCGAATAGACCCAATTTTCCATCGACTGTCCTTAGGCCTGGCGAGCGCTTGGAAAAGCGCACAATTTTTGAATTTCTTACCCGCCGTGCGACAGACTCCCCTTAAGGTTTTTGGCACGAAAGAGGCTAATTGTTTACGAGGAGGCCTAGGGTTTATTGGATTTTCACTCTTTTTAAAATTAGGGTAACCTGTAAAAAAGGGTTAGATGATGCGTTCACTCTACTTTGATATATAAGGACCTGAGAGTTTTACAGTTAGTTACTACGAATTAATTAAAAGCATCGTTCCAATAATAATATATAAGTAAGGAGCACCCCAAAATGGAAAAGAGGAATTTCTCTAAGGCCCTCTTGATAATAGCTTCCCTCCTGATCGCCATAAATAGTAATGGGCAGACCACGGATACGCTTACGTATACAAAAGATATTCTGCCGATTTTCACCTCGACTTGCTTGGATTGCCATGGCCCAGATGAAACCAGGCGTATGCTTAATCTTCGACTAGATACTCAGGATTTTCTCAGAAGCCACGTGGTGCCGGGGGATCCTGACAGCAGCCTTATATTTCAACGCGTATCAGAAGACGACATGATTCGGATTATGCCGCCTTCTTCAAGCGGAAGAGCCCTTAGTGAGGAGCAAGTAAAAAAGGTTCGAGAGTGGATAGAAGAGGGTGCAGAGTGGGGCGAACCGCTGAATGCGGTTCAGCAAGCGAATCTTGTTCAAGCGGCTCAACGGCAAGTGGTATTTGCCCGGGAAGTTCGGCCAATTCTGTCGAGAAATTGTTTTCAATGCCACGGACCGGATAATCAAAACCGTCAGATGGGATTGCGCCTTGACACTCCGGAAGGGTATGGCGGTGACCGCGGGCATTTTGGGGGTCCAGCAGTTATTCCCGGTAATCCGGAAGGCAGCTTATTGTTCCAGCGTATTACTTCAGAGGCTGCGGAAGAAAGAATGCCGAGAGATAGAGAGGCTCTCAGCGCAGATGAAATTGAAACGATTAGATTATGGATTGACCAGGGCGCGCAGTGGGAAAGCCACTGGGCTTTTATCCCTCCAGAGAAACCTAAAATTCCTTCGGCTTCTAATAGAGACTGGCCACGCAATTCCATTGATAACTTTATTTTGGAGCGCCTAGATAAAGAAGGCATAAAGCCCTCTGAGGAGACAGATAAGGCTACGTTGATCAGGAGGGTAACCCTAGATCTAACAGGACTGCCCCCCACCTTAGAGGAAGTCGATGCTTTTTTGGCAGACGACGATCCGAAAGCTTATGAAAAGGTGGTGGACCGATTACTTCAATCGCCACGGTTTGGCGAAAGAATGGCAGTAGAGTGGTTGGATGCTTCTCGATACGCTGATACCAACGGATATCAAACTGATGGTGAAAGATCTATGTGGCGATGGCGAGACTGGATTATCAACGCCTACAACAGCAATATGCCTTTTGATCAGTTTACGGTGGAGCAACTAGCAGGCGATATGCTGCCAAATGCGACGCTTGATCAGCGTATCGCTACGGCCTTTAATCGTAATCACAGTCTGAGCGCAGAGGGTGGTATTGTTCCAGAGGAATTCTTAGTCGAGTATGCTGTAGACCGAGTGGCCACCACCTCAACGGTTTGGCTTGGCTTAACCATGGCATGTGCAAGGTGTCACGATCACAAGTTTGATCCGCTGCAGCAGAAGGAATTTTATGAATTCTCTGCTTTTTTCAACAATATTAATGAGCGTGGAAAAGGCTTCAAATATGTAAATTCCCCGCCTTTCATTATGGCTCCTACGATAGACCAGCAAGCCCAATTGGAGGAAATGACCCAGCGTTTGGAAGCGGCGAACTTGGCGTTTGAAGAAATAAAGAGCGATATTAATCGTGAGCAAGAAGCTTGGGAAGATTCACTAATAAGGTCGGCTGACGTCGATGCGGATGTGGACTGGAATTTAAAGCAAGGCTTAGTTGTTCATCATGCACTAGATGGAGATATCTCTGGTGTTCACGCGGGCCAGGTTGCTGAAGCTTCTCTGGAAAACGGTCTACCCCATTTTGTTAAAGGTAGGATCGGTTCGGCTGCCAACTTCGATGGAGATCGCTACATTAACGCGGGGAACCCGCAGAGTCTTGGATATGAGGACGAATTTAGTTTGTCCGCCTGGATCTACTCGACTAGTGACAACGGCGTAGTGTTTTCTCGCGCAAATGAGGGGGACCAGGGAGAGGTAGGTTGGGGAGTCTATATTGAAGACGGAAAGGTTCGACTGAATTTATCCACTAGAGTTTTAGATGATGGGGTCGCGGCGGAAACGGTTGAACCAATTCAGTTGAATCGGTGGCACCACGTAATGGCGACTTATGATGGGTCAAAAACGCCTGGAGGCATGCGCGTCTATATCGATGGAGTCTCGCAAGAATTAGAGGGTTTGCTAGATCTGGTCGGCAACAGGTTGCCGCGTCGGTACCCGCTGCTAATCGGTGCCAGTGGGTCTTCGAAACCAAATTTTCACGGTAACATTGATGATGTCCGCATCTATGATCGAGTGCTATCTCCTGAAGAGGTCGCAGTTGTTGCAACAGCGTCAACGGTCTCGGATATAGCCGGTATCGAAAAGTTTGAGCGAACTGAGGGTCAGTCCGAAAAAATTCGCTTAAGCTTCCTAAATCAATATGCCTCAACTAGGGTTCGCGGGGCATATAACAAATTAAAGGAAGCGGAGTGGGAACTTAAAGAGCTTCGAGAAAGTTTCCCAACAGTCATGGTTATGGAAGAAATGACCCCGCGCCGATCGACTTATCGGCTTAATCGAGGCGTTTATGATAGTCCTGCTGAGGAGGTATTTGCTGGAACGCCATCGATCCTCCCTCCTATGCCGGAGGGTGAGAAAAATCGATTAACTTTCGCGAAGTGGTTGGTCTCAGCTGACAATCCGTTAATGAGCCGCGTTACGGTGAATCGGTTTTGGCAAATGTATTTTGGTACGGGTCTTGTAAAAACTTCAGATAATTTTGGTTCCCAGGGCGAATTCCCGTCACACCCAAGGCTGTTAGATTGGTTGGCGACCGATTTCGTAGAGTCAGGATGGGACGTAAAGAATTTGCAACGACAAATCGTCACGAGTGCAACCTATCGCCAATCATCCGCTGTTACCCCAGTCATGATAGAACGAGATCCGGAAAATCGTTTGTTGTCTAGAGCGACTCGCATGAGAATGCCTGCGCAAATGATTCGGGACCAGGCGCTTGCCGTGTCCGGGTTACTCACTGAGAGGCTTGGGGGTCCATCTGTTGGCCCCTATCAACCCGAAGGACTCTGGGATGATATTGTGGAAAGGGGTCAAGAGTACCGTCTTTCGAGTGGAGAAGACTTATACCGACGCAGTTTATATACGTTCTGGAAGAGAACTCGTCCGGCTCCAGCTATGATTACGTTCGACTCCTCAACGCGTGAGACGCACATAGTCGCGCCGACACGGACCAACACGCCGCTGCAAGCGCTTAATTTAATGAATGATGTAACATATGTTGAGGCTGCCAGAGCCCTCGGAGAGAGAGCTCTGCAGCGAGGGGCCGTTGATAACAGCGCCGTAAAGCAAAATATTACTTATATGTATCGGTTGGCGTCGTCGCGCACGCCAAGTGATGACGTTCAATTGATTTTAGTGAGCGCTTATGAGAATTATCTCGCAGAGTATCAGGCCGATCGAGCCGCAGCACTTCTGTTGGTAAGTGAAGGTCAATCTGCTCGAGACCAGACATTAGACATCGCGCAATTAGCGGCCTACCAAATGGTGGCCAGCCTCATCTTAAATTTAGATGGAACAATTACGAGAGATTAAGCCTATGACACCTGTTGATGAACGAAAAAATATACTCACACGTCGTAGTTTTCTTAATCTATCCTCTTCGTGTTTGGGCGCAGCAGCAATAAGTTCACTTATGAGCTCTGGTGCGTCTTCCCAGGATCAGAATCTTGGAGGTCTCTCGGGGGTCCCACACTTTGCTCCAAAAGCAAAGCGTGTCATATACCTGTTTCAGTCGGGAGGCCCTTCTCAACACGAATTATGGGATTATAAGCCTAAGTTAGCCAGTATGGTGGGCGATGAGCTACCCCCATCGGTTAGGGGGAACCAGCGTGTGACCGCGATGACCTCAGGTCAACTGAGTTTTCCATTGGTTCCGTCAATTTATAAATTTAATCAGCATGGACAATCCGGGGCTTGGGTTAGTGAGCTCATGCCTCACACGGCTAAAATAGTTGACGATTTAGCTTTTATTAAGTCGATGCATACTGAGGCGATTAACCATGACCCTGGTATTACTTTTTTTCAAACTGGCGCGCAATTGGCAGGGAGACCTAGTATCGGTGCTTGGTTGGACTATGGGTTAGGCAGCATGAATCAGGACCTTCCGTCTTTTGTGGCGATGGTGTCGGTAGGGTCTGGTAATGGGGGTCAGCCACTCTACGATCGCCTTTGGGGTAGTGGTTTTTTGCCTAAAAAGCATCAAGGGGTTAAATTTCTCGCCAGTGGTGATCCTGTCCTATATTTATCTAATCCGCCTGGGGTCAAGAGTTCTACGCGTCGCAGATTTCTGGATGATCTCGCAAGAATGAACGAGCTGACTCGGGAGGAGTACGGTGATCCTGAAACAGATACCCGTATCTCTCAATACGAAATGGCGTACCGTATGCAAACTTCAGTCCCAGAACTGAGCGACCTTTCAGACGAGTCGCAGTCGACCTTAGACCGTTATGGACCAGATGTTTTAAAGCCTGGGTCTTTTGCTCGAAATTGTTTGCTCGCGAGGAGGCTTGCAGAGAGGGATGTTCGATTTATCCAGCTCTTCCACCGAGGTTGGGATCAGCATACGCGTTTACCGAGTGGAATTAGCAACCAGGCTCGCGATGTTGATCAACCACAGGCCGCGCTTGTGCAAGATTTAAAAGAACGGGGACTTCTAGAGGATACTCTTGTGGTTTGGGGCGGTGAGTTTGGCAGAAGTGTTTACTGCCAAGGTAAATTTACGGAGGAAGTGTATGGACGTGACCATCATCCTCGGTGCTTCACGATGTGGATGGCAGGTGGTGGGGTAAAGCCCGGTATGACTTATGGCGAAACTGATGACTTTTCGTACAATATTGTGAAAGATCCGGTTCATGTTCATGACCTCCATGCGACCATATTTCATTTATTAGGGATAGATCATACTAAGTTGACCTATCACTACCAGGGTCGGGACTTTAGACTTACTGACGTGCATGGGAAGATAGTCGAACCAATCTTGGCCTAATTTTTATCCCTGCTGATCACAGCGCTTTTAATTTGAATTAATGCTGTCAGTATTCCGGATTGTGGCGCTCCTACTCGGCGTTTGTTAGCCTAGCAGAAATCTTTTAAGTGGATTCTGAATATCTAACTGATACTGAGGCAAACGCTGCTTAGTTTCGGAGTAGCTTGTGAGCCAGGTGTGTGAGCGAAGTATGCAACTTGTGGGATTAAGGTTTTTGTCCCGTGTGGATGTATGTCGATTAGGTGAAGAGAAACAAGATGAACCGTATTAATTTAGAGGGTTCGAGCCCCCACTTTATTGGGTGCTGGGATATGGAACAGAATTCGCTTTGCGATGAATTAATCGAGTTTTTTGAGGCTCATCAAGAAAAGCAGGAGCCGGGTCAGTCCGCTGGAGCAGTGGATCTTGATGCAAAAAAATCCACGGATATGACTATCCATCCACGAGATTTGAAGCAACAAGAATATAAAGCTGCCAAAGAATATACAGACTGTTTGTTTGCATGCTTCAAGGACTATACCGAGCAGTTTTCATTTTTGGGGTCGATAATGCCGAGTACATTTATTGGCTCATTTAATATTCAAAAATACCTGCCAGGCGGGCATTTTAAGCTTCCGCATACCGAACGAACTTCAGTTCAAAACAGCTTTAGGGTTTTAGCGTGGATGACTTATCTTAATGATGTAGTCGATGGGGGTACAACTAAATTTACTCATCAAGATATGGAAGTGAAGCCTTCCAAGGGTAAGACACTTATCTGGCCAGCGGAGTGGACGCATGCTCATGTTGGAAATATTGTTAACTCGGGGGAGAAGTACATCATAACAGGCTGGATGCACTTTCCTCATGAAACTAGATAAATTTTAAATTCATAAGAACCAGTAACGTCTCTCGCGATATTCGGTATAAACTCCGGAATGGTTTTTCTTTAATTCCGAGATTTTGCGTTTGCGCTGCTCGATCTGATTGATGTGGTCAAAATGAGTAATGAGAATTTAAAAAATATTGTCATACTGGGTGGCGGGACGGCGGGTTGGATGGCCGCGAACCTTCTGCAAAAAAAGTGGCGCCACCTTGGTATTAATATCACAGTAGTTGAATCGCCTGACATTGGTATTATTGGTGTTGGAGAGGGCTCTACGCCCTTATTGAAGGATTTTTTTGATTCACTGGATATCAGTGAGTCGGAGTGGATGCCTAAATGCAATGCTACGTATAAAAATGGCATAAGCTTTAATAATTGGTCAACAGTCGCCGGCTATGAGGCATATTTCCACCCGTTCCCTTGTAGCCTGGATTTTGCGACGTTCGGGTTACTGTACAAATATTCGGCCCTTCGTAGGAAGGGCGTTGATGTTCTGGCCCATCCAAATCGGTTTTCTTTGATGTCTAATTTAACTCAAAAAAAATTAGCGCCGATTCCTTCTGAAAATTTTCCATTTCATTTTCAATATGGGTATCACTTTGACTCCGTATTGATCGGCAAGTTTTTGCGCGATAGAGCAAAGGCGGACGGGGTTGCGCACATAGAGGCAACCGTGGAGCATGTGGAGCAAAGCTTGAATGGGGACATTAAGCTGTTAAAACTTAACAATGGGGAGGAGATCGCTGGTGATTTTTTCGTGGACTGTTCAGGCTTCGCATCGATTCTTCTGCAAAAAACGCTGAAAATTCCTTTTGTAAGTTTTGGAGAAAATTTATTTAACGATTCTGCTGTGGCGATACCCACGGAACTGGAGCCAAACATTCCCTCTGAAACTATTTCAACTGCTTTGAGCAATGGTTGGGCATGGAAAATTCCGCTAACGAATCGTTATGGAAATGGTTATGTTTATAGCTCTCATTATTTGTCCAAGGAGGCTGCGGAAACAGAGCTGAGGTCGCACTTAGGAATTTTGGATCGTGATGTCGAAGCTCGCCACCTAAAGATGAGAGTAGGTAGGACGGAAGAGTCATGGAGTAAAAATTGCCTGGCGGTTGGCCTTTCTCAGGGTTTTATAGAGCCTCTAGAAGCAACCGCTCTTCAGTTTGTTTATTCTACGGTCGACGAGTTTGCAAAAGCGTTGGAAGAAGGAAGCTTTACAAATCAATATAGAGAAGAATTTAATAATCGGATGAACAGGAATTTTGAAGGAATCCGAGACTATATTGTGTTGCATTACAAGACTAACTCTAGGACGGACAGCCAATACTGGGTAGATAATCGAGAGAACAATAATCTCTCTAATAATTTAAAAGAAATGCTCAAATGTTGGTATGGGATTGAAGACATCGAGGCTGCACTGTCACGTTTAAATATTGGAAACTATTATTCGCAGCGTTCGTGGGCTTGTTTGCTTGCAGGGGTAGGTGTATTCCCACGCCAAGAAAACTTATCTGCTGCAGACGCAGAGAGTGCTAAGATGGCTGAAGCTGATCTAGACTACGTGGATAAATTTATAACTGGGTGCTCAATGAACTTTGAGCCTCACGAAAGGAAACTAGCAGTTAAATCGCCCAATTCTTAGATTTTCCAAAATGCTTATGCTTTGACGAAGATAGAGCCCAGTTTTTGCTCTTTTTGCGAGTCGGTTAAGATATCCTGACGACGCACTTTGTTTGAATGCCCGCAATTCCTATCTTAGGGTAGGAGAAGATTAAATTTTGAGCAGCCTCCCACGATTTTCCGCCTATACTTTCAAAAATTCAGGAAGCTTTCATAAAATCAGTAAGCTTAAACTCCGAAATAAGGCCGAAAATGATACATTTGGTAACGCTCCGCTCTTTTTAATTTGCCGTAGATATACATGTTACGGGGTGTGCCTATTTTTTACGGATTGTGCCTATATAGCGCTTGACTGTAGTGAGTGCCAGTGTTTTCATGCAAGTAGAAGTCTTGGTTGGTTATCTGGTCGACTCTGAGCATTAGGGTTGGGAAATCGTCTAAAGACTCAAATAAGAATTAGAAGCAAAAGTAAACATCAAGAGAGAGGAGTTTTATATGCACGTCAATAGAAAAGCCGGGCACCCCGGTTTTCAGAAAAAACTATTGT
>MDTC01136669.1_pt1 | contig 12996 bp, 7 predicted proteins | sample 811181 | NCBI WGS metagenome assembly MDTC01 (sample SAMN05326644, study PRJNA326480) | marine metagenome | isolation source: seawater | place: Pacific Ocean: North | collected 2011 | reverse complement strand
TTCTATCGATACGTTGAGTGTTGAATGGCTCCGTCGAATCTCCTGCATAGAATGAAACATCAAATGATGAATTTAGTGGGCCTCCGAAGTTAGTTAGGAATGCTCGAAGCTCTACATCTGTACCTACGCTAACACGTTGTTGCTCGGTTTCAATTCGCACTGCTCTTAATTCTGGACTCTTATCTGCACCGAGTGTTACCCATGCTAATTCTAGGTCATTATCCAATGAACTTGGTTCCCTAACTGGATCGCTTTCACTGTTACTAGTTTGTGGGAATGTATTCCCTGCAGAATCTTCCCCGGTGAGGTAGAATCCTACGATGTAACCAGTTCGAGGAGTCACCAATCCACCGCTAGTAAGATCTACAGTACCTGTCCATAACAATAGGTCGTCCTGTAGTTCCATTGAAAGAATGGAATATCCAGCAGCGATTGTAGTGGTACCATCCCTCATTATCCAGTGAACTTGTTGTGGAGCTTGTGCTAAATCTGAACAACGTTGATCTGACGGATCATTGACGCATTCTTCTGTTCCTAGGAAAGCAACAGCAACTTCAGTCAAATCTGCTTGGGTTCCAATATCGATAATATCGATTGGAAGTATTCTATGGATTACTCTAGGTGGAGTATGGTCAACGCTTAGTTGCAACGTTGTAGATACTGAGTCTCTAGTCATATCTTCTCCTCTTCCAGGAATGCCGGTAATTCCAGTCAAGAATGTCCTTGTTTCGGCAGATGCTAGAGTTGGAGCAGCACTCAAAGGAACTTCTACCATGTAATCTCCATTTTCTGTTAGACTTCCATCCGACCACATTTGGACACCATCAAAAACATCGACTACTATTCCAAGGTTATTGGGTGGAGGGGTTTGTGAACCCTCGTAAACTACACGACCAGTCCACTGAATTCTATCGTCTGGTCTGATTGATGTAGAACTATCAATTGGCCCTACTCTAGGATGCATTACGTCAGTGATTGTATAACTTGAAGCTTCGAGAACCAAATCGTTTTCAACATAGAACGTCCTATCTACAAATTCAATTGTACGCATGCTTGCACCAAGTTGTTTGTATTCAAACGCTAAATCACTGATTTCTTCATCTGGCCATTCCCAAGACATTTTGAAATGGAAGTCAATTAGAACCCAAGGTAATCCAGTGTCATTGCTGATTACTGTTGTTTGACTGCTTGGAAGAATTTCGATGTAATCTGAATCACTCCAGAAAGAATTGTTTCGTCCGGAAAAAGAAATAGTTTGACGATCCCGTTCTGGATCTGGTCCTTCAAAGTCAAAAATTAGACTAATAATTTCAAAATCAATAATTCCATTTGCGTCTACCAATCCCGCACTAATTATTTGTTCAGTTCCTGAGTAAATTGCATCTCCATCATTATGACCCGACCAATGAATCCCTGTGAAAACCGATTCCATATCTTTTCTTGTCCGGTACGTAGCAAGGTCAGAAGAGAACCCTGGTCCTTCTCCAGATTCCAATAAATTACCAGCAGGGTCATTTCCGGTTACATAGTATGAAACTGAAGCCATATTGGGGTTTCTACTATCATCGATAGTCGTGAAGAATCTCTTGTTGTCTGCAGAGCTTGTATTCACCATGCTTCGATTAACGTATTCATCTGAATCTGCAATACCATTTCGATTGATATCATGATCTGCTTCCACCCAATAGTGGAGTGTTAGTTCAGTAGGGTCACCTACGGCGTCTTCAACATCGATAACAATCGATTGATCGAATCTAGCTGCAACATAATCATCTTGTTTGGGACTATTGTGAGTGATTTCAGGTGAAGTTGCATCGATGTAGAAGGTTCGACGAGAGTCCGAATTTGGTGGAGAAATTAATGTGGGATCTCTTTCATTGTATGTCTGAACCTCATATGTTATTCCTTCTGGAATATCAATATCTGGGACAGTTAGGCTGATGAAGAATGAACCATCTGGATTGTTTTGATCTTTCCAAGAGGTTTGGACAAAGTCTCCTTGTTCTCCTTTCTGAGCAATTTGAACATCGAAAACTGAGTTAAGTGGTGTATCCTCAGTATCTACAAACCACATTTGACCTTGGAAGAAGATGGTTTCTCCAGCAGAAATCCAATCTCCATTAGTCAAATTTTGGTTGGTAACAATTCCTTCTGCGTCTCTAACTCCCAACCAACCCAAACCATAGGTCTGATTTACTCTGATTCCTGTGTTTTGTGTATCGGACAACATGGCAGGTGTTGAGCCCTGGTCATCTGTACAAGTGACTCTAAATCCAACATTATCTTGTTCAGGGAACTCACTGGTAACTCTAAATTTCCAATGAATCTCAAAAATTCCATTATTATTTGTTGTATATGTTCCGCCTTCTTGTCCAGGTTGTATTGGGATAATCCAATCTTCAGGGTCATCATCCATCAGAGTACCTGTTTCTGACCATGTGAGTGAAGGTGAATCGGAACTAGGGGATGCTACGAAGTCTAATGTTGCACTAGAAATTCCCGTTGCACCTTCACCAATGACGTGCCTCGTAACCACTTCGTATGACTTACTTCGCTCGTGAAGTACCATTCCTTGATCCCAGATAATGTCTAAATTGACTGTTTGCATTGTATATGTAAGTTGAAATGAATTGATTTTTACTAAACCTGGAGCAGTTGATGAAAGACTAATTGGAATAGTAATTGTACCTGTGCCTGTTCCTGGAATCAATGAATTAATTGAAGTTAGTATGTTGTTACTGCTAACATCTCTTATTCCTAGAAGAGTGCCCGTACTAACCCATTCATCAGTTCCATCATCTCCAATATCCATCTTTACATTTTGAGGTGCCTGACTGAAAATTTGAATGTTGAAATCCTCTAAAGTGGGAGTATTAGCGTTACCCGATCCTGAATAGAAATAGATATAGAAATAGATGTATGAACTACTTCCTGAAAAAGAAATTGTTTGCCCAGGAGTGTTAACGTTGTATTGCTGTCCGATTTGGAAATACATATTGAAATATGAATTACCAGGGGTTGTTGAATTCCACCATACCTTTGCAGCAACTGGAGCAGTTCCAGTAGTGCCTAGATATTTGTAACCTCTAATGTATCCACTTGAAGAGAAACTTGAGACATAGGTGAGTTGAACTCGATCAATAACAGGAGATACAGAATTGTTGGTTCCATTGAGATATGCACGCCATTTTACTTGGGTGCCTCCATTTGTAAATGTAGTTTGACTTCCTAGAGATGCAGATTTCCATGTATTGCCACCATCTACACTGACCTCTATTTCGACAGAAGTTCCACTAGGTTCGTATGTTATCAGTCCACTAAGAGAAACTGAGTTGATTGATGAAGCTAAATTAGTAGTGGAACCGATTGCTATACTATTTGATTGGGTAGAAGTCCTGTGGTCAAAAGTTGCTCCCATGCCTGATTTTAGGATAGTTCGACTTGTTGTAGATGGACAGTAACTTGTTGTCGTAGCGTAAAAGCAAGAATACAGAACTTGACCTTCTCCATCATCCGCGATTCCGTAATGCCCCTTTCCGTTCAGTGTAATTGTACCCTGGAAATCGACCCAAGCTCCTGCACTATGTAAGACAAAATGAGTAGATGAAGAAGTACGGTAAGAATTTATCAATATTCGAGGATAGTTTACTGCAAGTCCGGAAATTGTTCCTGTAATGGTGCTGCTTGTTCCCAAATAAGTGATTGAATTAGCAGTAGTTGGATTTGAACGAGAAACATTCCAAAGGTTGTATGTTATTGAACCTGAACTAGAACGAACCAATACTTTCAGAGAATCACTTTCCTGATCTACGGCAATTCCTACTGGATATGAACTAGAACTAGACATAGTCCAATCCCCTACACAACTCCAAGTTGAATCTGTAACAGTCCATTTTGTGATTCTACGATAGTTGTATGAAACTGCCCAAACAGTATCATCTCCATCTGCAGCCAAGTCGTAAAGGTAGAACAGTGCTTGACTATTGCAACTATTGTATTGTTTAGTGACTTGATTAACAACACTGTTTGAAGATGAGTTGAATGAATTTATGGCAGGTGTTTGATAAACAGAACTAGAACCATAATTGCTCATAAACACAGTATCTCCAACCTTTACTAATGCTCCAGGATAATTCCAATTCATACTATTTGGTACAGTCATTGCATTCCCACTGACTGTAGGACTAATGTATCCTTGATTGCCATTTGCAGCAAATCTACCAGAGGTGTTGTGATACGAAGACGAAGCACTATCCCAATCCCTGGAAGCAGCTAAATTGTTTGAACTGGTGCTTTCTTGAGTATTGAGTGTTATTTCGTCATTACCTACTTTCAAATTATTTCTGTACCAACTAGAGAAGTATGTTCCCGTAAATGATGTTGATGTTGTCCCAGCACCTCCAAATTCACTGTCTGTAGTTCGGTTTTCCCATTGTGTATTCTGAGCGGTTCCTTCTATCGAAAACCTTGCTTGAGTAACTGCCGCTCCATAAGGAAGTGTGATTCCAGGAGTTTGAGCATCTCCTCCAGTTGCACTGGTGAAACTATGGCTGAATGTAGTGGTTCCATCAGCAAACTGAGTTTCAGTCGTTGCTGCTGAGACTAACGGGGACATAGACATTGAAAGGAACAAAAATAATACAAATATTGCAGTTCGCCGCATTGCCTAACCTCCGGTGGTGATTGGTCTCTCTGTGAGCGGACATATCAACATGGCGTCGTCTCGTCAAAGCGATTGAAGTAAAAAATCGAAGATTATATGCGAAAGTAGAATACAATTGAACCTACAGGAACGGTTGGTTATCATGGCTCGACGAGATAAGAAGCAGAGTGGCAACATATTCAGTAAGTGGTGGGAAGAGCGCCGAGATCAGCATCTAAGTATTCTATTCATACTCTCTATGGTTGGTCTTGGTGCATTCCTTTGGTCACTCGTTTTCTTTATGATGTTGGATGGAGTTACAGAAATGCCTGAACTTATTGGATTATCATGGTTTTTTGCAATAGGCGGCCTTATTTTACTAGGTATTGTTGGCCCCGAGTTCTTCAGATACAACGAACAGTTAACACTCCTTAGAGAAATTCTTGAATTGGAATCTAGAGCCGAAATTCAGAGACGAAGAAAGGAAGCTGAGGAAGCCGCCTCATTACTTGGAACAATATATCAAGGCAAATTGTTGCACCATTACAAGAATCATGGTATTCGTGCAGGACGTGTTTTTGCATCAGCCTCTACGAATTTTGTTACTCAGGAATCTGGAATTGCTTCCTGGTGGAATGCTGAAAGAACAAAATTATCAGAAAATTTAGGAATGGATGAAGCCATATATCCTGGCCTCCATAAGTCATTGATTGTAGGCTCAGTCACTGGAATTATCTTGCTTTTATGGAATTCATTGTTTGGAATTGCTCGTATGACAACTGATGGGCCAAGAGATTACTCCATCGACGTCCTTGCATGGTTCCAAGGAATTTTTGGTTCAGATGGGGGCGTCCTTGTAGAACCGATTTCCTTTGATTTGATGTCTATAGTTTTGATAATAGGTTTAGGTTCATTGCTTTGGTTTACCAGTCCCATGGATTCGTTGGAATTTTCAGCGGAAGAGGAGTGAGGAAAATCAATGTCCAACAGCTATGGATGGATTCGAGAAATCCTTCTTGCTGCTGGAATGATACTTGTCTTGTACAGTTCTCTTGTTTTGATGACTGGATCCTCACCACCGATGGTTGTTGTAGAATCTCAATCAATGATGATGGATGAAAATTCTCGTATTGGGAGTATAGATCCAGGTGACATTATTTTGGTTACAGATTCAGATAAGAGAGATGTGATTACATATGCGGAAGCAGTAGAACCTGGAAGTCGGTTCGAAGGCTATTCCACTCATGGAATGCCCGGTGATGTAATCATTTACAAAAAGAATGGAGGAAATGATACTCCTGTAATTCATCGGGCAATATTATTTGTTTCTGCAAATGAAACCACGAAAACCCAAACTGATGGAACTTGTTTGGAAGGAGAGTTAGATGAACAACTGATTGCTACTGATGGTTCAACTGGTGCTTGTATTCTTACTTGGGATGTTGAAGGTACATCGATTTCCAACGTTTCTTCGATTAATATGAATCTCACAGGATATTCATGCCTATCTCATGGATATTTGGTGATCCAAAATTGGATTCCAGAACATGAAGGATATCTTACATCAGGAGATAATCCAAAGACAAATGGGTGCACTGTAGATCAATTAATTGCGACAGGATCTAGCGGTTCTGGCCCTCATTATTTTGGATTAAGAGATGAATTTGGGAATCCAGTTACTGCAGTTCGCTCTGATTGGGTATCAGGAATTGCAGGCCCCGAAATTCCTTGGTTTGGAATTGTGAAATTAGCTGCATCTAGTAATTCTAGTGAAGTTACTTCTGATGCTTGGACAAATCTCTTCTTAGCAGTGGCAATATTACTTGGAAGTGTAATGGTAATTGAGAAAACAATGAGTTACCTCATCTCTTCCTCTCCTGAATTTAATCATTCAAATAAAGAGTCTGAAAAGAATCGGAATCAGGAATATTCCAATGAAGAGGAGTGATACGATATTTGCTGTTTTTGTAGCAAAAATCGAAGCTTTTTGTGGATGTGCAATACCTAATTTTTCTGAAGTCCTTGTGATAATTGCTTGAATAGAATCTCTCATTATATGACCTCCATCGAATGGGATTACAGGAATCAAATTTGCAAAACCTAGGATGAAATTTATCCAGAAAAACCAGAATATTCCATTTATTATGATTTTTTCAACAGGGTTCCAATCTAACATTTCACCCTCTACCTCAGACATTACTTCTCCATCAAATGATAATGGGGTGGAAAGAAGTTGGATAGGATGAATAATGGCTTCAACAATTCGTTGTTCTGAAGTTAAATCAGGATAGAAAGGCCCCATTAGTCGTTGTTTTCCTTGATCAGTGGAACTAATCACAGGTCCATTTCCATCACTGGAAACTCCCATAAACGAATCACCTTTGACAACCCCCAATATTGCTAAATCTTCTTCTGAATAGTTTAATGTTCTATAATGTTCGAATTTATCTCCTAACGTAATTTCAATACTTTCTTGTTCTTCCCATTCACCATCATTGAATGGAAGGATGTGCAATAAGAGGACATCATTTGGTTTAGATGAATTCAATATAATGTGGAGATCATTGGAATTAGAGATGGTAGTTTCGTTAACTCCCACGATGAGGTCATATGGTTCCAATCCAGCATTATCTGCAGGCCCATCAACAACAATTCCGGCACTATAAGCGCCTTGAATCGAAGGCTCAATCCCACTTATTCCTACAGCCAGTATAAATGTAAGGAAAAATGCAAAAATCAAATTTACTGCAGGGCCGGCTGAAAAAGTTCTCATTCTTTCTCTAAGTGGGGCTTTAGCAATTTCTTTCGCTTCTGGCTCAGCAAAGGCACCAATCGGTATCAATGAAGTGATTAGTAATCCAAAACTTCTGACTCTCATTCCATGAGCTCTCATTTGAATGCCATGTCCGTATTCATGTATTACTAATGCAACAATCAATGAAATAAGCGGCCAAAATAGAGGTATTCCAGATGATACACCTGGAATGAGCAGAACATCAGTAGTTTCGATAGACTCCAATTCAGGAGTTTGGAATGTAGCTATTGCAGAAAATACTAGAAGAAGTGTTGTAAGAAATAGCGCACAGATACAAATCCAAAGAGAAATTTCTCCGAATATTCTCCAAAACTTACGAGGTTGAGAAATTTTCTCTAATATTTTCTGCCCTCGATTTGTTCTAATCATTAGAATAAAACCTAGAACTTTTGTTGCATTCCACTGATCAAGGACTCCTTTTTTCTCTAATATGTTCAGAGCAAAAAGATTGAGTAAAATTATTGCAATAAAATACGAACCATAAAACAGGCTCATTCCTGTAGCAAGTAGGATTAACCAATCCCTTGTACTTAGGGTGTCCACTACGCTCTTCACAGCATTTGCTAACTTTGACTGCATTTGAATGCTCCATTAATTTGCAACCGTTGGTTTCATCATCAGATAGGGTTTGTCGCAACCATGGAAGACGAGAATGTCCCCTCATCTTCAAATCGACGAAAGATCGATGCAATGGTCAGAGATCTTGATTCAATTGTTCGTTTGCTCCAACAGGCGTCATTAGAACAAATACAGTTGGATATTATTGAAATTCAGAAAAGAATCGATGGCATGGAAGAAAAGTTAGGCTCTCCCACTGACTCTCTTAACGAATGAATCCTTTCATCCAATGTGGGGTTTCAGCGCCTAATTCATACGACAATTCTTCAGTGATAGTTCGTTCTTGAATTGGATTAAATATGCTCTTCTTTTGTTCTGTTTCTCTACAAACCAATGCTAGAAATTTGTGTAATGGCATCCCTTTGTCCCACATCAGATGGGGTTTTCCAGTACTAGTCAAAGGACATACTGGTATTCGTCGAGCTAATATGGATAACTTGCCTTCTAATTCTCCAGCATCGATTCTAAAAATTCTCCAAGAATCTCCCCTAACTCCTTTGAGTCTAAATGCATACAGTGGCATTAATCCACATCTTTTTCCAATATCTGCTAGTGCAGAATATTGTTCGGCTAATCTTCCACTGAAATAGATTTTCTTTTCTTTACTTGTTTTTACTTCTATTGGGAAACAAATATCTCCACGTAATGCGAGTAAATCACCACTTCCTTCGATTCCACTTCCAGCCGCTCTAACAACTAGAAACGGTTTTTCAATTACAAGTCGAGCTTGCGCTCTTTCACTTTCCGTACAAGAACGAGTAACTGCTCGAACACCATCTGGGGTTCCAGCTAGTACATGGCGGAGTTCTCTTTCGTATTGCGCCCCCTGCACCATCGTTCATCCTGAACTGTTCCAATCCTAATCTCTTCGGTAACGAATTATGCTTTGGAACCGTTTTTTCAATCAATTAATTGCTCCCGAATGTGTTTTTCAACCCCGACATTCAAAACCCTCGGGTATGCACTAACTATTACGTGGGTTATATTGCTGTACGCACTGCCGATTATCGCCTCGCTTATCATTTGTTATCAGAGTTGAAGAGAAGAAATATTCGATGTATCCAAATTCTTCCTACAGATTCAGTACCTTCAGATGTTACTGCATGGATAGGTTCTCAATCTGAAGTAATTTTAGCAGGAGATTCTAGAGGCATTTCTGCATCAATTGAAACATTCCAACATTCAGTGGAGCAGGCGATTCATCGTTTGACCCACCAAGGGCTCATTAGAAAACTAATTTTTGGAGTAGATCCAGGTCCTAGGCCAGGAATCGCATGGGTTGGAGATGGTCTTTTTCTTGGAAAGGCGCAACTTGAAGGGGTCGACATTTCAGTGAATCGAATTATTCAGATTTCACAAGCGATTGAACATGATTCATTGATAATACGGGTAGGAAATGGATCGAAAACAATAGCTAATCGAATCATCAATACTTGCATGGCTAGGGGTTTGGTGGTAGAGAAGGTCGATGAATCAAGAACATCAGTTGGAGTTCCTCGTCATGCACATTGTTCTGCCGCATTACGAATTGCGCATCTTTCAGGTTATGTAATTACAGAGAAACAAACAGTTCGACCAACAAATGGGGAGATTCGAGACATTCAACGGCGTAGTAGAAAAGAATCTAGGGGTAGGACAACAATTCCTAGTAATTTAGCCAAGGCAGTTGCCGTTGGAAGACTAACAATATATGATGCTATCAAATCTCATATTGGAGATTATAGTGATTTTAGGGATTATTGAATTAATCCTCTTCTGAAAGCTCGGGTTAAATCAGAACCAGGAAACTGATCCTCAGTTTCTCTATAAACTGTTTTCATGTTGTTGATGAAGTTGGTATTATCTGTGACTATTAGCATTCTTTCAATTCCAGGGTCTTCTTCCCCATCCAATACTCCGAGGATGATTTCCATTGTTTTTCTTGCACCTTCTCTATGAGGGTAGGAAAATACATCCATTGAAATGGGTGCTAAAGCAACCACTCCTCGAATTCCAGTTGCAGAAATTTGTTCAAACATGGAATTGTATGCCTTTTCCAATAAATCTCTCCGATTTAAATCCTGATTTGGTCGCCTACAATCTGGGCCAACTACGTGGATTAATTGTTCTACTGGAAGATTAAATGGGTCAGTTGTAACAGCAGAACCAACAGAACAAGGTTGCAAATTTAAGGCCCTTTGTCCACGAGCAATATGGCTACATGCTTCACGAAGTTCATCTCCTGCTGCATCATGTATTTTCGCATCAATTCCTTCTCTTCCAGAGAGTCGATTGTTTGCACCAGTGACCAATATATCACATTCTGTTTTTAGCACATCTCCGACAAGGATACGCAGTTGAGCGTGCTTGCAATCGCGAACGATTAGCGTGTCCATGATTTCGATGCCACCCGGCTGTTTGTTATAGTCCTTTCATTGAAAATAACATTTTAGCGAAAAGGGACCCGATTCATTCAACACCAATGTGAAACCTCTGCTAAGTGATGCGCGGGGCTTCTGTCGTCCTAATTCTAGTGATGTTGCTTAGCGCACCTTGGTTATCTATTCACGACAATGTAGTAGAAGTACCTCCATCAATTGTTTCAAAATATACCGATTTAATTCATGAAGAAACGATAGCTGTTCCAGGTGGGCTTCATCATTCAAATTTTGTAAATTACAGTGATGTAGCAGTAGTAATCAATAATCGTAGTAGTGAGAGTGTTTTGATTGGAAATGCTTTCGCTTTAGCACGTGCGATTCCTCCAGAACGGGTATTTCTATTGACTAATGAAAGCACACCAACTGGTGAAACAATAAATGCGAATGAATTTGATACATATTTTGCTGATCCAATTCGTCAGATGATTCAACAAAGAGGACTTTCGGGTGAACTCAATTATTTGGTAACTACGAAAGGAGTTCCATTACGAGTTAATGGTGGAACTAATGCCAGAGCCTCATTTGATTCTGAATTAGCATTAATCGACTCAGGTCAATATGGGACATTGATTCATGGAAATTATTGGAGCGAACATAGTTATGGCCCTTGGTCAAATGACAATGGAGATGAATATGCATTTTTTTCTTCGGACCCGGTTCCCGAATTTCGTCGTTCTGAGCAAGGTTTCTATATCGTCACCCGTTTAACAGGTTATGATGTTGAAAGTGCACTTGGACTTATTGAAAAGGCCAATAATAGTCTAGGTTCGAGAGGAAATACAGTTCTTGATTTGGCAACTAATCGGAATGGTTCGGGATATAAATTTTGGAATGATGCACTCTATCGAACGGATTCCATTATCAACCAAAGTCTTGGATTACCCAGTGAATTCAATCAGAATTCAACATACGTAACTAATGTTGACGATGTAATGATGTATGCAGCATGGGGCAGTAATGATGGGGCATGGGATGACAATCAACTCCCTGACAGTGGATTGAATAATCCAGATGGTTCAACAAGTTCTGGGATTCGTTCTTGGGAAGCATCAACAACAGCCGTTTCTCAGGGTGAATCCATAGAATGGATGTGGGATGATTCAGTTAAGAAGGATGGAAACGGAGCAGCAACACTAGAAATTTCTTCTGCCCCTTGTTCTGCAAGCAATGGAGAAGAAACAAATGGATTATTGGCAGAATATTTCGACAATCAGGGTTTGTCGTACAATTCTTCTTTCATGCCTGATTTGAATAATCGAACACCGAACCATGTCCGTTCTGAATCAAATATTGATCAATCAGCTGTTAACACTCATTGGCCAGGCTTAGATTCACGATTCCAGGATTACTTTTCTGCCCGACATACTGGTGTAATTTCCATTCCTGAGTCTGGAAACTGGACAATATATTCCAATGGAGATGATGGAACTATGATTTGGATTGATGATGTACTTATCGTAAACAATTCAGGCGTCCACGGAATGAGGGAAGTTAGTTCAACAATATATCTTGTTGAAGGAGAACATAGATTTCGATCTGAGTTCTTTGAGCATGGAGGTTGGGCAGGCCATATTGTTTCATGGGCAGGCCCAAATCAATCTAAACAGGTCATTCCTGCATCTGCCTTCACTAGGGCAATGAGTACTCCTGTTCGCAGTGATATCTTGGTACATCATTGGGATTTTGAGGCAGGAAATGGTTCTATTGTTGAGGATTTGATTGGAGATGCGAATTTGACTATGTCCGGTTCACCGACATGGCAATCATGTCTTCTAGGTAATTGTATTCATTTAGATGGCGTAGATGACGAATTACGAGTTGATGTAGATGATCGATTAGGAAATTTCACAGTTTCGTTATGGGCAAAAGCAAACCATACTGGTCAGCCAGGTTATGCTTCAGTAATTGCGGTGAATGATGTTGGTGGCGATTTTGATTCATTTCAAATCATGACTAGTGGTTCCACGCCGGGGGTTTGGCAATTATATCACAACACTAGATACGATTTCGGTGCAGTTTCAGCTAGCGATTGGGTTCATTTTGTGGTTGCAAAGGAAGGCGATACGATGAGGCAATATATGGATGGAGTTCTGATTAGAAATATTACTCTCCCTAGTGGTGCTATTGATGAGATTGATTTGTATAAATTTGGAGTAAATCGAGCAGGAAATACATACTGGTCAGGATTAATCGATGAGGTTCAGGTTTGGACCGAGGCCCTCAATGAGTCTGATATTACATTAGTAAATGGGGAAGTAGCTTTGGATTGCCCTACATTTTCTTCTGCAGGACAACAACCTAGTTTGCTTTCATCTAATGTTACTGTTGATGAAGAAAATTTAGGACATGCATGGATTCTATCGGGCTATGGTCAATCCATAGGAGAGGTTAATGCAGAATGGAGATTAAGAGTAGAGGCATTTGATGAGAATGGAACTCTTGTATCTGTAAACACGTCTACTGATTCTTTGATGACTCCATCTTGGAATCAACAGACAATG
>MDTC01038563.1_pt1 | contig 12998 bp, 9 predicted proteins | sample 811181 | NCBI WGS metagenome assembly MDTC01 (sample SAMN05326644, study PRJNA326480) | marine metagenome | isolation source: seawater | place: Pacific Ocean: North | collected 2011 | reverse complement strand
GTCGCTCGAAGAAAACGTTTCCAAGCGAATCGTCGAACGAGTCGAGGCGCTCGGCGATCGCTCGAGGCGCTCGGCGATTCGCTCGACGAGGCGCATCTTCGCGGTGGAGCGGGAGAGGCGTTAGTAGACGCGGGACGACGATCTCGGGACTCGGGAGATCGCGCGAGCGTGAGAACGGTGGAAATGTCGGCGGATGGGGACGAAAACGATTCTCTCCGTCGAGCGTCGCACGCAACGGCGTCGTCTTGGCGCGCGTTAGCGCGTAAGGTGGCTGCGGGTGCGCCCGAAGCGCCCGAAGACAAAGATGGCCAAGAAGAGAGGTTTGCCACACTTTGTGACCGGTTGCAAGCGACACGAGAGGAGAACTTGCTCATGGAGGAGTATCCAGATTACAAGCGTCAAAAGAAGCTCGAGGAGACGAACGATGCAACGAAAGTGTGGGCGTTGTCACCGAATCAGAGTACGGTGAATGCGACCGCTGCACCTTTTTTGAAGTGGTGCGAGGAACATTTTCGCGATGTGAATAGGCGAGACATTGAGTCGCTGGCGCCGAAGGACGCGCACTGCATGGAATGTGATGCGGATTATCTCATTCCCGGTTTAGGACGACATTACTGGCACGGGTTTCAGGAGGAGGACAAGGAGGAGGAGAGAAAAATGATGGAGAGCAAGAGAATGGCCGTCTTGAATAGAGCCGACACGCCTGCGAAGAAGAAGAAAACGCCCAAGAAGACGGTCAAGCCGAAAGCTGACGCGAAAAAATATCAAGTGACGCGTATTTCACCGTTAGATCGACCAGATGAGATTGATGAATGCTGCGCGGTGTGTTTCGACGGCGACTCGTACGACGACAATCCAATTTTGTTTTGCGACAAGTGCAATGTAGCTGTGCACCAGCTGTGCTACGGAATTCAGAAGATTCCGCAAGGTGATTGGATTTGTAAATCGTGTAGCAGCCGCGGCGCCGCCAAGCAGTGTTGTTTGTGCACCGTGAAGGGTGGTGCGTTGAAACCCACCGCGGACGGGCGTTGGGCGCACCTCTTCTGTGCGCAGTGGATCCCAGAGGTGTTCCTGTCTGATGTCGATCTGATGGAGCCGATCAATACGAATTCATTACTTTCAGAACGCACAAATTTGACGTGTGTCGTCTGTAAACAACACGGGGTGGGCGCGTGCATTCAGTGCGCTTACGGCAACTGCTCCGTTCCGTTTCATCCCATGTGCGCCATGACGAGCGGCGCTCGCATGGAAATCAGATCGACAGAGAAATCGGAAGACGTAGAGTACATGTGCTACTGTGACAAGCACGTCAAGGAAATGGAAAAGAAAGCGCAGCGAATAGCAAACGGAGAAAGCTCGGCGGCGGCGACTCCCGCGAAAGGTACCGAAGATACGCCCGCCAAGGTGACTCCACCGCCGACGCCGCAGCAAGAGGAAGTGAAGGAAGAAGCCACGCCTGCGTCAGCTTTGAAGACGACCGTCTCACCAGCGCGCGCTGAAAATAGTGAGTCGACGGTATTGAATCAGCCCATGAAAGAATTGAACTCGAATGAGATTCGTAGATTGGTCTCGAGCTTGTTTGACTTGTCAGGTCTCACCGCCGCCGACATAGAGGATGTCAAAGAAGATGATTTCATGTCTTGGTTGGGCGACGACGGCGTCGAGACTCGGGATAAAAGCGATTCCACGGGAACGCCGGCAAAGATCACATTGGTCATGGATCCTCGAGAAGTCGCCGCACGCCAGTGGTTGGCGCGAAAAGCCAAGGAGGAAGTGTTGGCTCCGGTGCGCATCGATGGGTTGGCGGCGAGAGTCAGCGATAGCGCGATGGAGACGAGAAATGGTTCGCCAAAGGTCGAGGATGACGTTCCCAGTGAAGATTCGTATTTGTATCCCGCTCAGGTTCCGCATCCAGTCGCGACATTGGCTGAGTACACGCGGTTGACTCTTGAAAATGCGAAAGTACCAAAGTCGCCGAAGACGGTGGAGGACATCATCCCGGAGCAATCCGGTCCGAATGGTATTCCCCCGAACATGCGTCCGCCCAAGTGTCAAGTGTGCGTCATTCGTAAGCAGGGTGTGTGCGGCACGGCGTCTGCACCTCCGAGATGTCACAGACGGAGAGAAAACATGGAGAAAATGCGCGCGGAGCAGCTCGCCGAACTCAAGGCGAAACTCGGCCCGGGCGAGACGCTTCCGGATCCGGTTGAAATCGTGCAAAACGAGCTCGCACGCATCGAAGCGCGGACGGATGTGCTCAAGATCGCACCCGATGATGAAGTCGTCGCTGAAATTTACAGAGCGCAGACCGTCTTGGCGAGGACGTCTCACATGAACAGACAACTTATTCAAACGCTCTTGCGCAAGGTTGAGAAGGAGCTTCCGACGGAAGAGGAAGCGCGCGACGCGCAGCGACGAGCCCAGGAAGAGACGTCCCAGTACGAAGAACGATGGCGAGGCGGAAGGTGGCGCATGGAGCGTCTCCGCGCCGAAGGCAAGGAAGAGGAGGCGCAGTTTGACGGAGGCGAGCTCGCCGGGGCGGACATGCGCGATCCTCTCGTCGAGTCCGGCGCCATGGAGGACGCGCTTTGCTGCGTCTGTGGGGGTGGTGAAAGCGAGTATCCGAACGAAATCATCTTCTGCGAGCGCTGCGAGATGTGCGTGCATCAACAGTGTTACGGCGTCACCAACATTCCCGAGGGTGAGTGGTTATGCTGGCCGTGCCACGAGACGGAGCGCATGGAACGCGAAAACGGTCATCCGGGCACTCGTCCGCCGCGCTACATGCGCGAAGCCGGCGACGGGGCCATGTACGACCCTCGTGTGCAGTGTTTGCTGTGTCCGGTGAAGCGTGGTGCGTTGAGAACCATCATAGATCCGCGTTTGCAAACGCCGAAGACAACGGAGACCGCGTCGCCCGCCGCGCCGGTGCGCTCGCCGTCGGCGGCAAAATCCGTTCCGGACGGTAAAGCGGAGACGAACGACGCGAACGCCGACACTCGCGAGACGGACGCCCCGGGAACCCCGGTCGTGAAAACACCGAGTCGTGGTCGAAACCGCTGGTGTCACGTCGTGTGCGCGCACTGGCAGCAAGGCATGGAGACGGATTTGTATCTCGACGGACCGGCGGCCATCACCGGCTTGGACGAGATTCGCCCCCAGTATAAAAACGCTCGATGCTCGGCGTGTCGTCTGGACGACGGCGCGTGCATACCGTGCTCGGCGAAGAACTGTCCGGTCGTCTTTCACCCGCTCTGCGCCAGAAGATGCGGATGGCACATGCTTCCGCTGCAATCGCCGGAACCGCTGGCGTTTTGCGCCCGCCACAGCATCGAAGAGCGACGAAATCCCGGATCGACGATGCGCACCAAGTACAGCGTGAACGCCAGCGGCGCGCGATTCGGTCAGCGTGTCTCCACGAAAAAGAAGCGCACGCCCACACTCGAAGAGATGGAGATGCTCCGTCGCGCGCGCGTCGGTCTGGAGACGCTCCGCCTTCTCTGCGACCGCGTCGTCAAGCGAGAGCGACTCAAACGCTCCGAGCTCGAGCAGCATCACAAGTTATGGCTCGCACAGATTCGCGGAGAAGCGAGCGGACCAATCTACGCCCTCGACGACGATACCCAGGCGCACATCAAGATCCCAGACGTCGCCAAGGATCGCAAGTTGCTCTTTTTAACCCCCGCAGAGGCGTCCCGGTACGAAGAAGACTTCTCGGCGCTCCCGCCGGATATCCGTCTTGTCGAGGCGGAACCCATCGACGAACCCTTCCGAGACGACGACGAGGAGGAGGAGGGCGACGGCGAAGAGGATAAAAAGTGACGACGGACGAGCAGCACCATTAGCCACCGCGAGCGCTGAGACTCGCGGTTTAGCCGCCGTGTAACATTGTTCATAGATTTTTGTTCCCAGTCGGGATGATCGCAGGTTGCGTCGCGTGGGAACGGACGCCGCGTGCGGCACACGTCGACGCCGCGCGTCGGTGAGCGCGCGCACCAAGGCGGGAGGAACGCGTTCATTCGTGAATTTTTGTTCGAGCGCGCGACGCGTCGACGCGCGCGCTCAAACGCAGCGTCAAACGACGGACGGGCGATCGAATCGAGTCGCGCGTCGGGCGAACGGTTGACGCGACGCGCGCGGCGTGAAGGGCTCGCGCGCGCGGAGTGAGAGGTGAGAGAAGATGGGATGTGGATCCTCCAAGCAGACGGCGGTGGATGAAGCGCCGCGGGCGAGCGTCGCGCCGATAATGCCGGAGGAACAGGAGTTTTTCGACGCGGTTGAAAACTTGACGGCATCGCTGAGCTTCATGCGCGCGAAGAGTCTGGATAGATTGAAAAATGCGGCGGATGAACCCGCGCCGATGGTGAAACAGTCGTCCTTGATCAGGTGGATAAGCGCGATCGGACCGAAGGTGGAGGAGAGCGTAGAGGACTCGGGAATGTCTAAATGCGTCGTGCCGCTGTACGAGCGAGGCATGGAGACGTTAGCCCAGGAGTCAAGCAATGCGTCTTGGACGAAGAACGTCGATGGCGTGGGTTTTAAACTTAGAGGGAAGACGTACAAGAAGGATAAAAAGAAAATTCCTAGTGAGGCGCCGTTTTACGACGTGCAGGCGGTGTTGTCGTTTAAGAGCGAAGAAAAAGTGGGTGATTGGATTAAAAATTTGTTTGATGGCAATCTCGGTACGAAAATTAGAGATGAGATACCGACGGTGATCATCGTTAACATTATGATTCCCAACTACAAGCCGAGTGGAGGCTTGCTCGCGAAGAAGGAACACAACGGTCCGGGTCATAACGTCGTCTTGTTGTGTAAGATCAGCGACTTTGCGCAAAAGACGCTGAAAGAGACGGAAGACTGGGACGATCTGCCACCCGATTTCAAATTATTAAGGAGATACGTCAAGGGTGATGGTACCGGCAAGGTGGACGTGCACCCGCACGCGATGGCTATTCGTCAGCAGACGAAGATGGTCGTCATGGTGGTGACCGGACACGAGCATTTGCCGTGGCTCGTTCGACAAGCGGTCAACCACGGTAATGGTAAACCCTTCATGGTGAACAGAACTTCATCGTACATCGAACGTTCTGGCGCCTTGGAAATAAATGTGGACGCGCACAACTTTAGTAATGTCGCGCTCAACGGCCTGCGAACCGTACACACTTCCCTCGGTAAATTGATTCTTGACGTCGGGGCAACCATTCAAGGAGAAAACGAAGCTGAGCTCCCGGAACGTTTGCTATTTTCGTGCAGAGTCAATTACCCCAAGATAGAAAAGATCGAGGCTCACGTCGACATGCTCGAGGCCAACCGTGCTGGTAGAAAATGGCTGGGGGCGATTCAGGATAGACTTACGTAAGACAACGTTGTTGTAAATCCTTTCCGTTATCACAAAAGACGTTCAAAATACCTACGTTCAATCGCTGCTAAGTTTACTTCTGGAAATCACCCATCGTGCTCATGGGTCTTCGATTCCAGGCTTCCCCGCCCGCCCCTTCGAGATCGACGTCCAATTCGAGAGGTGGTGGTTTCTCGCCGCGTTCGATAGCATCCAAGCCTGCGCGAAGGTAATCGCTCTTCTGCTGCGCATCTTCTAAGAAGTCCCACTCGAAAATTGGAATGGGGAATACGGCCAAGCCTTCTCCCTCGAGTTGACGTTGCTTTAATCGAGTTTGTCCCAACGAGCACGTCTTGTCGTTTCGAGCAAAGTGCGATGGTCCATCAACCTCAATCACAACGCCGTTCGGCTTGGCATCTTTAAGCAACAAATCGCATCTGTAACCAGACACGAGGGCTTCCTCCTCGTATTTCTCTCCCATGTATGATAAAATTGCACCGACGTCGCGTTGGAACCACGACACGACGGGTGGACGACTCTGCGTGTTCCACGCTTCATCGGCGGCGGCGCCCAACTCGTCGGGTAACGGGTCAAAGCCAGCGCGCACGGTGGTGATGGCAGCCTGATGTAACTGGTTGAGTTGTCTCCCCTTCCACGGACCGAAAACGTTGGCGTTGTGGTGTTCATCGTGACCGTGATGGTGCGCCTCTCGCGCGTGCACCACTTGCGCGTCGTGCTCCCCGCGGCTGAGGATTTCAGCCCAGAGCGTACGGAAGAATAAGCAATCGAGTGCATCCTCCATGACGCAGAAGGACCACGCGAGCGAGGCCAAAATCGTGGCGTTGAAGCGATGCACTTGCGCGGCGGCGGCATCTTCCTTGGACATGTCCTTGTTTCTCGCCGGCGCACGAGTCACCCAGACGTCGACGCCATCAAGGAAACCCACGTGCTTGTGCCCGAGGTGCGCAAACGCCCAAGCCACCGTCGTGATTTGATACGCCTGGAAACCTTTCAACCCGTGCATGGCTGCGTGGATGTCGAGCTCGCGGAAGAAGTTTTCGGACGAGTGACGCGAGATGGCGAGCGCCCACGAGATGTCCGCAATCTCATCAGACGAAAGCTTCACCATCAGCTCCGCGGCACGGTTGGCCAAAACTTCGAGCTCGGCGCTGTTCGCCCGTTCGCCAGCGATCACACCGAGAGCCCAGCAGCACTTCGCAACCTCCTCCGCGGCCAAAGTGTCGCTCTTCATTCTCGCGGCGGCGACACACGTACCAATCATGTGCGCCACTCGCGGGTCCCGGCGTAATCCGGCGAGCTCCTCGCGGTCGCATCTACTATGCTGCGCCTTTTGCGCGATGAGCTTGAGCATGGATGCAGCCATCTCCGGTGAAATGCGTCGAAGACCGGCGTTTTCAAAAATGGCAACCGCGTCGTGCGGATAGACCGCCGTGCGAGCCTCAGCCTTGACCGCTTTCCATTCCTGCTTTGTCATGGAAAATTGCGTGGCGTCTCGTCTCGGATCCATCTCCCACGCCGTGCCGCGCAAGAGTTCCTCCACGCTCGGCTCCGGCTTGACGTAGTTTCCTTCATCATCCATCTCATACCCGCGAACGGCTGCCGTGCGAGCGCGATCCGCATCTCTCCCCGCGCGCGTGTACCGACGCGCCGTCTGCTTGGCCCCCGGCTGCGCCCCTCGATCCTTTCGAAACTCCGCCGCTCGCTTATTCGCCGTCGCGCGCGCCTTTTCCATCCAATCGCTCTCACCATTCGCCCCAAAATCATCGTCGCCTCCTCCCGCGCGTCGCACCGTCGACGCACGTCGCACCTTCCGCGTCGTCTTCGCCAGTCGTTCCCCGCGCGCGCACGACCCCGCGTCGACGCCGATCGCCTCTCTCGCCATCATCTTTACTTTTTCGTTCCCGCGCTCGCGCTCGAGTCGGACAAGAAATCAAATTTACGCTTAAACTTCGCCGCCTGTCCCGTCGCCGGTCCCTTGATCACCTTACCCGTGTACGCCGGGTGGTTCGTCGCGTCCAGGCTCAAAAACGAAAGGTTTCCCAAAGCCTTGACCGTCGTCGGCACGCGAGTCGTCGAACCGTCCGTCGCGACGAGAGTGAGCGTGTGTAACAGTGGGTGTATTCCCTTGCGAGGCTGCGCGCGAGACGGGTCGTTCACGGTCAGTCGTCCGCGCGCGTCGACGGGGACATCGCGTGCGAAAACAAACCCTCGCGGTCGTTCGTTCCCCGTCGCGTCCGCCCGCGCGCGCGTCCCTCCGCGCGCTCGAGACGCGCGCGTCCCGTCGCGGACGGTCTCCTCTTCCTCTCCCTCGTCGCCTCGCGCGTCACTCGCGCGTCGCTCGCGCGTCACTCACCATGCACGCGTCGCGCTGTGCCGAGTCATTCCTCGACGGCACCGCGAAGCGCGAGACGATGACGCGCGTCTCGCCCGCGGGCGACCGCGTCTCGTCGCGAGTCTCGGTTGGAAATCGAGCGCGACCGCGACCGAGTCGAGGGCGACGCGCGACGCGCGCGTCGACGACCGCGGACGCGCGAGAGACGGGCGAGAGGGCGACGGGGACGGTGACCCGCGTGGCGAGGATGGGCAAAACGCTGACGTTTGTCGATGTCCACGCGCGCGAGGCGATGTGTGACGCGCGCGGAAACGCGACGACGACGGTGTTTTGTAAGATTGTCGCGGAAACCGTGCCGAAAACGGTGAGGAAGGGGGCTGTGGTGTCGTTTGAGTGGGAGACGGAGACGCGGAACGCGAACGGCGTCGGAACGCGAACCGGCGCATACGTCGAGGCGCGCGACGTTCGAGTGGAGCGGGCGGCGCCGGTGGCGAGCGTGGCGAACGCGACGGGTGAGATGTTGGCGCGGTACGGGAAGAAGTCGAGTCGAGGTTTGATCGACGTCACGAAGAGCGAGGACGGAGGACGCGCGCGGTCGTCGATGTCGGCTTTCGGAGTGTGTAAGCATGTCCTGGCAGGCGAGGCGTGCGTGGACCCGAACTGCACGAAGAGACACGATGTGACGGAGGAGGAACTGCGATTGGCGAGGGAAAGTCGCGCGCGGGCGAGGGAGCGGTCGAGGCGAGCCAAGGCGGCGGAGCGTTCCGAGGACGATCCGCACGGCGAGGCGAATAAAGAAGCCAAGTGCGTGAGCGATCGACTCTTCGCGCAGTGGTGCGTGGAGACGTTTAATTTGAAAGAAAAGAGTGCGGATGGACGAGAACACAAGGTGGTTGCCGACATAGCGGGCGGTTCTGGAACGCTATCGTTTGAATTTCACGTGAATCACGGCGTTGGGTGCGTGCTCGTGGAGCCTCGGTGCGTGTCGCTGACGCCGAGGCAGCGCGCGACGTGGTCCAATCTGCGTCGACGCGGCGCTCGAATGGGCGCAAAGACTGAAGCTCGAGATGCATGGCTTCGAAGTGAGATGTGGATCGCGTGTGCGGACGAACAAAAGGAGAGACGTATGCAACAGCACATGCAGCGACTCATCGCGTACACTGAAGTCGCGACGGAAGAGGACCTCGACGACGTCGTCGCCAGAGCGCCGCCGTCCTCCGACGACACCGCCGTCTTGACGGCGGATTTTGAAGAATTTCCTTCTGAAACCCCGCGCACGGTCGCCACCTCGTCCAGAGCAAAGGATATCGCTCCGTTCACGCACGTCCGCTCCGAGTTTTGGTCGCTGCAAAATTCCGCCGTCGGCGATCGAATTCGCGAACTCAATCCATCTCTTTTGGTCGGTATGCACCCGGACCAAGCCACCGAAGCCATCGTAGACGCCGCGCTCGAGCTGAACATGCCGTTCGCCGTCGTTCCGTGTTGCACATTCCCTGAACTGTTCCCGCACCGGCGTTCCGCCGACAGCGAGCCCGTGGCTAGCTACACCGACTTCATCCGTTACCTCGCCGACAAACACCCATCCATACAAAAGACCTTTCTTCCATTCAAAGGAAGAAACCAGGTATTATTTAGAACCGTAGATTAGCGCACCGTTGTCACGGCAGTAGCAACCAGAAGTAGGAGACGCCGCGTATCGAAGCGTCACACCTCGGCGCTCGCGATGTCAGCGTCCACCTCTCCCGAGACCCCTCCGCGCGCGCCCGACGCCGCGCTCGGCGGACTCGCCGAGGCCATCGCGCGCGCCGAGTCACACACCGACGCGTCGTCCTCCTCCGCCGACCAGACGGACCCGATGGCGAAGGTCAAAGCTGCGCTCGCGTGTCCCTGCGTCGCCGATCTTCGAACGTCATCGTGCGGGACGCCCTTCGAGCGTTCGTTGACGTGTTTCATGCTCGCGAGCGAGCGCGAGCGTGGGAAAAAGTGTGTGGACGAGTTCGTCGCCCTGCACGAGTGCATGGTGGCGCACGCGAGCGAGTTTGGAAGTTTTGCGAGAGAGCTCGAGGAGCACCGAAACGTTCGCGGGCCGGCGGAGCCGAAGAGGTGAACAAACTAGCCGCGACGAGTAGACGATTGTAGTCGTAGAGTAGCGTAGAATGATATTACTCGAGGAACGAAATCGGAAGCGTGTCTAGATTTCCAAAGCCTTGACGCGCCAGGCGTCGAAGGCGGCGGAACCCGAGGCGGATTCGCACACGGCGGCCAAGTAGACGTCGGCGACGGAGGCGGAGGTGCCGACGAGGAAACCAGAGGTGGAGGAGGCGAGCGCCTTTTCCACCTTGGCCACGACGGCGTCGACGCCAGCGGTGGCGGATTCGAGCAAGGCTTCGACGCGAGCTTGCTCTCTGGGACCGCTCGGGTACAAGCCGGCGCCGACGCGGTTCGACTTGACGAGGTGGCGAAGGATAGCCATGGGAGTCGACAAGACGAGATCGCCCTGGACAAAGACCGGAGCGGCGTTGTCCGTCTCGGTCTTGATGTCATCCGGGCACAATCCCGCGGATTCAACCTTGACCGCGGCGCCGCTACTCTTGAGCACTTGCGAGATGGCCTTGGACGCGGCGCACGGTCCCGCGTTGACGTACACGGTGGCGTCACCTCCTTGCGCGAAGGATGCATCCTTGGATGCGAACAAATCAGCCGGGGGCGGAGAGACGTCGACGAGACGACCCTTCTTATCGAGCGTGCGAACGAACGGAATAAATTCAATGCCGTTCATCCACGGGCGCAACGGCGGCGGCACGACAAGACCCTCCGGCGTTTGCCAGTTTTCGATGAGGCAGCACAAGGTGCGCTCGGTGGCGGTGAGCGTGGAGTTGAGCAAGTGCACGTACGCCTTCTTGTTCTCCGGGCCCTTCTTCGGGGCGCCCTCACGAATCTCCAGACGACGAGATTGGTAATCGGTGCAGTTGGAGCACGACACCAACTCACGGTAGGTGCGAGACGCCGGAAACCACGCCTCGAGATCGTACTTCTTCGCCGCGGCGTCGTTCAACTCACCGCTCACAATGTTGACGACTTGGTACGGGATGTTCAGAGATTGGTAGAAGGCCTCCGCGTTACCGATGAGGCGCTCCATCTCTTCCCAGCTCGCGTTGCCTTCGCCCGAGACGGCGACGAATTGTTCAATCTTCTCAAACTGGTGCACGCGGAAAATACCGAGCGTATCGCGGCCGTGAGAGCCAACCTCCTTACGGAAGCACGTGGAATAGCCAGCCAAACGAATCGGCAACTGGTTCGTGTTCAACCAGCGCTTGCGTAAATAGGAGCAGCACGTCTGTTCGCTGGTGGCGATCAAGTACTTGTCGTCGCCCTCGCCCGTAACCTTGTACAGTTGCTCGTCGAAATCCGCGAGCTGCGCGCACTCCGCCATGCGATCCTTTCGCATGAAAAACGGCGTGGCGAGCGGCGTGTGACCGCGGTTGGACAAAAACGCGAGCGCGTAGTTGATCAACGCTTGGTTAAGCATCGCACCCGCACCCTTGAGGTAGTAACCCCGTCCGCCGGCCACCTCGGTGCCTTGCTCGACGTCGGCGATATCCAACATGGAGATCAAATCCACGTGGTTCGGCAACTTCTCCTCCTCACGCTTCGTCCCCCACTCGCGAACGATGGCGTTATTCGCCTCATCGTTCGACACCGGCACGCTATCGTGCACAATGTTCCCGAGCTTCAACAACGCCGCGTTCGTCTTCTCCTCGAGCTCCTTTTCCTTCTCCGCCGCCGCCTTTTTCCTCTGATCGATCTCCTTCACCTTTTCCATCAGCGGCATCGCCTCCTCCTTCTTACCAGCCTTCATCAACAATCCAACCTCTTTGTTCGCCTTGTTAAATTCCCCACCGACCTTATCGAGCTCGTGTCTCGCCTGACGCCACTCGAGATCGAGCGCCAAGACGTCGTCCACGTCCTCCACGCGCCCGAACCTCCGTCTCTCGCTCTCTCTCACCACATCCTACCATCGCACCGCGCGCGTCGTCGCGTCGTCAGTCATCAACGCATCACATCGCATCACCCGTCACATCGCGTCCCATCGCGCCGCATCGCGCCGCATCGCGTCGTCATCTTCATCATCATCATCCCTCGATCGAGCCGACGCCCTCGCGCGTTGCCCTTTCCTCCGCCTCCTCATCTCGCGCTCGCCTCGCGCTCGCGCACCGGATCGCCGCCCTTATCGGGACGAAGCAAATTCACGTCCAACATCGCGGACTCTCCGTCGTCGCGCGCGCGCGCGCGTCGTCGTGTGCGGCCATCCATCCATTCGTCCCCGACGAGGGCTCGGCGTCCCATCCATTCATCATTCATTCATTCGACGCGAACGCGCGACGCGAACGCGCGAAGACGCGGGCTCGGAGGGGTCTCGACGCGCGCGTTTGTTATTTGTTTTTTTACACGACGCGAGGACGAAGGAACGAATCGCTCATACCGCCATGAGCTCGCCGGCGGTTCGAAAGAAGACGACCGAGCCGACGAAGAGGGCGACCGAGCGAAGGAGCTGCGCGTTCGCCTCCCGCACGGCCGGGTTCGGGGAGTTGAGCTCGCGCTCGAGGAAGGAGGCGATGGACATGGCCGCGGACGGACGGACGGACGGAGGACGAGGCGCGCGCGCGTGTGAGGAATGAATGAATGATGAATGAATGAAAGAATGATTCGATCGCGCGTCACTCATCGTCCGTCGGTCGACGACGGTGGGTGATGGTGGAGACGACGCGCGCGCGGAGTTCACATCGCGCGTCGTCGTCGTCGTCGTCGTCGGAGAAGGAGAAGGAGGCGGCGGTGAACGACGACGCGCGATGGACGCTTCGACAGCTGGAATCGCTTCGCGCGCGTCCCGAGGTCATCTCTCGCGCGGTGGCGGCGCAGGAGCGCGCGTGCGTGGACGTCACGCTCGCGACGGAGGATGCGAGACGGTTTCTCGCGCTCGAGCGCGAGGTGACTCGGGATCTCACGGGGATGGAAGAGGCGTCGGCGAGGGCGAGCGCGTTGGCGAGGGCGTGCGCGCGAGAGATGCGCGAGGCGCGCGCGCTCGTCGAGCGGGCGAGGCGGAAACTCATCGCGGCCGGGTTCGTGGACGAGGGGGAATTAGTGCCGTTCGATCCCGACGCGTGAGCTTCGTCGAACGCGTCGCTCGGTCTCGATGGCTGTTTTCGTAGAGTTGTTGTGAACGTGTTTGTGTGTGTGTGTGTGTCCAAACCATCCATCCGTCGAGACGCGTCACGACGTCGCGCGTCGTCGTCGTCGTCGTCGTCG
>MDTC01121888.1_pt1 | contig 13000 bp, 14 predicted proteins | sample 811181 | NCBI WGS metagenome assembly MDTC01 (sample SAMN05326644, study PRJNA326480) | marine metagenome | isolation source: seawater | place: Pacific Ocean: North | collected 2011 | reverse complement strand
TTGCCGCCAAATTGATTTCTGGATCAGCAACCAATGTATGATCTACAAGTCCTTGTTTAATGATTAGGATAGCACTTTCTTGTTTTTCTTCATCACCAAACAGTTCTATGTTGTCATACAACCATTTGTAAACATCTTCCATCTCGTCTGGACGAGCTTGACTACAAACAAGTTTTCTTGCCTTAGAAATTTGTCCTGCTTTAAATAGTTCTGTCATTTCAAGTTTCCAATCACTTTCACCAGAATCACTTTTTTCTGGAGGAAGTAGAGATCCACTTACACTATTCATTTGTACCATATTGATACATTTTCGCAAGTCTGGATATGTTGCTTTGACGTATGTATCCAATGTATCAATATCTGGAGTAATTTCTTCAGCAATCAAAATCTCTGCTACTCTTGCAGTAAATTCTGTTTGATCAATTCTTTCTATGTGAAAGCCTTGACATCTGGAATGAAGTGCAGGAATAATTCTATTTGGATAGTTACAAGTCAATATAAATCTGCTTGTTGTATGATACTCTTCCATTACGCCACGTAGTGCCGCCTGTGCATTTGGACTTAGATAGTCTGCCTCATCAAGCAGTACTACCTTGAATGAACCAAATGGAATCATTTGCACAAAGTTTACAATTTTGTCTCTTACATCTTCAACGGAGTTTGTTCTACTTGCGTTTATTTCTAAAACATCAAGATCATTTATTTCAAGTTGATTAAGCAAAATCTTTGCAAGAGTAGTTTTACCAATACCTGCATTACCTGAAAACAATAAATGTGGAATAGTACCGTCTGTAATCCACTGTTGTACCTGTTTCTTTTGATGTGCATCTCTAAACACATAACCGTCAACTGAATTCGGACGATATTTCTCTACCCAAAGTTCTTTCATCTGCCTAACCACCTCCTTGCCGCATTAATTGGATTCTTCAAACCTTCATACGTGTCATCAATAAAGTCTATATGTTTACTTAATTTCTTATTGAGTTCTTTCAGCTCAGTTTCGATATTTTTTAATCTGTCGTCATCAACAGGTTGCCAATATTGAAATTTTTTATTTGCATCCGTGCCTATATATGCTTGTCCTGTTTCCATATCAACAATTTTCCATTTGCTTGGACATTTTGTTTCTATCAACAACTTTATAGGATTATCTAATTCTTGTGCTTCTCTACCATCAATAAGTTTTCTAGTTTTCACGGTCTACTCCAAAATGTTTGTATGTTGACTGCACACACTTTGCTTGATAGTAACAATCAGCTAATGCATTATGTGCCGCCTGTTGAATCTTTTTTCTCGGATCATATGGCAACATTTTAAACAAAGTTCTACTATCCCGAATTTGCCAATAGTTCCAAGGCACTGGCTTGCCTAAGTTTTTGTACAAGTCTTGCAAAATGACAAAATCAAATGTCGGACCTTGACACCAAATATAATCTAAGCCCACACACCATTTGTTTAATTGCTTTGTCAAACCATCCATAGTAACACGTTCATGCTCTTCTCCAAATGCTTCATCTTGGATTTCTTGTGGTTGTTTACCCCACCAAGCTAATGTGTTGTCATCTATAGATCTACCAAGCTCTGTGCTTTGTTCTTCAATATCGCAACGTAGATACAAAGGAGCATGTGGCTCAGCACTACCAAAAGGATTAAATTTTACTGCTCCTACTGTCATTAAAACACTGTCAGGATTTACTCCTAGTGTCTCCAAGTCAATCATACCATGTGTTGCCATTTATACCAACTTCATTAATATAATAACTTGTAAAACTAAGACAGCAATCGGTACAATGGTTCTTATCAATTCCATTGTATGATTGTATTCATCTAATTTTCTTTCAAGTTTATTTCTTTTTGCCATTATGCTTTTTTATTCTCCTGTCCCATACCAACCAAAATTAATAGGACATAAAGAATTGGCCAAGCCCAGCCAGTAAGATATCCGGTGATATGTAATGTCATAAGAACAATACCAGTCGCACCTGTAGTACCAATTCCAGTCGATTGTATTTTTGGAAACTTCATTGTACACTCCTATTTTGTTAATAATAACATAATTAACATGGAATGTCAACTACTTTTGGCTATAGATCACCTTGTTTTCTATTTTCGGAATAATGGACGTCGAACTCGCCACCTGGATATCTTGCCTTTAGTTTGTTAACATTTTCTTCAATTACTTCGTTAGGATCAATACCCAACGCTCTGCATGAATTAATCCAATACCAAATAATATCGCCAAGTTCTCGCTTAATATGAAATTTGGTATCATCATCCATAGGCTTACCTTGGAATACACACTTTTTAACAATTTCAGCATATTCACCACCTTCTGATGCGATGCCAATTGCACCAGTTAACAATAGTGCAACATTGACATCATCATTTAGTTCATGTAAACGGGCTTGCAAAAAAGCCCAATCGTTTGATTCTTCGGAGGTCACACCTTCCACGAATTCTTTATACTTGTTTAAATCTACTTGCAATTTCGCCTCTTCTACTGTGAAAATTCTTCTGGTCTAATATCTGCAGGACCATCATCATATTCATATCCTATACTATGATCAGATGGTCTTTCATCTGAGTATGCAAGGATACTTTCTGCTTCTACCATTCTAAGTGTCATTTCTTCGTCACCTAAAGTAATAGACAATCCTCTTGACCAACGACCGTGTTCTACAAGAATCCATTCTCCTTGTTTGTACGGATCATTGTTCTTAGGACCTTTTCTAAAGACTCTACCCCATCTTGGATAAATGCCTCTAGTGGTGCCGTCATCACTTCGAAGAATAATACCTCCTCGTGTAACTTGTTCACCGAACTCCATATCAGAAACAATTACTCTGTTTCCAACTGCTCTAATGTCATCTGCTTTTATGGATACTAGGTTGTTTCCCATTATTCACCTCTTTTAACGAAATTACCCTCAGCATCTTCTACCCAATCATCTTCTTGTTTAGATTCTGCTTTGGTCTTACCTGGCTTTGTCTTTGTAGAAGAAGTTTTAGTATTTGTTGGTTCTTCCACTTCAACTGCAAGTTCAGGCTCTACAACTGGTTCTTCAGCTGGCTTTCCTGTAGGTTCCTCAAACTGTGTTGGTGGAGCATTATCTTCGTAGTAGTCTCTTAGAACTTCCTCACGTTTTTTAATAATTTTGCCACCTGGCCCAAGCTCATCGCCTCTTGCGTTCACTCTTACATTGCCAACAGCTGGAGTTAACTCGTTTCGTTGTCTAAGCAAGTCCATATCAATAGCTTTGCCTTGCATGGATTTATATTGCTTTCGACCTGTTTGTCTAACTGCCATAATTGACCTCCTTTATTATATACTTACTTATCTCAGGAACTCACGGTAGTCTAGGTCATATTGGATTGAGTTTACTTTATGTATTCCTATCAAATATAGCACATAACTAGCTACACTTGATCCTCTTCCTACTCCCCAAACTATGTTGTTTGCTCTCATAAAATCAACAAGATATATCATATATCTTAATAAGTTGTACATGTTTCTGCTTTCGAATTCTACTAATTCTGCTTCTACTCGTTCTATTTCTTCACTTGATTTGCATTTTTCAATCAGGTATCTCTCAACATCAAGTTTTTGATATTGTTCAGGCATAAACCATTCTTCTTGACATATTTCATCAAACTGTGTTTTGTTTATTTCAACTGGAACATACTCTTTTAGTTTTTCTTCGCCATTTTCTTCTGCGAACTTGTTAAACTTTTGGATATCATCATTTTTCTCACACAGGACTTTGTTACACTTGTCAATATTGCCTTCATAGATCATATCAACAAGATCTCTGTTCGTGAATATGGGTATACCTAAGTCGTCAGTTTTCATGAGCATGTTTATATTTTAACTGATATTAATCAGATTGTCAAGATCTAAATCTCCATTTTGGTTAGTTTCTTGACGGTTTTTTTCTTCTTTTATTCTTGCTTCTTGTTTATAATATTCTATAAACGTAGAAATTTGATTTTTCACTTCGGGATTTTGGGCTTGAAAATATTTTTTGGTTAGTTCCGAAATCTTTTCATGTATTTGCGAAACACTTAAATCTGAAGTATCCTCTGAAAAAGGATGTAACATTACTCAAAGTAACCTATGTAGTTTGCCCAAACTGTTGCACCTGCATCATAACTTGTAAAATCGAATACGTATGTTCTTGTTTGTGGAGTATCGATAGTAGCAGAAGTATCCGAAGAAGGCCAAGTGCTTATTCTTTTAAATGTACCTGCTCCTGCATTAGAAGCAAAAGTAACTGTTCTTTGTGTGCCATCGTTATTGACATACACCCTTAATGTACCCGATTTACCAACAGCAGGCCATGCAGAAAGTGTTAAGGTAACATCTGCACCTACTGTGAATGATTGGTGGTGTCCGTTTGAGAAGTTTATGTTTTGGCTTGTATTTACAGTGCCTCCTGAAAAGTATCCTTCGCTGTTGTTTATAAGTTCAGCGTTTTGAACCTTGTTTCCTAAGAAGTTATTGTCAGCATTTAATTTTGCTGTGTTTGTTTGTAAAGTTTCGATTTCACTTTTAGCCGCAACAAAATTGTCCTTAATAACAGTAAAGTTATCTCTAAAACCCTGTGAATCGTTGTCTTGTCCAGCGATAGGATAATCCTTGTTTACGCCAGTTTCGTTAATGTTACTTGCCATATTATGTCCTCTCGTATTATTTATCAGTATTAAACATTGAACTGGTAATTTGCGAACGGTATATATTGTTCGTTACTATTGCCATTTGTACTGTCAATATTGTATCTATCTATTTCTAAATTAATGTTTTTAAAGTCAAATCCGCTATTTTTGATGTTCAAAATAACTGAATCAGCTTGTCCAGGTTTACAGTAACACAATGGCACAGCAAGTACAAATCCTAATTCTCCTTGTCCAACCACTTGTGCAGTTCTCATCCAAAGCGGATAAAATTCTCTCAAATTGTTTCCTACAGCTCTAATTCTGCTTCTCATGTTAGAGATATTACTAATGTATTTTTTCTGATCTTTTTGTTCGCTTACGTTTATAGCATTGCTATCAATTTTGATAGTATTTGTATCAGGACGTAATCTAATAGGATCAGAGTTTATACTATCATCAATATTTGCTACAACAATTTTATTTCCATTTTGTAGTATCAACGGAATAGCGTTTCCAGGTGCAAATAGCACTGGACCTGTTCTTGCAAATAATGTTATAGTTCCTGTTGATGCAGGAGATTTTGCTCCACCACCTCGTAGTATTACATCAAAAAACCCTTCACCTGTTCCTACACCAGTGTTATCATCAGTTACTGCATATTGTACACTGTCTACCGTGATCTTATTTTTTGTTTTTGCTTCGAAACTCATTGCAGTTTTTCCTGATGTGGGTTCAATTGGATCTATTAGATCAACATAAATTACTTCATATACTGTGTCGTTGCTACCAGGATTTCTAGCAATAGCTTTTTTTACTGCACCAAACTTATATTGTTTTCTTTTGTGATTACGTGCTACAGCAGAAACATAATCTCTCACGTCTTTTGTTTCTATTCCTGCGTAAGCTAATACTTTAATTGTGTCTTGTAAACCAAAAGAACTATCGTTTGGTCTATAGATTGATTCTGGAGTAAAAATAGTAGGATCAGAAATAAAGTTTCTAAATGTATTTCTATCTGTCTGTTTTAACAAAGGAATCATACTAATGCTACTATAAAGTAAATCATCTGGATCAGTAGTTGATAAAGTAAATGTTCTTGTGCTTGCACTAAATTGGAATTGATCTTGTGCCTTAATAGTAAATGTATAACTTCTATCAATAGTTGTTGTAGCACCATCAAACGTTGTTACTGTTGTTGCTTTGTCAATAGTTGTAAGTCCAGGCTTGTTAGGTTCTCCAAATTGATTTACTTTACCTTGTAATTGTCCGTCAATAGCGAGAGTAAGTCCTGGAGGTAATTTACCACTTTCTAAACTATAAATCAAAACTGCGTTTGGAACGTTACTAGTTGCACTTACATTTAAAGTAGAAGTAAAGTTTGCTCTTAAGTTTCCTAGGTCACTTGCAGTATTCCAATTAATTGTGCTTTCAACTTCACCTAACAATTTAACGCTAAACGTTTTATCTTTTGCTACTGTTCTATTTGTTTCTGTTGTTGTTCTTTTTGTAAAGTTGTAAAAACTCATTGTAACAACTTTGTTACTAACTACATTTCCATTTTTATCAAAAGTTCTGTATCCAATGTCTGCTACGGTTCCAACAAAAGTATCTCTTAAATATGCAGTTGTCCCTTCGTCAATAGATGTTACTGATGCATCTGAAAATGTTGAAACGACTCTACCATTGGAAACTACCCAAACTTTTTTGCCTATAATATTACTTGCAAGATATTCTGGATTATCAGAAGCATCTGCTTCTGTAACTGCCACTTCATTCATAACAATCCAACCAGTTTCATCATTACTACCAATAAAATTTGATTCAGCAAAGTTAAAGAAAGGAACGTTATTTTCTCCTGACCATTCCTGTTCTACTCCGATGTTATTTGCAAAAAACTGTGTTGCAGTATTAGATGCAGATCCTAGTTGACGTAAGGCTTCTATTGTAAATTTATATTCTTTGGTAACTGCTGGTTGGTACGGAATACGTCCTGCTATTTCTCCACTGGTTGAATCTATAGATAATCCAGGTGGCAATTCACTTGCTGTTCCGTCAGGGTTTGATTTTTTAACTGTAAAACTTATAATACCTTGATTGCTTGTTGGATCGTATACATCCAAAAACAAAGTTACGTAGTTGTTTGCTCTTCTAAATCCTAAGTCTCCTGGAGTTAACCATACAGGAGCTCTTAGGTACGTATTATCTGCTGTAAACAAGCCTGTGCCTACTTGCATGATAGTATTATCTGTACGAAGGAAATCATCTCCTACAAGATATATTTGAAACTTTCTTCTTGCAATTACTACACCGTCACTGGCGCTTACTGTAAATTCATAATATCTGTTTAATTTTTTTGGACTTTGTGTTGGAACAGCATAATCATAAAATGTAGTATCATAGTAAAAACTTTCAAAACCATTAAAACTTTTTACACCAAAGTCAAACGGATAACTTCCGTAAATATTTGTATCAAAATATCCTGAACCTGCTCTTTTTTCTAAAGCTAATATAGGCTCAACAACCCCCGTAAGTTTACCTGTGGTTACACCTAGTTCAATACCTGGAGGCAGTTCACCGTCTCCTTCACCTATAAAATATTCTATTCTGTCACCTGCAGGTAAATCAGGATCAATAAGTTGTAATTGAAAATCTACTGGACTACTATCTAAGATATAAAAACTATTGTTAGGACCTAATGGCAGTGAACCTTCATTTGTAATCCATGTTGGAATATCAGCTCCATCTATAACAATATTCAAGGTTCTGTCTTCTATGTCATTGCCTTTTCTTGCTCTTATTACAAATGTAAATGTTTTTGTAATTTTTACTTCAAAAGGAGTTCCAACTAAATTATTATTCTCTATTCTTAAACCACCAGGTATACTTCCACTAATAACTGTTAAACTATCTACATTGTTTACAGGTAACGGTATAGTTTGTGTTAAACTTTCTTGGAATGTTCCTAGGTTATGATTGTTAGGCACTGTCCATAAAACATCAGGATCTAATTCACTTGAAGCAGGTACTACTGTTTGTGTTTCTCGCACTTGCTTTGTTTCAGGTCCAAATATGTAAGGATACTTAGGTGTGTTTAGATTTCCTTCTTCAAATGTTAAAAAGTATGCGTAAGTACCATTTGGGTATTCAGGTGTAACACAAAATCTGCCATTGTGTTGATCAAGTGTTCCTGCATTTAATAAAAATTCATAATCGTTTACAAATGTGCCAGCCGGTTTTGTATCATAACTGTATGCTCTTCCTGAAGCAGGTGTAGTCAGTTCTCTATAAGAACTTAATTGTTGGCTTATGCCACTTGTTGAATCTGTTGCTGTTGTATAACCATATGGACCATATATAGGATAACCGTCAAAGCAATAACCTACAATCTTGCTGTGTCCATCTGGATGTCTAAGTTTATCATTGTTAAATTTAGAACTGTTATAGTATTCATTTGCTTGAGTTACTTTTTGATGATTCCAACCATTAATAATAAATGCTCCACTATGATAATGATATTCTCCACTTTCCTCAGGATGTCCTCCTGCTAAATCTACTCCAAATGCATTTTGGTTGTATACAGCATTATAACTAAATCCGGGAGCTGGTATATCAGTACCTCCGGGTAAAGGTCCAGCTTGTGTGGCAGGATTGAATAATAATACACCGTTTGTAGCAATGCCCATAGCACCTAATGATGTTAGTTGTGGATTACTTGTATTAGTTCCGCCTCTGTAAGTAAAACTATAGTTATGATCTTGTTCTGTAATATTATTAGGATTATTACTAAACAATCTTGTTGTAAGCCCGTCATTGACTAAATTAGTGCCAGCTTTAGCAGGATAAGGATCACCGTCACTGTTTACTGTTAAAACACCATTTAAAAGAGTGATAGTGGTTGTACTAGGATATTTTCCTGTTAAATCAGAAATACTGGTTGTATTTGGGTCAAATGCCATTCGTTAACTCCTATATACATATTTATGCTATACAGGCAGGGCGCCAAGGTCAGCTGTTGGTAATGATGATCCTGTAAATGTTTTTGAACCATCATCAAAATCAATTATTAAATCATGAACTAGATAATCTAATGAACTACTAAAAGTAGTAGGAAAAGCGTCTCCTTGATCGAATGTCAAGTATGGTGCAACACCTGAAATATTTCTAATATCTACACCATAAATCGTACTCTTGATATCGCTAGTGTTTATAATTTCTTTTTGTTGCCCATCTAAATTTGCACCTAGTTTTGGTGCTGTGTCTGTGAGTAATGACGTTTCTGCTGTAATTGTAATAGTAGAACCACTAAGATTAGTAGTAACAAGATTTCCACCTGCAAGTGTTAAACTTGTATTGTTTGCATCTAAAGTAATGTTATTATTGTCAGCAAAAACTTGTAACTGAGGAAGTCCAGTTGCTGTTGAATTAATTGTAATAGCATTACCATCGCTTGTCAAATTAACTGCTGTTCCTCCAACAATTTTTTTGAACTGCATTTCGGCACCGCTCAGTTGTGCAAAAACACCTTCACCAGCAGTGCCTAAGTTTGCTCCTGTGGTTTTTTCAGGCTGTCTTATATCTAACTCTGTAAAATTATTGTTAACCTTTACAAACGCTTCACGTAAGTCATCACCTGTGCCGTCGTTTGCAATAGTTCCTATGTTTACTCTTTGTATAGCCATTACATTATATCCTTACTGTATTTACCTTGTTTTCTTCAATCCAAAAATATTACTAGAAAATGGTGAAGCTTGATTGTATCTGTTAAATAACATTCTATTGAATCCACCACAAATATCTGATGTATCTCCATAATTGGTAGGATTGCTCTCATCTTTTAAAACTGCTAAAGCATCTTTTTGTAACTTGTCTTGTAATTGTGCAGGAGTCAAACTAGGGTCAGCTTGTAGGTACAAAGCACCAACACCACAAACTTGTGGAGATGCCATAGATGTACCTCCTATAGTTCCTTGCCTAAATGAACTGTTGCCCCAATATGCCGCATCACCATAAGCGTTAGTTGTACTAAAACAGCTTAAAATATCTGTACCTGCCGCAAATATGTTTACACCAGGTCCTGTTGAGCTTGAACTTACTTTTCTTTCAGTGGTTGCATTAAGCGGACTTGAATTCATATTACCTACCATTAAAGCTCCTTCGTCAAAAGGAGAACTTCCTCTATGATAATATCCATTTCCTCCTCCTGAAAACACTAGGTTATTATAATCATCCCCTGATGCTATATCTATCTTAAAACTATTATTACCAGCCGCAATACAAACATGCACTCCGGCATCTATGCAGTCTTGAACATCAGCATCAACACTAGACACTCTTACAGGCCACCTATACCCTCCTCTAAAGTAAGGATAAAACCCATAAGTATCTCTCATATGTGAATTAGGTGAACTTGAAAAACTGCTGTCGTTACTTGAACTGTAAGTTGTGCCTCTGTATACAATACTTGTTATACCAGAACCTACTGGTGCACTATATCCCCAACTTGCATTAACTATAGTAGGTCTTTTATATCCAGTGTTTGGATCAACTGGTTTGTTTTCGTGCCAACCCTTTATTACATCAAAAACACTATTGATGCTTATACCTGTTCCTGAATCTCCGCTTCCTTCTAAACCACCTACCTTGACGCTGTATACTCTTGCATTTGAAGCCCAACCAAAATATAATCCTGTTGCCGTGCCTCCACAATGTGTTCCATGTCCGTCTCTGTCTCTGTAATGGTTGACATTTTGTGAACCTGTTACTCCTGAAGCTGAAAACCAATCTATAAGTTGTACTCTACTGTTTCCATTTGCATCATTGAACTCTGGATGATCTACTTGAAGTCCGCTATCTTGAATAACAATATCAACTCCTGTTCCGTCCATGCTATAATTACGTGGATAATTTGTAAGACTGCTACCAGTGCCATAAACATTTTCAATGATGGAATGTCTAATCTTACCCCAATCGGTTCTATTACCACTTTCTGATGTTGATTTTGAAAAGTCTCTTATTTGTGTTGCTGTTAATCCTATTTCAATATCATCTCTAAGATCAGGTCGAAGCTGAACATCTGTTACTCTTGAATCATTTCTTAATGCTTCTGCTTCAGCATCCGTTAGTGCGTAGTGTGTATTCCTTGTAGATTTCTGTCTTGCGTCTGCAACATCAACAGTCCTATTTGGAATATCTCCTCCACCTGTTGAAGCAATCATTTCCTGATTGAATTGTGCGTAGTCTACCCCTTTGTTAAGAGTTACAATGTATTCTTTTTCACTCATGTAAACTCCTAGTGTAAATCTACCCAAGCGTTATTAGCATATCCTTGGAACTTATTTGTGGTAGTATTGTAAATTAAATCTCCGTTTGCCGCTGTTAATGCATCTCTCTGCGTTGATGTATAACTTGCAAGCCTTAATGGACTTTGGGTAATTTTTACTTGATCCGTTGCTCGTAATTCTATTGAACTGTTACTATCAATAGCTGGTACACCAATACCTGAACTTTCAAAACTGTCTGCTGTAAACTTTTGTGCATTAATATTACCATCAACAGTTAAGTCACTACTCATCCTTACACTTGGAGTTAAAACAATTTCGGAACTGTCGTCTGTATCTATTACGCTGTTACTTAAAGTAAAGTTACCAATTGTATCACCAGCAGTACCATTGATCCAAGATGAACCATCCCATTTCAATACTTGACCCGTCTGAACACTTGTAACAGTTACATCACTTAGATTTGATATACTTTCTCCTGAGATGCCGGTTATGAATCCAGCGCCGTTTGTAAGTTGATTGTTGTTTGTTGGAATGGTAGGTTTATTTGTAATTTCACTACCGGTATAATCTATGCTTACGTTAGTTATTGCACTAAATGGAATGTTTGTTAAGTTTGTACCGCTTCCGTAGTAGCTACCTGCATAAACGTTTTGCCAAATATTATTACTTGCTCCTAAGGAATATGTGTTTGTTGCATTTGGTGTTGTGTTTCCAAAACTAACTGAATTGTTAGTTTCACTTCCTGCTGTAGTAACTGAATCTATTGTAATACCTGATAAGTTTGCACCACTTCCATGAAACTCAGTAGCACCTACATCACCATTTACACTTAAAGTTCTTGCAGGAGCATTTTGAAATATTCCTATGCGTTTTTGTCCTGTGTCAATTTTAATTGCAGTTTCAACACCAGTAATTGGTTTTACCTTGATGTCCATATCTTGTTCTTGGACTAAATTTTCTATTACAGTGTTACCGCCTGATACGTGCATTCTTATTCTTGGAGTCGAATTACCTCCAACAGTAAGTCCGCCATCGTCATTTAAAGTAACTGTTCCGTTTTGTGTATAACTTGAATTAACACCAATAGCATCTGTTATTCCATAACCAGATAGTGTTGTTGGTGTACCTGTAAGTGAACTAAATTGAGAATCAAACAATGTTGGTTTATTGCTGAAATTGTTATAGTCCAAATAATAAGATCCATCAAATCCATCTAATGTATCAGCATTTAGACCTGAACCACCAGTGGTGATATCATCTGCAGGTGCCCACTTGGTACCGTCCCATTTTAAGACTTGTCCAGTAGTTGGAGGCGTACTTTGTGTATCTACGTCTGCTAAATCACTTATGTCATCTACTAAGGACGGTTTATTAATTAAGTCTATGTAACTTCCGCTAGTTGCAACTGATGCAAGTGAAGGAGTACCAATCAGTTCACTGTAAGCAACATTTCCATTTACCCATGCCGCTGTTCCGTTTGCTCCGCCTGTAGTTGAATATTTTAAAACTTGATTGTTTGCAAGTCCAGAAAAATTTGTACCTGGTGCTAGTCCACCACCTCCACCACTACTTGTACCTGTGTTTGTAATAGTAATAGTTCCGTTAAGATCGTCATAGACTATATCAATTCCTGTACCTTCTCTTAGGATAGCGTTAACTCGATCATCAACTCTTTCGTTTGTAAAATATAAGTTTGTACCTTCTGGCAGTTCAGTAGTGTTTGCGGCAACGCTTGGTTTGTCTGTAAGATCATTATAACTTCCGCTGAAAGGATTATAGCTTACATTGTTAATTGTTAAACCAGTTGCTTGTATGTTACCAGCACCAACTATACCTGATCCTGTTAAATCTAGGTTATCACCTACTGGTAATTCTTTTAGTTTATTTTCATCGTCTCTATCAACTATAAGTGGTATTCTGTTTGCCATATCCTTTTCCTATTTGTAATATTTATCCTGTTGGTGCTGTACTCTTATATGGGTGACTCACAGGTAAAAGTGACTCTGCACCCCATTTGTGTGCTACATATCCTTCTGCCTCTTCTATGTAGGTCATATCAGTTCCGCC
>MDTC01211371.1_pt1 | contig 13001 bp, 19 predicted proteins | sample 811181 | NCBI WGS metagenome assembly MDTC01 (sample SAMN05326644, study PRJNA326480) | marine metagenome | isolation source: seawater | place: Pacific Ocean: North | collected 2011 | reverse complement strand
GACGCCTGCGACGACGCCTGCGACGACGCCTGCGACGACGCCTGCGACTACGCCTGCGACTACGCCTGCGACGACGCCTGCGACGACGCCTGCGACGACGCCTGCGACGACGCCTGCGACGACGCCTGCGACTACGCCTGCGACGACGACTGAGGCGGAGAATCCTCTTGATTCGGATTCTCTCCTCTGCCTCATCGAGGCGTGGAGCACGGATAGAACTTGGTGGGGTAATCGGGATCTCTCCGTACGAGGTACCGGGGCACTGGGCGCTAAGTGGCAAACCTCAGCGATAGATGATGCTGGCGTAGTCCAGCATCTTGCTCTGTGTGACCGCTACTTCCAGGTACTAGAAGAGAACGTCCTCTTCAGTAGAGTCCTTTATAACTCTCGCTGGGAAGAGAACGATCGGACCAACGCAACCCGAGATCGAAAGATCCGGGTAGAGGTCTTGCGCTTGACTCACAGACAAGCGCACGAGCTGTTAGGAATCAGCTACGATGAATACTTCCGCGAGGTGCGAAAGCTTTCATCTCGGCTCGACAGCGTCGAGGTGGAGGAGGATCAGCCCGAAGGCTGATACCCTCCCCACCTTGACCTGCCCCATAACGGGGCAAACGCCGCCGGACGTTAATCCGGCATTTTTTTAGCTATCAGACTTAGCTAGAGCATAGCCCCCTGCAGCTCCACCTCCCAGTAGGGCGGCCGCAGCTGCAGCGTCTCTTATCTTTTTAGCTCTCGCTGCTGCCTGCAACTTAGCCGCCCCAGACCTACTAAGAAGGTTAGCTACACCTGCCCCAGTTGCACCCCCAGCTAGGGCTAGGGCTAGGGTAGCCTGATCTCCCCCGCTGTGCAGCAAGTCAGCAAGCTGGCTTATTAATTTTCCTTTGTCTCCGTGAAGGACATGTCCCCCAGCTAGAGCACCACCCACAGCCCCTGTGGCTCCGAGTAGGCCACCACCTAACATCTTAGCTTTGCTCATCTCTCGGACCTCCTAAGCGCTGTATAGCCCTTATATAACTATAGCCCAACACACGCAAATCAGTACCTCAAAGTGGCATAAGTATATGTTCTCAATCGCTGATCTTGAAAGGAGTACATATGATTCAGCGTAAACCCTGCCCGGTGTGCGGGCGTGCGGTTGGGGCTAGCCGGCTGGACCCGGCAAACCCGGTTTTTGCCCTGCATGGGCCGAGGGCGAACCGGTGCCCCGGCTCAGGGCAGCCGTGGCCGCAGACGCAGCCACCGCCGCCTCCGCCACCGCCTCCGCCACCGCCCCCGCCGCCTCCGCCGCCGCCTCCTCCTCCTCCTCCTCCTCCTCCGGGGCATAACGCCCCAGAGGTCAACTTGAACATTTCCGCCTTAGTGGCGGCGATGTTCTTTGTGGCCCTCCTCACCGAGGGAGAGGGGGCCAAGGCCATGGGCGCTGCGCTCTGCGCGGCTGCATCTGCCTTTGCCAGCCACAATGGCTGGCACCACAACGCCCTCGCGGCGATTGTGGTTATTGTGTCTTTCCTGCTGGGCCTGTCTACCCAGCTCTGAGAGACACCAACCGGCGAGCTGAAAGGACTCGCCATTTTTTAGCTATCAGAAGTATTTTGTTGACAACATTTATTTAGGCTGTGAAATTACGTCACCCAAAACATTTGGAGAAATAAAAAATATGAAACTGGTAATCTCTCTAAACCTAGAGGAGTTGGGCGCAACTCTTATGAAGCAGGTGGTTCGGGACGCCATAAAACTGGAAGAAAAAGTAAAAGCTGCCCAAGAGGCTAGAAACATTAAGGAGCCCGAGCAGGTAAAGTCTCCACCTAAGAAGAAGCGTGGGGCTACCAAAAAAACTCCAAAGGCCTCTAAGGAGTACGAACTGCCTGAAGCTGGCCTGTACACATCTGCGCACAAAGCTGTAAAGGGTTACCTAACCGATAGGCGAGCCCCCCGGAGTGCTAATGGGTGGGCCGCCCTACGAGAGGACGTATACGAGTACTTAACTAAACTTTCTTCTAGGGGGGACTTCTCTATGCCGGCAAAGCAGAGTATCAATACCTATATCTTCAAGTGGGTTGGTAGGTAGATATGGATCCTGAGGTAGAAGTGCACGTTAGGCTGCCTGACTTAATATCCTTGACTCGTGTACTGCCTCAGCTAGAGTTCGGTATGGATTCAGACGTAATCTCTATACTTAGTATGTGTGAGAGTTCTCTGATTACTCTATTTGAAAAGAGAGGCATACCGTGGACGTCGATGCAACAATATGCAGAGCTGTTGACCGAGCAGAAAAAGAATTTAAGTCGGTCGTCAGAGACCCCAGCCCCAGAGTAGACCATTACATACGTAGTAGCGAAGGGCTGGGTTGGGACTGGACCGACGAGTACAAGAAGGATAAGCAGTTTGAGTGGTGCGGAGCTTTTGCTGCATTCTGCCATACTGCGGTGCTTCCTCAGATTCGCAAGAAGCACTTCCCTAGTACGTATAGGCTATACACCTGGGCTAAGGGCACTCCCCGAATGATTCCTCTAGAGGAGATTCAGCCTGGAGATATCTGCATCACGAGCACAGCAAACACTAAGAAGAAGTGGGGGCAACACATTACGTTGTGCGTAGAGGTGCTCGATGAGGAGTACATCCGTACCATAGAAGGTAATGCTTGGGGCCACCTACCCAGTGGAGAGTACGCCCAGGGAGTAGTTACACGGAAGCGCTGCTTAGTTAAAGGCCGGGAAGCTAGCTGGGTAAGCCATGCCTATAAGTTGCTGGAGGAGGACTTCCAACCATGAACTACCCCAACGCCATAGAGATAGCTTCCAAGCTGCTTAGCCTGGCAGTAATACCTACACTGCTATGGATTAACAGTGTTAGCGTGGATCTAGCGCTGCTCAAGAACAAGGCAGAGGTTATAGAGTCCAGAGTAAAGAGGCTAGAGGACAACCAAACTAGCCTAACTAGGGACGTAGCCAACAACTCGGGTACGCTGAGAGAGATCAAAGCTACCTTAACCATAGTACACGAGCTCGTAAGAGATATACGAGCCAACATGTCTAGGACAGAGTGATGCCCCTACTACTAGCTTTTTTAGCTGCCGTATCTATTCTCGTAGCTTCCGTGTTCCCCTTTGAGGTGGACTCAAGTGTGCACCGCCCCCCGCCTCCGGAAGACTACGGGGTACCATATGTACCCGATTTAGGCTTGGAAGAGCCGGGGTGCAGCGAGGAAGCTCTAGAGCTTCTAGGAGACATTGAAGAGCTATTCCACGCCCAGCAGGCTATTATTACATATAATAGTAACCCATAGCTGCTGCGGTCTCAGGATCCAGCTCCATCATGGGCTGCTCCCCAAGCTGAGAGTACATGGCTTCTAGCTCTCCTCCGCCCATTGCTGGGGAATACCCCATCCCGCCGAGCTGCTGATAGGGGCTGTATCCCATGGCGGCATCCCCACCAGAGAGGTAGTTCATAGCCCCACCGCTGAGCGCGGCGATAAGAGCTGGATCTGTGAGCCCCGCCTCATCTAGCCCGGACATGATCTGCTCGCCCATGTCTTCTTCTTTTTTGCTACCAGCTGCAACTCCGGCACCTGCTGCACCGAGACCAAGGCCTGCAGCAATACGCCGCCTGTTGCGGGCCGCCCCTACTACCCCTTTAGCTGCTGCCTTACCTACGCTACCCCTACGCAGTAGCTTACCTAGGCGAGCCTCTTTCTCCATACCAGTATCAATTGACTGGAGAGCCTGCTGGATGGCCTCTACCGCGCCAGCCTCGTAAGCCTGCTTGATAAACGTATCTGAACTCATAGCTACCTCTCTATCCTAAACCGTAGTAATTTGTTATTCGAGGGTCGTAACCCCTGGGAGCATAGCCTGCCCTAAGCATACGCAGCCGTCTAGCCCTACCTGCACGTGACATCAGTCGACTACCCAGCCCTACAGCCTTCTTGAGGCCGTAGATGCCTGCCATAGACATGGCTATAGGCGCAGCAGCGCCCAGTACGGGGATACCCCCCACACTTGCTAGACCACTCTTGATAGCAGCTGCAGTGGCTGCCCCAGGCGAGCCCAGCATACCGATACCTTTTAGGGCCAGGGTGGATGGGAGCGCTGCTACGCTACCCGCGGTGGTGCCCATAGTGCTACCAAACTCACCCAAACCTCGGAGGAACCCCCCGTCAGCCTTAGCTAAGGCTCCCTGCCACCAATCAGTATTGAACTTTTTAGTTGCGGCTAGGGCTGCATCCGTACCCGAGTTCATGAACGCGTTTAGCGCCGTTTCGGATTGACCCTTACTGATAATCGGGTTGATGTTGCGCAGGGCCCAGTATTCCGGGTTTATGCCTATACCAAAGCTGCGGATCCCCTCCGCAGCTCTGTTTACCTGGTCTGGGGTTATCAGGCTAGACTTTAATCCTCCCCGGATAGCCCCATAGCCACCAAGCCCACCTACAGCAAAACCTTTCAAGCCTCCGTACCCAAGGGGGTTTAGCCTGGAGGGTATGCGGGCAGCCATGTTAGCTCTACGCTGAGCAGACATAGCAGTGTTCAGGTTGTCTATCTGCCTGGCTCGGTTAGGCGTCATAGGTGCCATACGCTGAGAAGCTCTGCCCACCGCCCTACCCGCAGCGGAAGCTAGGGGGCGGAGAAACGCTTCTTTCTCCATCTCTGCGTGTAGCCTAGCCCCCTCCAGCATTATTAGACTCCCCTAACCGCTCGGGACATAGCTAAGCGTGGCCCTAGAGCCCCCATACCTGCGCCCATCATGGCACCCATCATTCGATTATCCGGTCCGGCTAGCATGGCGCCGCCACCCGCCCCGGCCAGGGCTAACATGCGGGGGTCCATTGGAGGCCTAGCTGCCATCCCGTAGCCCGCAGCTCGTAAAGCAGCTGCCCTGCCAGGACTCATTGCTCGCCCACCTCGGCTGAGCAGACCTCTGCCAAGGCCTAGAGCCGCTCCACCCACAGCACCGGCCCCGATCAGGGCTGGATTGAGGTACTGGCCGGCCTGGGATAGCGCATTAGCCAGTCCACTTGCCCCTGCGCCCTCCAGGCTACCTAATGACTTAACGAGCTGTTTACCCTGACCAGAAAGGATACCGCCAATGCTCTCAGCCCCGGGCACCATGCGAGGATAGATCCCAGCCATCTCTGTACCGCGGGCACCGATACCTTGTAAGTAGTTGCCGGCCTGCTCCAAAGCTGTGAGCTCTCGGGCTTGGCTCATAGGCGCCAATGACTGAGCGATCTCAGAGCTTGTCCTTGGTATATTTCTAAGACCTAGAAACCCCGCACCAGCCGCCCCGGCAGCCAAGCCGCCCCTAGCTGCACCTCTAGCCGCCCCAAGGCCACCTCGAGCTCCCCGCATACCTCCGCGAAGTAGAGCTCCTAGCACAGCTTCTTTTGTCATCGGCCTCTCAGAAGTCATAGGGCGCTCAGGCTTGCGCATGGCCCCTTTCTTCTTCTTACCGTACATGGATATCTTATCTAGTAGGTCAACAGCTGGCGTGTTGGACATGGCTATAGTCTCCTAGTAATATGTTTTTAGTGCCAGGTTGTACCTTGACACCCCAAGTATAGACTATTAAGTCTAGAGCACTCAACCTTAAGAAGAGGATAGAGAAGTGTCCATCACCCCTGAAGAGCAAAGATTTCTGGAAGAGCTTCAAGAGCTCTTAGTTAAGCATGATGCTAAGTTTGACGTTTATAATGCGGAGCTTGACATAGGTGGGCCGAAGAGGCTTACTCTGGACATAAGCGGCAGGGGTTCCGACTCGAACATTATAGTTGAGGATGACGACGGCGTTCTGTTATACGATTCCTCAACAGAGTAAGCCCAAGTGGCGGAATTGGTAGACGCGCAGGATTTAGGTTCCTGTGCCTTTTAGGCGTGGGGGTTCGATTCCCCCCTTGGGCATTATTATGGCTAGAGTATACACAGTAGTTTGTCCGGGTTCTAACGACGTTTTCCTAGGTATATTCGAGGATTACGCTCAGGCTAGGCAGAGGGCAGAATATTTTCTGGAAACAAAAAGAAATGATTTGACAGTAAATATCTACCTCAGTAGGGTCAACTCGAATGGATCAAACAGAGATCTCCTAACCACAGTAGGGGAAAGCAAAAGAAGGAAGCCCGTACCAATCCCTAGAAGGGTCTTATGAGGGCACGTAGCTCAGTGGTAAGAGCGACCGGCTCATAACCGGTTGGTCGTAGGTTCAAACCCTACCGTGCCCACTCTGCGCCTTGATGGTGGAATGGTAGACACAGGAGACTTAAAATCTCTCGCCCTCTTTGGGCGTGCCGGTTCGACTCCGGCTCAAGGTACTAGGTGGGACTTAAGGTGTATATCGGTTGTGGTTTGCGATTTAAGCCTTGGTTTCTTGGAGTTTCCTTCCTTTCCTCCAATGCTGCGCAGCAGAGCAGCCTAACCTGCTGCACCTATGCCGCTATAGCTCAATTGGTAGAGCACCGGACTCTTAATCCGTTGGTTGAAGGTTCGAGTCCTTCTGGCGGCACTTTCCCCTTGGCTTTGGAGTTTATAAAGGGTTTACTCTCAGTCGAGGGGTATTATACTCGGGTAGCTCAGATGGTTAGAGCACTGGTCTTACACACCAGGGGTCGTGGGTTCAAGTCCCACTCCGAGTACTGTAAACGGGGAGGTAAGTGTGGGCAGAGGTAGAAATTACACTCCAGCAGAGAGGGCCCTTCAGCTCATCTGCGCCAAAGCGGGCGCCAGCTACGAAGAGTTCAACGCCCTCATGTCGGAGTCTCAGGGCAAAGAGCCTAGGACTTCTCCAGAGAGTTCCTATAAGATGGTCAAACATAATTATCTATCCGATCTAGAAACCAACGCCGTAGATTGGGCAGAGATGCTTAACCACGTTAAGAGCCCTAGAGATCAGTTCGGTAGGTAAACTTGTACTGGGTACCAGTAGCTCAGTTGGATAGAGCATCGGCCTCCTAAGCCGAGGGTCGCAGGTTCGAGACCTGCCTGGTACATTAAACATCGGAGGGAGAAAATGAGTAAGAGTAAACCTACGCTACACCCGGAAATAGTCAGAGTATGGGGCGAGCAGGAGGAGTATGCAGATCCGCTGCAGTTTCTGAGAGAGGTTTACCTTATGAGAAGCCCTCCTAACTGGGCTAAAACCCAGCTTAAGTCTAAGCCAAAGCGTACATCCGGCGGGGGCTGCTAGCTCAATGGTAGAGCAGTGGACTTTTAATCCATTGGTTCCGGGTTCGAGTCCCGGGCGGCCCAGTGTAGTTGCCTACGGTGTCACGAAGGAGCTTAAATCGTACGGGCTGGTGGCGTGCTTATAGGAGAGTAACAGTCAGCCGCAACTATTTACCCACCCATTAGGGAGTAATCATGGAAGAGCTTAAAAGGAGAGATCCTCTAGAAGTTGCTCGCAGCGAGATAGACCTAACTACTGAGATTGGAGCCGAGTTGTTACGCACCAGCACTGACGTGAAGAATAAGTTTCTGGAGCACATGGGTTCCATACGTAGGGACCTGCCTGTCGAGCCTGTGGACATGGCCCCCTTAGAAGGTGAACCGCATCACCTGGATATGCGGGTGCATATCAATCTTGTGTGCAGTAATACGGGTTGTGCTGAGTTGCGTAGCATTCTGCATGAGGCAGTGTGCCGGGCTCTACACAAGACTGTACCGGACTCACACCTGACTCACTACGATGTAAACTTTAACGTAGAGATAGATCCCAAGGTGGACGACGGGATGGTTAAAACTTAATCCCCGCAGTAGTTAGCCCACGGCTTGTCGGAAGCCTCACCCGTAGGACCAATGACTACTCCACCGAAAGGCCCCTGGGCTTCTACGGGGGAGCTACTCAGTCCGTACTCCCGAGTCTGTACTAAATCCTCCGTCTTAGTAGCTAAAGGTCTTCTGTCCCTGGAGCCCCCAAACAAGATGTCTATAGCATCTCGAAAAGCATCTGCATTTGTTTTGATTTCAGACCCCCCAACTATCATCAGAGCTGCTACGGATTCTAGATTATCGAAGTACGGGGCGCCGGATGACGTTACACTGAGTCTCAATCTGGTGTCCCCCGAGGCTTCTATCTGAGATAATCTCTGCTGCTCAGATTCTAAGGTGTCTTTAATACGGGCCCCCGCCCCCGAGATGGATCCCTTCAACGCTCTAGCAGCGTCTTCAAGGCCATCATAGCTACCGGATACTGTGGTAGGGCTAGTAGTGGGTTCGGATGCGGCTATAGATTCCTCAGGTATAGAGGAGGACCTGTCTGCCTCTGTTATCAAGGCCCTCTCGTGTATATCTATTAGAGCCGAGTTGCTACCTCTACCAGCGAAGAATACTCCAGCAGCTTTTAACTGTATGCTGAGTATCTCCCTTATAGCGTTTAGTATTTTAGAAATTAATTGGGCCAGGGCATCTATATTTTCCAGACTACGTATTAGATTTTGTATTATCAGCCTGAACACATTGAAGACCTGAGTTACAAATCCTTTTAAAAATGCAGAAGCGGTGTTTAGAAGGGCCTCTACGTACCTATACAGATTACCTAGGAGAGGCCATAAACTACCTCCTATAGAAATGAAGTTAGGGGCCCGGCTGCTGCCAATAGTGAAAAGGCTAAGTGTAACTGGAGATAGAACGGGCCGCACTATGGAGCTAGCTAAGTATAGCTGCTCAACAGTCCCCGCTGATGTACGTCTCTGATATATTACTACAGCCACATAAGCTAGGGGCTCAGTAGAGGGGGTGGTGTAGTAGGGGACAGATATTTCTCCGGTTACAACATCGGTAAAAGTACCCGGGAGCGTGATTGGGTTATCTACACCAATATCTATGATGGTGGTCAAAGAGTCCTCTAGCAGCGAGGAGGCGTATATCTCTTCTGCCCCTTTAAGTGAGATCCAGTCTATTGACTCTGCCCCTCTGGCCTCTATCAGTAGAAAATTTACAGGACTGAATTCAATCCCGGAAGATAATATGCTGGAACCAAGACTCGACCTATCGGGTTGATACTTTATATTGAATCCGAGGATAGCCCGGTTGGTGCTATCTTCTCCGAACCCTAAATCAGGAACCAGCGCTTGAGATGTCAAGGTTAACCTTGGCCTCTCGGGTAGACCAGGGGACGATATTACTGCACCACCCAATAGTGCTAATATTCGCTTGATAGAATCAAATAGGTCAATAACCTCGGACACTGGACCGCCTGCGTACAGGGTGAGTCCCGATAAGTAAGTGGTGTCCGTAAATCTAGGTGCGGCAGCATCTCGGAAGTCGTTTAGTTTTCTCTTTATGACAGAGTGTAGACCTACGTTACCTCCGGTTCTTGAGGTTCTCAAGGAGTAGTCAGATCCTAGCAGGCTCCTGTCGCTGAGCTGAGCCACAACGTTATTGTTGCTAAGGATGGGGTCAGACTCTATGTAGTCCCCAATTTCTTCACCCAGACTAGCTACCAGCTCCGAAACTGCATTATTGGCGCTCTGAGCGATGCCTCTAGCCACTTCCACAGAGGTGGATATGCGCGGTGGGACTACAGACGGTATAATAGGTGGCACTACCAAAAAGTGTATCGAAGCCCCACAGTCCAATATTGATATGAGGGACCTTAGTTGGTCTACAACCTCGTCTATGAGTATTTTGAGAAGATCTATACCGAATCCCAAGATTAGGTCTATGGTCTCCAATACGCTCTTTATTGTAGATATGAGAGTCCTAAGAGTAGTGAGGACTTCCTGCATCAACTCTACTGGAGTGACTATGGCGTCCGCTAGGCCAATGCTGACTGAGCCGTAGCTGTACGTTATTGGATCCTGATCCCCTACTGGGTCCACCGGGCCCCCTGATGCCCTTATGTCGTCCGGATGTATAGAGAAGACTGGCTCACCAGTATTGTTGAACCCCGTCCGGAATACAGGGGAACCCTGAGGGTTAGCTATGCCTTGATTGACTGGGTTATAAGTCGAAGGAACCCTTCCCGCCATAGTTACCCACCTTCTCTTTCAGGTTCTTTAGCTCTTTAGAAGCGTCTAGTACCTTTGACTTAGCCATCTTCTCAAGGAGATTCTGCACGTCCTCTAGGGACTTCTCTAACTTCTTTAAATCTACTTTGTCTTTGGACATCTTACCACACTCCTATGTAGCGTATGAGAACAGAGTACGAGATGAAGCAGTGAACAACGCGCTAGCGGGTATTAGTGCTGCTACAGCAGGTTGTGCACTAGGTATAGCCCCAATAGCAACTTCTAGAGACAAAAGCCAGGTGGCTAGAGCAGTGTGTTTTACTAGGGCATCTGTAATCGGAGGAACTGGCGGTGTGAATGGCTGCGGTAGATAGTCTGGGAGGGTGGGTACTCCCGGGACGTTAGACAATAGTACGTTAGGGCTGTTGATGACAACCCCGTAGTTAAAGGCTCCTCCATGCCCTGACCTACTTCCGGGGAGGGGGGAGGAGATCATAACAGCACCGCTTACTCCAGCCGCCCCGATACCACTACTGCTATCCAGAACTATGTCCCCGCCGCTTTCAGCTTCTAAGCGTATCTGGGGACTGTAAGCGGATTCAGCTCCTGGAACCACGCTACCGGCCGATAGAACCATATCGCCTGATAATGAGGACAGATTGAAGCTATCTGTATTGCCTGGGATAGGTGGCCCGTCAGAGGCTAAAGACCTGCCAGAAGCAGAAATAGAGAGCTTCTTGCCACTGCTTACAACGTAGTCACCGCCAGAGGATGTGATTGAGGCTCCGCCTATCTCAGTGGAGCTACTCCCAGATACCGTGAGGGAGTCTTCGCCCTCCATACTGAGAGACCGACTACCTTCTACTGTTTCTAGAATGTTAGAGGAGCGGATGATTCTGCCATCTGGACCCCTACGGACACTGGTCTCGCTCACAAACACCTGTGAGCCTTGTATGCGGACTGCGCCATCCCGGTCTATACGTATATAGGATTCTTCAGTACCCCCAGTGTAGGTGACAGAGAACGCGCTATCACCGCCTATGGTGGCTTCCAGATTGGATTTGGTCTGCCCTTCCTCGAGATAAGGATTCCTAGCGGTGCTCTCTCCCACGAATCCAGAGTAGCGCATGGTGGTACTCAGGGCATCGTCCACTTCTAGAGAAAACTCCCCCTGAGCGTTAGTGTGCTTGAAGGTATCAGTATGGGTTACTACTTCGCCCATCCCCAGTATGCTAGTTGAGTACTTGGCCCCAGCTTTACTTGAGCCAACTCTAGCTTGGTCTCCAGCGTTGACCTCTACGTAGCCCCCCTCTTGGCTTTTTATTACAAAGTCTCCCGGCAGAATGGGGTCCCCGTCTCCCCTATGGTTGGAGGTGTTAATATCCTTAGACATGGGATCCAAGAGGTCATAGCTCTCTGGGGGCTTTTTATAAGAACCTGGCTCGTTATAGTAGCCGGCTATGTAGCCTATCCTAGAGTTCCTAGGCACAATAACTATGGCGCTAGCTCCAGGTAGGGGCATAGCCGCAGCGTAGGTACTAGAGCTGCTGCCCCCGTTGTAGTGCATGAGGGCGCAGGTGACTGGATCGTCATTACCGGGTATGGCCACCAAGACCGAGTGCTCATTCGGACTCGGCGCTATGACTTCTCCGGTGAATATTCCAGTGGGTAACGACATGGTAGACTCCTAGGCAACTACCCAGAAGTCTACCACTACCCAGACGAGATATCTATCGTGATTACTGTCCGGTAACGATAGATGAGGGGCTACCACCTAGGGTAACCGAGGTACCTTCTGTCGAGAAGAACCCACCAGACTCATTAACACCCAAGTCAATAGGGAAAACTCTATCACATGCGCCTTGAACGTTCTCCATGATAACGTTCTGCCCAGAAGCTAGCTGCATAGAGTAGCTCTGAATCATGCATAGCTCTAGGTAGAAAGCCCCAAGGCTGAACCCAGACTTATCACGGAATGCAACTGCTATGCCGAAGGGCACAAGGAATAGCTCAGAATCTAGATTAAAAACTGAGTTTGGTCGCCCCTCGCTAGCAGCTGGCTCTTCTATGTTGAAGTCTGGCAATGCATTCCCATTAGCGTTTGCCAAGTTGGAGTACAGCGCTCTACTAAGGTTATTACCCTTAGCGAATAGGCGACTGCAACCCCAGGAGACGCTGGTCTTACCCGATAAGAAGTAAGTTCGCCCGGAACCAATAGTCTGCAGTGGTGTAACGGGTTTCTGTTGAGAAACCTGCAGCCCTTGCAGCATGCCTACCGGTGTGAGGCTAGAACCATCATCCGCAACATCTGAGTACCTAGCAGGCCCCACCAAGACGAGGGTATCATCAGGGTGCGCAGAGGTGTACGCCGCGTTATCGGTAAGCCTCTCAATACAAGAGTTCTGGGGATTCCAGTTATTGAGGCTGTCAACTGTATTCAATGCCATGAGTGAGCTCCTTAAGCCGAGACTACTTCTATAATGATACGGTTAAGAACCTTAGGCAGGGAAACCGAGATAGAAGCCTCTACAGTGCCAGAGTCATAGCTTGCTTGCCTAAGCACCTCTATGGACCCCGATAGAATTGGTGAACCGATCCGGTCGGTGTTACGAGATCGGAGATTAGCGATTCCGCTCTCGAGGCTGCCTCGAATAGACCCAAGAACCGAGGGCACGATATTGTGAGTGCCGACGTAGGGGACGAGGATCTTCTTGAAGTAGCGGGATACGAAATCGAAGTTACTTACCACGCTAAGCTCTGTTAGCTCTTGTGTACCTTGAGCCACCCCGTACTGAGTAGTGACTTGATGCACACAGAATGGAGCGCCGTCTCGAGTCTCTTGAATCAGCACAAAATAGCCTGCATCAGAGATCTGATCGATCTCATCATCAGAGAACCTGAAGTTGGAGTTATCCAGGCCATTGATCCCAGCGAGCCCAATCTGGTTCTTTGGACGGTGGGGCTCTAGGCTAGCAACCAAACCTGCTAGAGCTGCAGAACCATAGTAGCCAGGCAGGTCTTGGATAGTGCTGCCAGTAACGCTGACGTTAACACTCCCAGG
>MDTC01178584.1_pt1 | contig 13001 bp, 7 predicted proteins | sample 811181 | NCBI WGS metagenome assembly MDTC01 (sample SAMN05326644, study PRJNA326480) | marine metagenome | isolation source: seawater | place: Pacific Ocean: North | collected 2011 | reverse complement strand
TTACTCAATTAGAGTACTCTAAGGATGATTTTTCAGCATTCTTCCAAGGATCGGTTTCTCAGACAATGTACAAGAGATGGGATCATTATCAGTATGCTGATCAATCATTGATTGACGGTACTTCTTCTCAATGGACTGGTGAAGCTTTACCTGATGGAATCACTGATGGTGTTGAATCTGAAAAAGTAGATAATCTTGGTTATAATGCTAAGGCTGGTGTTGGATTTGGTGTTGGTGAAAATGGTCAAGCATATGTTAATGCTGGATACTATTCAAGAGCTCCTTATTTTGACAATATTTACCTGAATTATACAAATAGAGTTAATCCAAGTACTTCTAATGAAACCATTCTTGGTCTAGAAGCTGGATACGTATATGAAGTAGATAATTTATCTTTAAGAGTAGACGTATACAGAACGGATTGGTCAGATAGAGTAACAGCATCTTCTTATATTAGTAACGATGAATTATTCTATGAAGTTTCTGAAGGAGTTAGTCAACTTCACCAAGGTGTTGAATTATCTTTTTCTGCTAAACCTCAAGAAGATGTACCTTACACATTGAAAGGATTCCTTTCTATGGGTGACTGGCAATATAAAGGGCAAGCAATGACTAGAGTACAAGATGAGGATCAAAATGTCCTTAGTACTGAAGAGCAAGATGTTGATGGTGGAAAAGTAGGAGATGCAGCGCAATTTACTGCTGGGTTAGGTCTTGATGTTGATTTAGCTGAAAGACTTTCTTTTGATACTGATGTAAGATTCTATGATGAGCTTTATGCTAATGTAGGTGCGGTTAAAGAAAATTTAAAATTACCTAATTATCATATTTTTGACATGGGTCTTTCATACAAAATGTTTGTAAATGATGCCACTCTTGACGTTAGATTAAATGTTAATAATGTATTTGATAATGTTTACATTAGTGAACTAAGATCTGCTATTGCAGCAGGAGATGGTACTGGTGTATTATATGAAGGAATTGATACTGCTAACCAAGGTTACTTCGGATTAGGAAGAACATGGAATGTAGGATTAAGATATAATTTCTAATAATATTACTATATAATAAAAAAAGGCTCACTTTATGTGAGCCTTTTTTTTTATTTTATTTCTTTTAAAAGAAAGATATATGGCGGCAAATGATCACTATATCCACCAGTGAATGTTCCGTAAGAAAAACTTCTAAAAGGATATCCTCTATATTTACCTTTTTTATTAATTAGATAAGATTTGTTAAAAACTCCAGCTTTATAGAGCTGATAATCTTTATAATCTTTTTTTAGAAAGGGTTTTGATAATATTATTTGATCAAATAATTGCCATTTATCACGATATGCATTTGTTCCAATACCTTTATCAACTAAGATTTCTTCATAAGGATTGAACATATCCTTATTTCCTGTATTTTTAATTTCTTTCTTTGCCCCTATTATTTTTTTAATACTCTTATCAAAAGGATCATCATTAAAGTCACCCATAGTTATTATTTTAGGATTTTTATATATATATCTTAGAGAATCAATAATAGAGTTATTTACTTTTGCCGCTGCGATTCTTTTTGTTTCGTCTGCTCCTCTAGAAGGCCAGTGATTAACAATAATATGCATTAATTCTCCATCGAGATAACCACTTACAACAAGTTGGTCTCTCGTATTTCTTCTTTTACTTGAATTATTATCTGTAATATAAACTTCATGAGAATTTGAATTTTCAACTGAAAAGGCATCCTTATTATAAATCATACCTACATCAATTCCTCTGTTATCGGGTGAATCATAATGTACAATTCCATAGTTATATTTCTTGAGTTTTTCATCTGAAATTAAAGCTTCAACAACACTTCTGTTCTCAACTTCACAAATTCCAACTATTGATGGGGGTCTTTTACTAACATCTAAACCTATTTCTGAAATTACTTTAGCCATATTAGAAACCTTTTGCTTAAAAATTCCTCCTCTGTTGAATTTTATTTCCATAATTGGGCTGGCTTCATCATTCTTGTTAACGTCATTGATTGTGTCAAAAAGATTTTCAAGATTATAAAAAGCCAAAGTATGTATATTAAATTTTCTTTCCTTTTGTTGAGATACAGAGAAAGCAGAAAACAACATAAATATAGACAGTAAAAGTATTGATTTAATCTTCATAAAAAAGTATTTATAAATTCGCGTTTAAATGCAAATAAAGTGTAAATTTAATGCAATTATTATAATAGTTGAAAATATTTATTGATATGTATAAAACAAGACTAATATTAATCTTAATATTACTTATAAACTTTAATATTTTTTCCCAAACAGAATCTAATGAAATTGCTTCAGATACTATAAATAGTTTATCTAATACGGATGATGTAGTTGATCTTTTTAGTATTTCATTAAGTGATGATGAATTAAACGATGACACTTCTGCTGCAGATAATATTTCAGGTTTACTAAATTCTTCAATGGATGTGTTTTATAGAACAGCTGCTTATGAATTTAGTTCTTCATTTTTTAAAGTGAGAGGCTTAGATTCTGACAATGCAATTCTTCAAATAAATGGAGTCAAAATGAACAAGCTTTATAATGGAAGACCACAATGGAGTAATTGGGGAGGGTTGAACGATGTATTAAGAAACCAGGAACTTTCTAACGGGTCTATTCCTTTAAAGTATAATTTTGGAGGTATACTAGGCTCTAATAATATTAATGTTAGAGCATCAGAATATGGAGAAGGTGGAAGAATCACATATTCTTCTTCTAATAGAAGCTATGCTAACAGATTAATGGCAACTTATAATTCTGGAATGTTAGAAAAAGGATGGGCTTATTCATTATCCATAGGAAGAAGATGGGGTAATGAAGGCTATCAGGATGCTTCTTTTTACGATTCTAACTCGGCTTTTCTTTCAGTTCAAAAGATTTTCAATAATAAACATAGTTTAAATCTAGCTGCAATTTATGCGCCTAATAGAAGAGGTAAAGTTTCTCCTAATACACAAGAAGTTTATGACTTAAAGGGAACAAAATATAACGAATACTGGGGTTGGCAAGATGGAGAAAAAAGAAACTCAAGAGTCAAAAGAGTTGTTGAGCCAATATTAATTTTAAATCATGATTGGACTATAGATAATACATCCTCTTTAGAAACTAGTATCGGATATCAGTTTGGAGAAATGGGTAATAGTAGATTAGATTATGCAGGAGGAGCAAATCCAAGTCCAGCCTATTATCAAGATTTACCAAGTTATTACTTAGCTGACTCAGATGGACCTGACTATGAGGGTGCATATTTAGCACAAGAAAATTTTATTAATAATGGACAAATTAATTGGAATAGAATTTATGACGCTAATTTAACTAATACCCAGGCTAATTTAAATGCCGCATATGTTTTGTATGAAGATAGGGTTGATGATACCCAACTTACCGTTAACTCAGCTTACAGCAAAGAGATTAACGATAACATTAAAATAAGCTCATCGATTAATTACAGAAGTCTTCTTTCTGAAAATTTTGCTCAAATTTCTGATATGTTAGGTGGGCTTTCCTATTCTAATATTGATTCTTTTGATAATCTAGATTATAATTTATTATCTCCAAATAGTATTATTTATGAGGGGGATAAATTTAAATATCACTATGAAATGAATGTTGAAGAGATTAGTTTGTTTTCCATGATAGATTTTTCTTTTAATAAATTTGAATTTTTTATTGCTGGAAATTTAACAAATACAATATATCAACGTAATGGTGTTTTTGACAATGAGGCAAATGCTGGAAATTCATCTGGAGAAGGTGATGAAATTTCATTTGACGGTTATGGAATAAAAGTGGGATTAACATATAAGTTTTCAGGTAAACATATTTTAGATTTTAATTCTGCATATATTCAAAAAGCACCTTCAATAAGAAATACATTTACAAACTCAAGAGTAAATCATAATATAGTTGGTACTGATGCAAATGGATTAATAAATAATACCCCAATTACCGAAGAGAAGGTTATGTCTTTTGATGCAAATTATATTTTCAGGACTCCAATTTTTACAGGAAGACTAACAGGATTTTACTCTGAAGTAAAAGATGCTAATGAAATATCTTTTTATTATGCTGATGGGTTAGTTGGATTTTCGGAAGACAGTGAATTTGTACAAGAAATTTTACAAGGAATTGACAAAAAATATTTAGGTGTTGAATTTGGAGTTGAAGCCCAAATAATTCCCACTGTTAAACTTAAGGGCGCAGCATCTATTGGTCAATATACTTATGATAATAATCCATATTTATACTTAGGAGCAGATAACAATACAGTTGCAGTTGGTCCTTCAAATCTTGAAAATTATAAACTTGCAGGCGGTCCTCAAAAAGCCTATTCATTTGGATTTGAATATAGAGATCCAGATTATTGGTTTATTGGTGTTACCTCAAATTTTTTCACCAACACATATGTTGATGTAAGCCCATTAACAAGAACTCAAAATTTTTATCTTGCGCAGGACGGACTACCATTTAACGATTATGACGTTTCAATTGCTAGGGATTTATTGAGACAAGAAAAGTTTGACAATTATATGGTTGTAAATATGATTGGAGGAAAATCTTGGAAAATTGACAATTATTATGTTGGCTTTTTTGCAAGTGTCAATAATATATTGGATAAAAAATATAGAACTGGAGGATTTGAGCAGGGTAGAAATGCAAACTATCAGCAATTGCTCCAAGATGTAAATAAACCAAAGCGAGTTTTTGGTCCAAAATACTGGTACGGTAGAGGAACCAATTACTTTTTAAACTTATACTTTAGATTTTAAAATTAAAAAATATGAAATTATTTAATAAAATATCATTATTAGCATTTATATCAATTTTTAGTCTTTCTTGTGTTGAAGACGATGATTATTCTGTTCCACAAAGTATTGGGCTAGAGGAAAATCAAAATTTAACACAATTACTTTCTGAAATTGAATCTGGTTCAGCAGATTTAATGACAATCTCAGAGGTTAAAAACCTATTTGTAAACGGAGAAGTAAACGAGATTGAATCAAATTTAGTTGTAAAAGGATATGTTTCATCTTCTGATTACACTGGGAATTTTTATAAAGAATTCTATATGCAAGATGAAATTGAAAATGCAACAGCTGGAATAAAAGTTTCGATAAATCAAGTTGATAGCTATAATCAATTCAATGTTGGAAGAGAAGTTTATATTAAATTACAAGGCCTGACTATTGGTGAAACGAATTCGGGTGATGGTGTCATTACAATTGGCGGTAGTGGTAATCTAGCAGGTGATGAAGTTTCAGAAATTTCTGAAAATAGAGCATCTAATTGTATTTTAAGATCTAGCAATAGTTATTCTCTAGTTCCTCTTGCCTTAAATTTATCTGACATAAATGATAGTCATATTGGACTATATGTTAGCGCATTAAGCGCTCAGTTTTCTGCAGGACTAGATGGATTAACATACGTAGATCCAGATGAGGATTACGATACTCAGAGAGATTTAGAAAGTTGTGTTGATTCTGGAACATTAAAATTAGAAACAAGTGCTTTTTCTAATTTTAACGATAGTATGCTTCCAACTGAAAGCAGTGGTACAATTACAGGAATTATAACAAGGGACTATTTTGGAGATAATAGAGTTATGATGTTAAATACTAAGGAAGACGTCAATTTTGATTCATCAAGATGCGATCCTTTATTTGCTGATGATTTTTCATCAAATAATTTAAATAATTGGACAGTCGTTAATATAACGGGTGAGCAGGAGTGGGAAATTACTCCTTATGGTAATCCTGCACCAAGTGCAAAAATATCTGGATATAGCGGAGGAAATAATGTTAATGAGGATTGGTTAATTACAAATACTATTGACTTAAGTTCGTTGTCAACAGCAACACTAAATTTTCAATCTGTAGTTAGATATAATGGACCAAGTTTAGAAGTTTATGCTTCATCTGATTATTCAGGAGGAGACCCTTCAACTGATGGAAATTGGGTAGAACTTACAGTTACGTTAGATACTGATGCTAGTAGCTGGTCTTCATGGACTGATTCTGGAAATGTTGATTTAAGTTCGTACACTGGAGGAAATGTATATATCGCTTTTAAATATATATCAACTTCTTCTGGATCTGCCACATACGAAATTGATAATGTGTTAGTTGCTGGAGAATAATTTTTATGTCACATTCGATTGAAAACAGTTACATTGGTGAGTTAAGAACTGAATCGACTCATCTTAAGTCTTCAAATATAATTATTACTGATGCTCCAACTGATAATAATGGTAAAGGAAATGCTTTTTCACCAACTGATTTAGTTGCCTCAGCATTGTGTAGTTGCATGACAACTGTAATGGGAATTTGTGCTTTTAAAAATAATTTCGAGTTACCTAAATCTAAAGCATTTGTAACTAAAATTATGTCTTCACATCCTAGAAGAATATCCAAGATAATTGTCGAGATTAATTTTGAACAGAATAATCTTACAGGTCAACAAACGGAAAAGTTAATTGCTGTTGCTAAAGGTTGTCCAGTTGCGCAAAGCTTGAGCGAAGATTTGGTACAAGAAATAATATATAATTTTTGAATTTTCTGTAATAATAGTTACTATAGTATTTTCATACTTTTGGGCTTATATAATCATAATCTATTTGAACACTTGGTATCAGTTCTGTATCTTCAATAGTTTCCAAATTATCCCAAAGTGGTACACCATTCATTCTATTGGCTGAGGAGTAAGAGGGAGAAATTGAATACATGATTGTTCCTTTTGAAAAAGTTTTAGGTGTAAAGTGATGATTTGATTTATTTACTTCTTTTAAGAGAATGAATTTTTTAGGAAAATTTTTAAAAACAACTACAGAGTTTTCCCTAATTTCAACATACATTCTAAAGAAAGACCTCAAAACAAATAAAATATTCATTTTATCAAACTCTTCAACAATAAATTTAAAAGTTAAATCTTTATCATTTATATTTTTAAAATACTTGTTTGATAATGCACTAAACTCATCAACAGAAACTCTCATTTTAAGTCTTCTAGATTTAATGTCTCTTTTTAATCCATTATTTATACAATCATAAAATTCTTCAAATGACATAGTTTTAATTCTGCTCTTTCTCTTCCAATAATTATGTTATCTAGTTATAATTATAAATTCTGATCTTCTGTTTTTAGCATGCTTATCTTTTGAGCATCCAGAAGAACAATCAATTTCAGGATCTTCTTCACCTTTTCCAACTCCACTAATTCTATTTTCATTAATTCCTTTAGAAATTACATATTGAGCAGTAGCTTTAGCTCTTCTGTCCGAAAGAAGCTTATTATAAGCAGCTGGACCACGACTATCTGTATGAGATTCTGCGCGAATAATCATTTCAGGATATTTTTCCATTATTGCTACCAACTTGTCTAGTTCAAAGGCAGCCTGATTAGTAATATTAAATTTGTCAAATTCAAAATAAATTGGATTAAGAATAATTTTTTCTTCAACAATTAATTCCTCAATTGGGTCAAGCTTTATTGTTAATAATGGAGGGTCAATATCTAAAAGTTTAATATCTATCATTTTGCTTTCATAACCGTCTTTACTAACCATCAATTTAATTTCATCTTCGCATTCAAACATAAATTCTACAAGACCTTCATTATTTGTTTCTTTTGTATTATTAATAATTCCTGTATCATCAGTAGCAGATGTTATTGCTTGGTTTATCGGATTGTCCGTTTTAGCATCAACAATTACTGATTCAAGTAGTATATCACATAGTGGCTTAATCTTTTTAACCGCATAGATATCATCACTCCCAGCTCCTCCAGACCTGTTAGAAGAAACAAATCCATTTGTACAGTCCTCTCCCATTTTAAAAGCAAAATCATCAGAATTGCTATTTACAGGGATGCCTACATTTCTTACATTAGCCCATTTATTATCAATATTTTTTGAGTAAAACACATCAAGCCCTCCAAGTCCTAAGTGACCATTAGAAGAAAAATATAGGTTGTTATCGCAGCACATATATGGAAAAACTTCTTGTTCCTCTGTATTAATTTTTTGACCTAAGTTGACAGCTTCTCCAAGACTTCCATCCTCGTTAATTTCAGATTTATATATATCATAATTTCCAAAACCTCCAGGCATATCAGATGAAAAATACAATGTTTTCCCGTCACAACTAATAGCTGGATTTTTCATGGAATAGTATGCACTATTAATTTCTAATTCTGTTACATTCCATCCTTTATTAAAATTACAATCACCATTATTTTTCCATGTAATTTCTTTTTTCGTACACCTAGTGGCTCTATATAAATTAATTACGCTAACCTGTTCTTTGGTAGATCCATTTTTTACTATCGAGTCTTTATAATATGATTTAGAATAGTATGTTTCTCTAGCAAAATACATAGTATCTCCAGTTGGACTAAATGCGATAACTCCTTCATGGTATTTTGTATTTATCGCATCAACTGGAGTTTCGTTTATATACACATCATTAATTATATCATATTTATATACATCAAGTACATATTCTTCATCAGATGTATAATTATTATACTTCTTATTTTGTGAACCCTTTTGTTTTCTTCCAGATGTTAGATAAAGAGAATTATCAAACTTAAATGCTCCAAAGTCTGAGGAAACAGTATTTATATCCTTTAAGTTTTGTACGTTAAATCTTTTACCTTTTTTTATTATTTTATCAATATAGTTTGGCGTATTTCTAAATGCAATAGCTCTTGTATCATAAGGTTTCATTTCTGAGAACTTGGTCATCCAAACATTTGATTCTTTATACTTACCATTAGCCTTTAACATTTGAGAATATCTAAAAACTACTTCAGCATCAGGATTCTTATTAACTATTTTTGAATACCATTTTTCTGCTTCACGTGTGTTAAAAATATTATAGTATGAGTCAGCTAATCTGCTAATTATATAATAATCATCACTATCTTTTGTTAATCTTAAGTATTCATCAGCTGCTTTTACAAATTCAAGTCTATCAAATAGCTTATCAGCTTTTTTTGTTGAGTTATTTTGACCAATAATTGGGGAAAAGCTAAACAATGCTATAATTAAAAGTATTAGTATTTTTTTCATATTATTATTTTATATAATTAGAAGTATCGCGGTGATCTAGACACCTTGGTTTTAAAGTTTATATCAAAGTTTATAAAAATTTCATGAGATGCTTTTGTTAAAAAACTTAGTTCAGATTGAATACTGTCATAAGCATATCCTATTCTCACAGATGGAGTAACCATAAAGTTAATCATTGCGGTTATTGAATCATCAGTCCTATATCCTAATCCAAATTCTACGAAATCGTACATAAATAAATTTGCATTTAGGTCAACACTTATTGGTGCCTCAGAGGCATACTTCATAAATGCATGAGGCTTGAATTTAAAATCTTCATTGATATCAAAAACATAACCTGCTGCAGCAAATAAATGTCTAGCTTCAGAACCAATATTAAAGTCATTGCTATCCAGATGTACAGATTCTAATATATTTGGAATTGAGACTGATATGTAATATTTATTTGGTTTATAGAAATATAAACCAGCTCCAAAGTTAGGGGTATTCTCGTTAACATCATTTGCAAAAAAAGGATCATTTGGATCAATTAATGCTAGGTCTATTAAACCAATATCATGAAAAGTACCACCAGCTTTAATTCCAAAAGCAAGTCTGTTTTCGTTTGCAAGATTTAGTGTATAGGAAAAATCAATATATAAATTAGTTTCACTGACAGGTCCAATTTCATCTGAAATAGCTGAAAAACCAAACCCAACATTTTTTCCTGCAGGAAAATGAACATTCATAGTTCCTGTTTTTGGAGCTCCATCTAATCCCTCCCATTGATCTCTGTATAGAATTCCAATACTAGTTGCATCACTTGATCCAGCATATGCTGGGTTGATTACATTCATATTGTACATATACTGAGTATATTGCGGGTCTTGTTGAGCGTTTGTTTTTATTGCAATCAACAAAATAAGTATTACTAAAATTGTTTTTTTCATAATTAGTTTTTTAGTAGTTAACATAAATCCAGCTAGTTATAGGTTCTTTAGTCGAATTAAAATAAATGATATAAAAATAGGTTCCTACTGGGACAATTTTACCTTCTTGATCGTCTCCACACCATTGATCAACATATTCATTTAGTTCATAAATTTTTGTACCATATCTATTAAAGACTTCAATTTTATCAATGTCCTCTCTATCTTCAAGATGATCAAGAATTAAGCAATCATTAAAGCCATCTCCATTTGGAGAAAGTCCCTGGGGTAAATCTACACAATAACTATTTTCATAGAAATCTACATTTATAGATATTGAGCTCCAGCAATAAGTTATATCGTCAAAAACAGTAACGGTAAATTCACCTGACTGTTCATTCATCTCGTCTAAGTAGTAGGTATTTTCACTTCCAGTTTGAATATCAACTCCATCAAGTGTCCATATATATGTTAGGGAATTTAATTGACCACTGTTTTCCACACTTACTTCTAATGTATAACCTTCGTTTGCACACTTTATAATATTATTATCTACAGGAACTATTATAGGAGATTGGAAGAATTCAACTAAAATATCATCTCCATAAGCACAGTCAGTATTATCCACAGTAATTATTGCGCTATAAAAAGCTGTTTCTGTTACAGTTAGTGTCACACCAGTTTCACCATCTATTAAAACACCGTCCATAAACCACTCAATACTAGAATTATTTGGTAAAGCACCAGCATCTAATACTATTTCTTGACCTTCACAAAGTGCATTTCCTGACGAAACTAAAATGTCTTCACCAAGATCTAATTGACCAATATCAAAACTACCTCCGTCAATAAAAACTGCAGAGTCATATATTGTATCTCCATCATCAGCTACAACAAGTTTAATATTGTAAAGTTCATTTGGAATTACTGTAGATTGAGCTGTCATTACTTCAGTATGACCAATAAAGTTTGTTGGACTTGTTAGAGCAGGAAGTCCACCTGGTCCATAATAATTTGCAAACCATTCTGCATTGACAGATTCACAAGATCCGTTATACTGCGAATCTCTAACAGTCAAAACAGAGATAGGGTCATTAGTGCCAGGAACTATAGCTAGATTAGTTGTATTACCAGATGAATCAGTTAATAAGAATGCAAATGCATCGGTAAAGGTACACTGAAAAGTTCCATATTCTTCAGCTGCAAAAATAAAGTCAAAACTTATATTATTTGAAACTGGAACAAAGTCAAATTCTATGATTGATGCATTATTTGTATCACCAGCATTAAGCCCAGGTATAAATGCCTCTAAATCACCATCCCCTGGCCAATCATATGTTCCGTCTAAAAGAACGCCACTTTCTGGCCCAATAGCATTTGCAACATCACCAGAGGTCATAATTAAACCATTTTCAAAAGGCCATGAAGAACCATTAGCTTCAAAGTATCCAATACCATTTGTACTTCCAAAATTACTTCCTGTGCTATATGTAACATTAAACGCTTGATTACATTCAGAATCAATTAAAACATCAGTTACTAATTCATCAACAGTATATAATGTGGTACTTGTAGAAATTGGAGGAGGAACTGTGAATACACAAATGTCAAATGTTAAATTTGACAGTTCATTAGCAGTATAAGAATAAACTCTAATAAAATAATTTTCTCCAACGGTTAAATCGTTAGCAGTACTGTTGTTATCATCGCTACAATATATCTGATTTAAATTATCACATCCATCACCTTGGTATAGCACATGATATAAATCCTGTGTGTCTCCCACTATATTGTATAGAGAAATGGCATGATTTTGAGATACAGCTGTGAATTCAAACCATACATCATCATCAGCAGAGCCATCGCATGAGTTACTTTCAGATGAAGGGGTTGCTGCAACTAATGTTCCAGAACCAGAAGCGTCACAACTGTCACCCTCATTAGCTTCAATTAATATTGCCCCACTACAATTATCATTTTCTGGAGGACAGGCAAATAATTGTATTGGGCTACTATTTATTATACAGTTTACATCTTGGTCATTAGATGTTGTAATTACAATATCGGTTAAAAATGGATAAGGTCCCATTTGTACGATTCCTGTTGTTGTGACTTGCTCTGTATTTGTACTGTAGTTATCAGAAATTGTCAACGATTCTGCATCACCCATACTTGTAATATTAACATCAATTAAAAATTGATCTCCATTTTCACAATCGTCAATTACTGTATATTCAGCTGAAGGATTTGTACAAGTTGCACAAGCAACAGTCCAATCAATACCGCCAGAATAAGTTGAACTAGATGTACAGCTTATAGAACCATCGGTTTGAAACCCTAAGTATATTGTATCACCAGATGATTGGTATGAAAGACCGCTTAAATCACCGCCATTATCACCTTGAAACAAAATACTTCCATCACTGTCCGATACAATAATTATATCCCAACCTGCCTCTATTAGTCCAGAATCAATGGTTAAGTTTAAGGGGGATCCATCAGAGCTAACATATTCAAACTGTGTAGTATCTCCGTTCCCATAACAGTATGAGCTAGACACGGGTCCAACAGCACAATCTACTAATGTTGTTGCACAATATTCTTGAGTTAATGGACCACTATTTGAAGAGCAGTTTGCATCGTCATCGTTTGATGTTGTAATTTGTACATCTGTATTATTGGCATAAGGTCCAAGTTGTATTGTTCCAGTTCCTGTTGCACTAGAACTGTTCCCTTGATTATCAGCTATTGTTAAACTTCCTGCAGAGCCCATATCGGTAATATTGACATCAACAAAAAATTGAGGAGCATTTAAGCAGTCAGAAACCACTGCATAATCTACTTGAGGATTTACACAAGTTGCACAAGAAACAGTAAATGTAATAGGAGTATATCCAGAAGATACACAACTAATACTTCCATCTTCCACTATTTCTAATGTTATTGAATCACCAGAAGATTGAAAAGAGAATCCAGCAATATTACCTCCATTACCATA
>MDTC01117257.1_pt1 | contig 13004 bp, 8 predicted proteins | sample 811181 | NCBI WGS metagenome assembly MDTC01 (sample SAMN05326644, study PRJNA326480) | marine metagenome | isolation source: seawater | place: Pacific Ocean: North | collected 2011 | reverse complement strand
GTCCTGGACCTGAAGCAACTTCTCAGGGAGGCCGTCCAGGAGGCTGCGGAAACTCCGCGCGCTCCGATCCGCCGAATGACCCGCTTGCAGTACGCCAATGCGGTGGAGGATTTGCTGGAATTGAAAGTGGTCCTGTACCCTCTTCCCGAGCGGATGATGCGGGACCGCTCAGGATACTTTAAACCGGAAACCGGGAGGATGCCGGACAAGATGACGGTGAGCAGTCGTCCCCTGGGTAAATCCGGTTTGATCGAACCGAGAATGGATGGCTTGGCTCCTTTCCCTCAGGATTTGCGGGCGGAGCATGGTTATGACACCCAGGGGGATCATTTGTCTCTCTCTCCTCTGCTGATGGAGGATTTTTTCCGCTTGGGCCGGAGCATTGTGCATAGCCCGTCCTTCACTCCCAAAAACGTCGGAACCTGGGGCGAGTATTTTGCGGATCTTACTGCGAATGGGGACGCTAAGATCGAAGTCCGAAAGAGATTGAGTGATTTGCTGACTCATGCCTTCAGGCGTCCGGTGGATGATGCCACTCTGGGGAAATACCTGGCCTACGCCGAAGGCGCTTTGGATCGTGGCTCTTCGCTTGCGGAAGTGATGAAGGAAAGTCTTTCCGCGATTCTAGCTTCCCCCCGTTTTCTTTACCTTTACGATCTGGAAAGAGAGGAAGAAGCGGATTCCGTCCGCGCATTGAATTTTGATTTGGCTTCCCGCCTCTCCTTTTTCCTGTGGGGAAGCCTGCCGGATCGGGAGTTGTTGGATCTGGCGGATTCCGGTCAGTTGGTTGAAGGGGAAATTCTCTCCAGACAGGTCGAGCGGATGCTCAAGGACCGGAAATTAAAACGCTTTTGCGATTCCTTTCCCACCCAATGGTTGCAACTGGACCGCATCATTTCCGCGGTCCCGGACGAAAAGAAGTACAAGGATTTCTATTATGCTGCTCCGCTTTATCGGACCACCATGGATATGATGATGGAACCCCTTTTGCTCTTTGAAACGGTTTTGATTGAAGACCGGTCTGTCCTCGAACTGATCGATTCAAATTATACCTTTCGATCTCCACGACTGCGCAAATGGTATGGGGAGGATCCCAAGGGAAAGCTGGGAGGCCCCGTCTCAATCCCTTTTGCAAGGCAGTTCGTGGAGGATCGTCGACATGGCGGCGTGATCACCAATGGAGCGGTGATGACCATGACTTCAGGCCCCCTGGAAACCAAGCCCATAACCCGCGGCGCTTGGATTGCCGGAGTGATCTTCAATTCACCGCCCCCTCCGCCTCCGGCTGAGGTGCCTCCCTTACCCGAGGAGAAGGAATTCGATGAGAATCTGACCTTGAGGGAGCGTTTTTCGGAACACCGGGAGCGTGCGGATTGCGCCGGTTGTCACGAAAAATTGGATCCCCTTGGATTCGCATTGGAAAACTTCGATCCGGTGGGTCGGTGGCGTGAAAAATACCATAATGGTCGTAAAGTGGACTCAAGTGGGACTCTTTTCCGGACCCACGAATTTTCCAATATCATCGAATTCAAGGATGCGATCCTTAAGGAAAAGGACCGCTTCATCCGCTCCCTGGCCGGACACCTGCTGGCTTTTGCCTTGGGTCGGGAGCTTGCCCCTTCGGATTCACTGGCTTTGGATCAGATTGTTGAAGCCGTCACTGAGGAGGATTTTCGTATGAAGGCTCTGATTCATGCGGTGATTCAATCCAGGCCCTTTCGCGGTACCTCCGCAAAACTTGCCTTGCGCCAAGCCCACAAATCAAGAAAATAGAGATAGGATGAAAACACTGGGACGACGAAACTTTTTGAGAGGCATGGGGAGCTCCATGCTTGCCTTGCCTTGGATGGAGAGCCTGGCCCGGGGCGCGTCGGGAATGGTTTCCCCTCAGCGGGCGGCCTTTTACTATGTGCCGATTGGAGTTGTTCGTCAGACCTTTTTCCCCGGTGAGGACAATGGAGTGGTTCCCAAGTTCAACAACGAAAACTTCGATGCCGAACAAACTCAGTCGGCCATTCCAATTGGAATTCATCCTCTCGAACTGACCCAGACCATGAAGCCTTTGCATCGGGTGAAGGACAAGGTCACTCTGATTACGGGAATGGATCGGACCTTTCAGCCCGGGACCGACGTGCACGCCCAGTGCGCGTCCTGTTTCCTCTCCAGCGCCAGTCCCTTCAGCCTGAAGCACACCCCGTATCCGCAGGCTCGGACTCTTGACCATGTGATAGCGGACAAAATTGGGACGCAGACACCCTTCAAGACACTAGAGTTCAGTTGCAACAGCCATAAGGACAACAAGGAGTCCATTCAATTCGACAACATTTCCTGGTACGGAACCGAGCACGTCGCTCCATCGATGCGGGATCCCTTGCTTGCTTATCGCAGGTTGTTCAAGTCGGACGAAAGTAGCGCCTACCGCAACATCACCGACTTGGTGCTTGAGGATGCCCGTTCCCTCAAGAATGATTTGGGTTATTCCGATCAACAGAAATTCGGAGAGTACTTCGAATCGATCCGGGCGATCGAGTTGCAGGTTTCCCGGCTCGATGGAATGAAGCGGGAGCTCAGTAAGGTCGATCTGGACATTCCCATGGAGGGGAAAATGCCCCGTGGAGAATACATCCGCCTGATGGGCGATCTCATGGTGGCCGCCCTGCAGAGCGGACTGACCAACGTTGCCACTTTCATGGTGGGACCGGAGCGATGGGACACCCCATACCTGTTCGAGAGTCTGTTTGACAAACCCAAGAGTCACCACCAAATGTCGCACAACCAGGGGAGATTCATTGAAGACCTGATCAAGGTGGATCACTTTTATATGGAGCAATTCGCTTACCTGGTGGAGAAAATGGACCGGATCGAAGAGGCCAACGGCAAATCTCTACTCGATAACATCCTCTTCACCTACGGCTCCGGTTTGGGGGATGGGGCCACCCACCAGTACAGCGCCTTGCCCATAATCGTGGCGGGATCCGGTGGTGGAAAGTTCATCACCGGCAAACACCTGAACGTTTCGAGCAAGTCCGGTCTGGTCAAAAAAGTCAATGGTACCTACAAGACTTCCGAAGGAGGGGTTCCCCTGGCTGATCTTTGGCTGACCCAGGCCCGGGCGATGGGTGTGGAACTCGATCGTTTCGCCGACAGCACCGGTGTCTTGCCTTTCCTGATGTCCTAATTGCAACTTCTTTCCCCAAGGTAGGTTCGATCCAATCGCCTCCCGCTCACTGCCCATCCCTTACCCTACATGAATCCAGCTTACCCTATTCTCAATGCAGCCTTTCTCGGAGCCGCATCGGTTCTTTTCTTCGGATGCGATCTTTCCCACCGTTCCACCACCGTCGAGGAATCCACCGAATTGCCTTCGCAATCCGAGACATCCTCCAAGAGTCGACCAAACGTCATCTTTATCTTTTCCGACGATCATTCCTACGAGGCGGTTTCCGCCTACGGCGGGAGACTGAGTCAGGTCGCGCCCACTCCCAACCTCGACCGGATTGCCCAGGAAGGCATCCGTTTCGACAACTGCTTCGTGACCAATGCCCTCTGTGGTCCGAGCCGGGCCGTCATCCAGACGGGGAAGCATTCCCACCTCAATGGTTTCATGGAGAACGAACACCGGTTCGATGGGAGTCAGCAGACCTTTCCCAAACTTCTGCAAAAAGGGGGGTACCAGACGGCGGTGATTGGAAAATGGCATTTGGGGACTGATCCGCAGGGCTATGATTTTTGGAAAGTTCTCCCTGGGCAAGGCACCTACTATGCGCCTGACTTCCGAACTCCCGACGGGTTGGTTGAGGGAACGCCCGGAGAATACGTAACGGAGGCGGTGGTGACTCAATCAATCGAGTGGTTGGAGAAGGAAAGGGATCAAAGCAAGCCGTTCATGCTGATGGTTCAACACAAGGCCCCCCACCGCTTTTGGTTGCCACCGGTCCATTTGCTCGATGAGTACGTGGCCAAGGATTATCCCGAACCGGAGAACCTGTTCGACGACTACGGCGGGCGAGGCACCCCGGCCCAAACCCAGGACATGACCTTGCGGGTGACCATGGATTTGGCCTTGGACAACAAAATGGTTCCTTTTCGGCAGGACCGGATGAACGAAGCCCAGAAAAGGAAATGGAACGAGGTTTATGACGGGATTCGAGCGGACGTTTTGAAGGAACGCCCGCTGGGAGATGATCTGGTGCGATGGAAATACCAAAGATACATGGCCGACTACCTCGCCTGCATCAAGTCTTTGGACGAGTCGGTGGGCACCATGCTTGAGTATCTCGATGAATCCGGTTTGGCCGAGAACACGGTGGTGATCTACGCTTCCGACCAGGGATTCTTTTTGGGGGAACACGGATGGTTCGACAAGCGCTTCATGTACGAGGAGTCCCTGCGTACGCCCTTGCTGGTCCGTTGGCCGGGCGTTGCCAAAGCGGGATCGGTGAACAAGCGGATGGTATCCAATCTGGATTTCGCCCAGACCTTTCTTGATCTGGCGGGTCTCGAGCAACCCTCCGATATGCAGGGCAAGAGTCTCAAGCCCCTTTTCGAAGGAGAGGAACCTTCTGACTGGAGGGAGTCCGTTTACTATCATTATTACTGTTTTCCCGAGTATCATGCGGTGCGTCGGCACGACGGGGCGCGAAACAGTCGCTACAAACTGATGCACTTTTACGACCTGGACGAATGGGAACTCTATGACCTTGAGAAGGATCCCAGGGAAATGCAATCGGTTCATGCGGATCCCGCTTACGCCGAGGCCCTCACTCATATGAAGGGCGAACTGACCAAGCTGCGCAAGCAATACGAAGTGCCTGCTCCGCCGGCTCTGCGCGAAGGGGAGACTCTCTTCCCGCCCTGGCGCGAATTCGGCACCTTTGAGATCGGCTTGCCGGATGAGGGTTGGACCTCGCTGTTTGACGGAAAATCCCTGAATGGTTGGCGCCGGCCTTTCGCATCCAAGTCCGGAGATCCCGTCTCCCAAGTGTCCGAGCCAACGGGAATCGAGGTGGTGAACGGGGAAATTCATCTCTCCCCCTCGCCTCAAGTCTTTTATCTTCACACCCTGGATTTTTCGGATTTCATCCTCGAGCTGGAGGCATTCATGCCGGGTAAGGACTTCGATTCGGGTATCGGTTTACGTTGCGTATTGCCCAAGGGCAAGCAACTTCCAGACGGATACCAAAGCGAAATTTCGGATATCCGAAGCGGTGGGATTTATGACATTGGAGTGGGCTGGATGAACCCCATCGACGAGGAGACGAAAATCAACGAATTCGTAGATCGAACGGGTACTTTCTTCAAGCCCATGGCCTGGAATCAGATTCGGGTGGCTTGCGAGGGTTCGCGGATTCGCACCTGGATAAACGGTCAGTTATGCAGTGACTTCGAGGATGACAAGCACAAGCACGGAACCATTGGCTTGCAGCATCACGCCAAGGAAGGGGTATACCGCTTCCGGAATCTACGCATCCGAGAGATTTAAGACTCCAAATCCTTCAACTTTCGGTCTGTGACGAAGGTGCCGAAGGGAATGAGGGTGGCGAGGAAGAGGTAAAGGCCGAAGCCCATTTTCCACTTGAATTTTCTGAGACAGGGAACGAGGAGGGCGCAATAGGCGAGAAAGAGAACCCCATGCGCCATTCCCACGATCTTGACCGCCAAAGGGAGTCCGAAGGCATATTTCAGAGGCATCGCCACACCAAGCAAAAGGAGGTAGGAGACTCCCTCGACGTTTCCCAGGATGCGTAAGGTTCGAATCATGCTTTTCTGCCTGTTTTGCGGAAGTCGAGGAGAATGGCAAGGCTACATCTTCGTTTTCCTAGGAAGAGCTTCTGGAGTTCGCTCTTCTTTTGAGTTGCAAGCGAGCTTGGAGGTAGCCGGCCAAGGCTAGGGAGCAGGCAAGTCCGAACCAGACGGCTTGACGAAGTTCGTCGAGCAATTCTTCGGACAGTCCGTCCAGGCGTTCGTATTCGGTGAGCAGATGAATGGGCAGAAGAGACAGGGGGCAGAGGCACAGTATCTTGAGAACCGAGCCGATGAATTCCTCCTGCCATCCGACGGTGATGACCAGAGTGGCGAGAAAGGGAGTTACCCAAAGCAGACCGACGAATCCCCAAAAGCCAAGATTGAACCAGAGTTCCCGGCTTGCCTGCAAGTACAGGCAGGTTGCCAGAAGAGCCAATCCGGGAATCAGCAGAATCTCGCTGAGGGATGGGTGGGATTGCCAAAATTCCGATCGCGCCGACAAGCTTAGGAGAAAGGCATGCACGCTTAAGGTCAGAAGGCCTAGAATGATCACAAATCCAAGCCCCGAGCTTTCGTCGGCGGAGTGAGGAACCCGGGGAAGGCCCAGTTTTTCGGCCCGTTGGATACCTTTGTTGAAGAGATGGAGGTTGGGACAGCAGACGTTGACCAAGGAGAGAATGGCGAGGGTCGAAAGTCCGAGAAAGACGGTTTGTACGATGACCAATCCGAGGGTGGCGTCTGACTGCAGGATGCTCAGGTTCTTGCTGGAAAACGCTTCTCCCAAAAGACCGCTGGCGCTGCCATCGGAAAAGAAAGGCCAGAGGCATCCGAGGAGGAGAAATTGGAAGGTTGCGAAAAGCGCCAGAGCGGAAGGTTTGGAAAAGGCGGGGAGGGCTTGGTTTCTCCATTTTCGATGAGCGGTGACCAGCAGGGTCAGAAGGATCAGTCCCTGCATCAGAAAAGTGAAGACGGTCGGAGATAGGTTGGAAGTGAAAAAGGGAATTTCCGACCAAAAATCCGCGGCCTTGGCTTCGAATCTTCCCAATTCGGATTCTCCGACGGGCAATAGGGCAGGCAGCATTTTCCCGAAATAAGTCGGTAAGATGGTGAGGAAGGACAGAAAGGAAATCCCCGCCTGTCCAAGAGCCGGAAGAAAGACGTAAAGTCCCAGCACCGCAATTCGCGAGACCCACGAGGCAGCCCTCGGTTTGGGCACCACCAATCCGATGACGTGAGCCGTCAGGTGGTAGAAAAGAACGGTTGAGAAAAAGACGGCATAGAGTTGCAACACCCCAAACCAGGGAAGTTGGCCAACGATGATGCAATGCAGGAGAAAGGGCAGGGTGATCAGAAACATGAAGTACTCCCGCGCCGGAAGACCAAAGAGGTAGCCGGTGATCTTGAAGAGCGGATTCATCGGCGTCATTCGTTGGTAATCAAGCAGACCGGACTCCTTTTCCTCCGCAGTCACCGAGGCCACCCGTCCGGTTCCCAGGAACATCAGGAGAAAGCCTTGAAAGATCAGTAGGCTGGTGAAGGCTGCCCGGGCTCCGTTGGCCGGGATTCCTTCGACCAATTCGTAGCCTTGGCTATGGGGGTCGTAAGTTCTTTGGTCGCTTGCTCCGTACAGGTAGAGCGACAGATAAATCGTTGAGCATAGAATGAGGGAAAAGAGACCGGATGCGATCAGGTGCTTGGTTCGCAGGCGCTCTCGAATTCCTCTTCGGATCAAGGGGTTCATCACTTTGCATCCTCCGAAGAATCTTCGGATTCGATCTCGAGGAACAAGTCCTCCACCTTGGACTGTTTGAGATGAAACTCACAGACCTTCGCTCCGGCTCCGGTAAGGGTGGTCAGTAAGGAGGCGGCCTCCGAACGGTCTCCCGAATGAGTGATTTCGAAGATCCGTTCGTCCCTGGAATCGACTTTGGAAACGGAGGAACTTTCCCGGAGGAGATTTTGAAGATTGGGGAACGATTCGGCCAATTCAATACGGATGACTCTGGAGGCGGAGGCGGAGACTTCCTCGAGGGAACCGGAAAGGGCCATGTTGCCTTTCCTCATGATTCCAATGGCATCACACAAGTCCTCCAACTCGCTTAGGACATGAGAGGAAACCAGCACGGTCTTCCCTGAAGATGCGAGTCGCCGAAGCAGATTCCGTAGATCGATGCGGGCCTTCGGATCCAGGTTGGCGGCCGGTTCGTCCAAGAGCAGTACGGACGGTTCGTGCACCAGAGTCTTGGCGAGGAGAGCCCTTTGTTTCATTCCCCGGGAAAGGGTTTTGCACAAAGCCCTCCGCTTATCCATAAGATCGGTGAGACGGAGGCACTCCTCCACTTTCTTGGCTCTCGCATTCCGGTCGAGACCGTAGGCATGGGCAAAGAGATCGCAAAATTCCTCGATCCTCAAATCATCGTAGACCGGTGGGAAGTCAGGCATGTATCCGATGATCCTGCGGGCTTCCTCGGGTTGGTGAAGCACGGGAATTCCATCGACGAGGATTTCTCCGTAGGTTGGCTCGATGAGGGTGGCAATTGCCTTGATGGTGGTGGTTTTGCCAGCGCCATTGGGTCCGATCAATCCGTACACCGAGCCTTTCCCCACCTCGAAGCACAGGGAGTCCACGGCAACGAGGTCACCGTAGTGAATCTTCAAATCCTGGCATTTAATCATGGGGAGGGCACTGTGAGCGGAGTAATCCATTCCGCACGAAATCCATCAAAGGGTCAACTTTTCCTTGCCTAATGCCAAAGAAAGAGGACATTCATAATGAACCCCAAATCCCCTTATTCATCATGAAGTTCCTAACCCTGTTTTCTTTCGCCACTCTATCTTTCCTATCCGCTGACTCCGGCCGAAGCCTCTTTGACGGCAAAAGCCTCAAGGGATGGGACGGCAACCCCGATCACTGGCGGGTCGAAAACGGTGCGATTCTCGGAGAAAACACCAAGGAAAATCCAACCAAGGGAAACACCTTCCTCATTTGGAAGGACGGAACCCTCAAGGACTTTGACCTGACCCTGGAATACAAGATCGAAGGCGGGAACAGCGGCATTCAATACCGCAGTTTTCTCAAACCCGGCAAGCAAGACGGTTGGAGGATCGGTGGGTATCAGGCCGATTTCGAATCCGGAGACCGTTTTTCGGGAATTTGCTACGGCGAGGCCTTTCGGGGCATTCTTTCGATGCGCGGAGACAAGACCACCCTGACCTTGAACGAAAAGGGAAAATTGCAAAAGAAAGCTGAGAAATTCGGGGATGCGGCTGAAATCGGAAAAGCGGTGAAAAAGGGAGAGTGGAACAAGTACCGCATTACCGCCAAAGGCTTTCATTTCACTCAGTACATCAACGGAGTCAAAACCACGGAACTGATTGACAATGACGAAAAGACCCGTCGCTCCGAAGGCTTGCTTGCCTTTCAGCTTCATGCCGGTCCTCCCATGAAGGTCTACTTTCGAAACGTCGTTCTGAAGTAAGTTCTCGCGAACCCAAGAGTGGGAGAGACCCCCATCCCATGAGAATCGATCTGAGAAGCGACACCGTTACCCGGCCCTGCGCGGGGATGCGGGAAGCGATGCGCGCCGCGGAGGTGGGCGACGACGTCAATGGGGATGACCCCACGGTTCTTCGTCTGCAGGAACGGGTCGCCGCACTGCTGGGAATGGAAGCGGGTCTCTTCGTGCCGAGCGGTACGATGTCCAATGCGGTTGCGGTGCGAACGCACACCCAACCGGGGGATGAGATCATTGCCGAGGAAAGCAGTCACCTTTACCTGTACGAAGGAGGGGGCTACGCCGCCCTGTCAGGTTGTTCCATTGCCCTGGTTCCCGGAACCCTTGGGATTTTGGAACCCGAGGAGGTTAAAAAGCGCATTCGCAAATCAGCGGGGAGCCGAAGCCATTATCCCAATGCCAGTCTGGTCTGCCTGGAGAACACTTCCAACCGGGGAGGGGGAACCTGTTATCCCCTTGAGATCCTCGAAGAAATTTGTGGGCTTTCCAAGGAAGCGGATTGTCGCTTGCATCTGGACGGAGCCCGTTTGTTCAATGCGGTCAGCGCCTCGGAAGAATCCGCCGCCCGCTTGGTCAAAGGGTTCGATTCGGTCTCGGTCTGCCTATCCAAGGGGCTGGGAGCTCCGGTCGGAAGCGTTTTGGTGGGATCGCAGTCCTTCATCGAACGAGCCCACCGCTGGCGCAAGCTCTTTGGAGGAGGCATGCGCCAATCCGGAATCCTGGCGGCTGCGGGGTTGTATGCCTTGGATCACAACCTCGCTCGCCTCCGGGAAGACCACCGGCGGGCCCGTCGTCTGGCTCAGGGATTGGCGGAAATCCCCGGTCTTTCGGTGGATCACGAGGCGGTCCAGACCAACATGGTCTACCTGCGGACGGAAGTTCCCGCAAAGCAGTGGGTGGACCGCCTTGCGGAGCCAGGAGTGGCTTGCTTTGCCTTGGGCGACCGGCTGATCCGCCTGGTCACCCATTTGCAGATTGACGACGAGCAGATAGAAGAGAGTCTCATGGTTTTTCGAAAAATTTCCTCCACCTTCGGTGAGTAAGATCGTTCTTGCCGGCGGATCGGGCTTTCTTGGTCAGACTCTCTCTCATCACTTGGAGGAGAGCGGCAAGGAGGTGGTGATCCTTGGACGTTCCGGACAATCGGCGGCGAGAGGAATCTCAGGGAGGTTCGTGGAGTGGGATGCGAAATCCCTCGGCTCCTGGCAGGAGGAGTTGGAGGAGGCTGAAGCCCTGTTCAACCTTTGCGGTCGCTCGGTCGATTGCCGCTACGACGAACGGAATAAGCGATTGATCCTGAACTCCCGAGTGGATTCGACCCGAATTTTGGGAGAAGCGGTGCAAGCCTGTTCCCGTCCTCCGAAAGTCTGGTTGAACGCCAGCACCGCAACCCTTTACCAGGACCGGCGGGGAGATTTGCCCCCGCATGACGAGAACAGCGTGGCAAATGCCGTGGGCTTTTCGGAGGAAGTGGGCAGGGCCTGGGAAGAGGCGTTTTTCGCTTCCGCAAGGGAGGGAGTCCGGCAGGTGGCGATGCGGATCAGCATCGTCTTGGGGAACGGAGGCGGAGCGTTCCCGGTGATGCGCAGGTTGACCCGTCTGGGTTTGGGCGGGGCTCAGGGTCCGGGAAGCCAATGGATGAGCTGGTTGCACATTGAGGACTGGGTGGGCATCGCCCGGTTCCTTATGGAAACGGAGAGTGTTGAGGGTCCCGTCAACCTGGCGGCGCCGAATCCGGTGACGAATTCCAGCTTCATGCGGGCCATGAGAAAGCGGTTTGCCCCCTTCGGATTGGGGTTGCCCGCCCCAACGCCGCTGATCCATCTGGGAGCGGTCTTCTTGCGAACCGAACCCGAGCTTGTGCTGAAGAGCCGCAAGGTGCTCTCCAAAGTCCTGGATGAGCAAGGCTATTCGTTCGTCGCCCCAACCCTTGAGGTTTCTCTTGGTAGATTAGAGAAAATGGAGTGATTTACTCAAAGCATGGCTTCATGCCTTGCTTACAATCTTTTTGAAATTAGAATGCTAACTAGCACAAAGCCATTGACTTAGTCCTTTGGGAGAACTAACAGATTATCAGGGTTTGGGGAAGTGGTTTTACGAAATTTCATAAAAATTAGCCTTGTGTTCGGTGCGTGGGTTCATGCGGTTGATTATGAGGCGGACGTAGTGATTTACGGCGGAACTTCGGCGGCGATCACAGCGGCCGTACAGGTCAAGAAAATGGGAAAAAAGCCAATAGTGGTTTCTCCCGATCAACACCTGGGAGGTCTGTCAAGCAGTGGTTTGGGTTGGACTGACAGCGGGAAAAAGGAAGCGATCGGCGGTTTGGCGCGAGAGTTCTATCACCGGGTCTGGAGGCATTACCAAAGCGTTGATTCCTGGACCTGGCAAAAGATGGAGGAATATGGAAACCGGGGGCAGGGAGCGCCGGCTATCGATGGGGAGCGCAGGACGATGTGGATCTTCGAGCCCAAGGTTGCCGAAGGCATCTTCGAGTCTTGGATCGTGGAACATGACCTGGAGGTTATCAGAGGCGAGTTTCTGGATCGGGATAAGGGTGTGGAGATGAATGGAACTGAGATCTTGTCCATTTCGACGCTTTCCGGAAACAAGTTTTCGGGAAAGGCGTTCCTCGATTGCACCTACGAGGGTGATTTGATGGCCGCATCCGGCGTTTCCTACTTCGTCGGACGGGAACCCAATTCCCAATACGGAGAGACTCTGAGCGGCGTGCAGACTCAAAACGCCCGTTCTCATCAATTCGAAGGCAAGGTCGATCCATTCGTCGTTGAGGGAGACCCTTCCAGTGGCTTGCTTGCCCGGATCAGCGACCAACCTCCCGGAGAGGAGGGTTCCGGGGACAGGAAGATGCAGGCGTACAATTTTCGCCTCTGCCTGACCCAGGTTGAGGCGAATCGCATCCCTTTTCCCAAGCCGACGAATTATGATCCCATGCAATACGAATTGCTTTTGAGAACTCTGCTCATGGGTTCCAGACACGTCTTCGGGAAATTCGATCCGATCCCAAATGCCAAGACCGACACCAATAATCATGGCCCTTTCAGCACCGACAACATCGGCATGAATTACCAATATCCCGAGGCAACCTACGAGGAGCGGAAGGAAATCATCGAGGAACATGAGAGCTACCAAAAAGGATATTTTTATTTTCTATGCAACGACCCACGGGTTCCCGAGGACGTGAGAAGAAAAATGAGCCTTTGGGGTTTGGCTAAGGACGAATTTCAGGACAATGGGCATTGGCCTCACCAAATCTACGTCAGGGAAGCTCGTCGCATGATCGGAAAGGGGGTCACCACGGAGCTGCATTTGCGGGGTAAGAGCGAAACACTTCATTCGATTGGCATGGGGTCCTACACCATGGATTCCCATAACGTGCAGCGCTACGTCAAGAAAGACAAAAGAGGGAGATCTTACGTGCTGAACGAAGGAGACGTGCAGGTCCGCCCTGCCGGTCCCTATCAGATTTCCTATGATTCGGTCGTTCCAAAGGCCGAAGAATGCGAGAACCTGCTGGTTCCGGTTTGCGTGTCTTCCTCGCATATCGCATTCGGTTCGATTCGCATGGAACCGGTCTTCATGATTTTGGGGCAATCGGCGGGCACGGCTGCGGTCATGGCGATCGAAGCCGAGCAAACCGTTCAGGCTCTGGACTATTCGAAACTTGCAAGTCGACTTACGGAAGATGGACAGGTGCTTGCATTGAAAAAGGAAACGCGAGAG
>MDTC01113904.1_pt1 | contig 13006 bp, 9 predicted proteins | sample 811181 | NCBI WGS metagenome assembly MDTC01 (sample SAMN05326644, study PRJNA326480) | marine metagenome | isolation source: seawater | place: Pacific Ocean: North | collected 2011 | reverse complement strand
GCCTCGCGCGTCTTCGCCGCCGTCCTTCGTTCACCCACCACCTCGTACGTCTCCGCCGATGGATCACCCACCCCTCGACGATCGCGCTTCACCCGCACGCGCACGGGTTCCACCGCGCCGTTTTCGCGTTTTCCGAGTCCACCGCTTCCCCTGTACCCGACCGCTCGAAGCAAACGCGCCCCTCTCGACGCCTCCGTCGACGACGACGTCCTCGTCGCGGGTTCGCTCGTCGTCGCGGGCTCGCTCGACGCGCGCATCGCGCGCCGTGCGTCGATGAATGAAATTTCTTGTCATTCGTCAGTGCGCGCCTCATGACGACGACGTCTCTCGAGGAACTCCGCGCGCGCGCGCGTTCGGCGACGGGTGCGGCGAGCGCGAACGCGTGCGTCGAACTCGCGAACGCGGTGCGCGCGCGTCGGATGTTTCCCGCGGACGGGAGGAGGACGGTGGACGATGTGTCGACGAAAGATCTCGAGTACGTGCTCGTGGAGAAGCGCGCGGCGGAGGCGATGACGCGAGAGGGGAGGGTCGAGCGCGCGATGGAGGCGAGCGAAGATTTTTTAGAGCTCGCGCGCGCGCTCGGGTGCGTGCCGAGGGATGAATCGGAGGCGTGCGAGGAGATTTTGAGAGGGAGAGACGAGGAGGCGACGACGAGCGGCGGCGGCGGCGGCGGCGCGCGACGGGATCCGAGAATGGATAAAGTGCGACGATTCAAGATGAAAGGTCGGTTGAGGGCGAAAAGGGAGCGGTTGGAGGCGGCGTTGGCGCGTCGACGGGGTGAGGTGAGCGAGGACGAGGACGAGGACGAGGACGGGCCGGACGCCGAGGAGCTCGAACGCGACTTGCGTCTGTGCGACATCGAGGAGGCGGTGTACGACGCGTTGGACGAGATACCGGCCATGCGCGTCGAGTTTGAGATGTTATCTCGACGCGATGAGCTTCGAGACTCGCTCGAGCGCGAGCGCGAGCGCATGGAGAGGGAGGATGAACGAACGAAGCGTCGAGAGCCGGAGATTTTTTCAATCGACAGAGACGCCGCCTCGGGCGCGATTCGCGTCGATCCTCGCGAGCGCCTTCGATCGGAGGTCTTCAGACCGACGGTGGCGTTACCCACGATGACCGTGGAGCAGGCGGGGGAGATCGAACGCGCGGAGATGCTCGCTCGAAGCGCTCGCGAGGCGGAGCGCGCCCGAGCGCGAGAGCTCCGACGCGAATCGAAAACCGCCGACGAATCGGAGGAGGAAGCGCTCCAAAAGGCCCGCTCTTGGGACGCCTTCAAAGACGATAACCCATACGGGAGCGGCAACAGTCGTCTGCGCCCGTGTGGATGACTTTCACGCCCTGTGTTAATAGCACCGAGAGAACGATAGCGAGTAGCCTCACACGTCGACATGCGCGCGCGTACGCCGTCAACCTCCCCCCGCGCCCACGCCGGACGATCCACCGCGCGCGCGTCCCGCGTCGTCGCCGCGGCGACCGAGGGCAAGACCCGCGTCGCCATCGCCGGCGGTGGACTCTGGGGAACCGCCTGCGCGTACTTTTGCCAGAGATCCAATCTCTGCCAGGTGACGCTCGTGGAGCGCGAGCGCGTCGCGTCGGCGGCGAGCGGGAAGGGCGGTGGGTTCCTCGCGCGCGATTGGGGCGATGGATCGCCCACGGAGCCGCTGCACAAGCGCGCGTTCGAGCTCCACGAGACGCTCGCCGACGAGCTCGAGCTCGAGACGTATCGAAAGATCCCGACGCTGAGCGTGGTGGGCGGTCAAGGGCTCGAGCAGGCGACGCCTTTGGTGAGCTGGTTGGACGGCGACATCGCCATGTGCCGAATGATGGATGAATTCGGCACGGCGCAGGTGACGCCGAGAGAGTTGTGCGAAAAGTTTCACGACGCCGCGGTTCGTCTGGGGGCGAAGAGCGTCAAGGGAGAGGTCACGGGCGTCGCGTTCGACGACGACGGAACCGCGGCGCGGGGTTTGTATTACGCGAACGAGGAGGACGGGACGACGCACGAGATCGAGGCGGATCACGTGGTGGTGGCCATGGGACCGTGGGCGACGCGCGCGAGCGAGTGGTTCGGAATCAAAGTTCCGATGACGGGCATTCGGTCGACGAGCGTCATGTACGAGGCGTCCGAGGCGGTGATGAAGGAACCTGCGGCGTTGTTTTGCGGCGAGGATGCAAACGGATGTCACTTAGAGGTGTACCCTCGGTCGACGGGGGAGGTGTACATTTGCGGCATCGGAGGTTCGCAGTACATCAACGAAGAGCGCTTATTGCCCGGCGGTGACTGCGATCGAAGCGATAAAATCACGGAAGACCCGAGCCGCGTCGCCGCCGCGATGCGTAGCTTCGGGGGGATGTCTCAAAGCATCGGCGGAGACGGTAAGAAACCGTTGGTGACGCAGGCGTGTATGCGACCGTGCGCCCCCGACGCGTTGCCCATCCTCGGCCCCGTCGACGGCATCTCCAACGCCTACATGGCGACGGCGGGTAACTGCTGGGGCATTCTGTGGTCGCCAGTCGCCGGTGAGATCATCGCCGATCTCATCACCAAGGGAAAGAGCGCCATCAACATTAAGCCGTTTTCGCCGACGCGTTTCATGCAGCGAGGCGCTCGAGGCCGCGGAAGAAAGATGCGAACCGAGGAGGTCGGCGAACAATGGTAGAGCGTTGAACAAAAAGAATTGTTTATTATTAAAAGTTACAAATCGCGCCCCGGAGGTAACTCCAAGCAAAAATTGCCGATGTGTCCGCCTCGGAAATCGTTGAGCATGCGCGTGCCCGCACGCTCGATGTCCCCGCCGCACGTCTTGTCGGCGAAACGCTGCACAAACTCTTCTCCGGACATCTCGTCCACGTGTTCCTCTTTGAATCTCTTGATGATGCCCGGTTTGATGGATTTCCACGTCGGCAGACGCTTCAACTCTTCGATCATAGCCGACGCCATGGCGCTCGCGATGTAACTCGCCTCTCCGATGTCGTTCGCCATGGCCAATCTCGACGCCGCGCGCTGATCGTGCATTCTCGCCGGCAACACCCCCGGCGCGTCCAAGAGATCCAAATCACCACCGATGCGCACCCATCGCAAATCTCTCGTCACCCCCGGTCTCGGCGCGCTCGCGCACGCCGCCTTCCCCACCAACCTATTAATCAACGCGCTCTTCCCCACGTTCGGGTACCCCACCACCGCCGCTCGCACCGGTCTCGGCAACAATCCCTTAGCTTTCCTCTTCGCGTTGATCTCCTCGCTCACCTCCATCGCCATCTCTTTCACCTTTCTCACCCCTTTCCCCGCGCGCGCGTCGGTGAGCACCACCCTCGCGTCCCCGTTGTTCTTCAGATAATTCACCCACCTCGCCCGCTCTTTATCGCTCACCATGTCCGCTCGATTCAACACCACGATTCGCAGCTTCTCCCCGCACCACTTCCCGATCTCCGGGTGCGACGTGGACAGCGGCAATCGACAGTCCCGCACCTCCAGCACCGCGTCGACGCCCTTGAGCTGTTCCTTGAGCAATCGCTCGGCGCGCGCGATGTGCCCCGGGTACCACTGCACCAATCGCACGTTCCCCGCGGACGCGACGCGCTTGGCGTCGAACGATTCCGCGTCCTCGACGCGTCGATCGGAGACGGCGCCGATCGTGGACGTCGACGTCGAGTGATTCGCCCCCGCGCGCGTCCCGGCGGCGGACGCGCTTCTCGTCTGCGCGACCGCGCGTCGAGGCGCGCGCGGGATCGGGAGCGCGCGCGCGGCGGAGCGTCGAAGGAGCATGCGAATCGGGGGGGCACGTCGCGGACGCGCGCGCGGCGAGCGGTGACGACGACCGGCGGTGGAATGACGACGAATGAATGAATGAATGAATGAATGCGGCGACGTCACTCGAGGTCGACGGGAGACTTCGCGAGTCGACGCGCGAGCGACGCGCGAGCGAGCGAAGGACGATGCGTTCGCCCGCGACGAGCGATACGACGCGCGCGAGTCGCCACCGCGCGTCGTCGTGGATGATGCGGACGATCGTCAACAGCATCGTCATCCTTCTCGTCGTCGTCGTCTCCGTCGTCGCGTCGGTCGCCGACGCGTCGGTCTCGACCGACGTCGATCGGGGTCCATCGCGTCTGTCCTCGTCGCCTCGACGCGCGCTGACGTCGATGCTCGGGTCGCAAGCCGGCGCGTCGGCGCCGAGGCATCGCGAACATCTGAGCACGGGGATATCCAAAGCGCTCGTCGATCGCGTCGCCGTCGACGGCGCCGTCATCGTCACCTGGGCCAACATGCACTACTATGATTTCGCCATCAATTGGTTGAGCCACCTGGACGAGCTCGGGGTGACGAATTATCTCATCGGCGCCATGGACAAGGAGCTGTACGCGGCGCTGCGGAAAATCGGCGTCAATACGTGGTTGATGGGCTCGCAAATGATCGATGAATCGGCGGTGAAGAAAGATTTCGGGTGGGGATCGAAGAATTTTCACAAGATGGGTCGAGATAAAATTCGTTTGATACATGATTTTACCAAGACTGGCGTGGACGTGTTGATTTCGGACATCGACGTGACGTGGATGCGCGACCCGTTGCCCTTCGTGAAGAGGTTTCCCGACGCGGACATGTTGGTGAGCACGGATGAGTTGCGAAACACGACGCACGATCAAGAGGCGCAGTTGAAATTCTTGGTGAAAGGGGAGGGATTGGAGGCGCAACCGTGCTCGGGGACGGCCAACATCGGGATGATGTGGTTTCGATCGACGAAGGCGAGTCAAGAAATCACAAAGGAGTGGGTGGATAATTTGGAGGCTGACGACAAGGTGTGGGATCAGGCGGAGTTTAACACGCTCATTCGTCGCGGTGGGTGCGGCTCCGGGAACAAAGGGGACGGCGTGGGATTGGCGTACGACGGCAAGGTGAGAATCGGGACGCTTCCGGTGGCGTTGTTCAACAACGGACACACGTACTTCGTGCAGAGACTTCACGAACGCGTCGGCATGAAACCGTACGCGATGCACGCGACGTTTCAGTACGACGGCACGCCGGGGAAGCGTAACCGCATGCGCGAGGCGAACCAGTGGTTGGGTGATCGCGATAACGCCGCGTACTTTGATCAAAAGTTTCTCTCGTACTCGGCGCGCATTCTCAAAGACGTCGATTTGCAGGCGTTCGAGGCGCGAGGATGGCCGACGATGGATCACGAGCTCGAACCTCTGCTAGAGGGGGACGCCCTCGTGAAGGAACAATTGCGCTTAGTGCAGCATCAGATCGCGCAGCTGTACGAAGCGGTGGCGATCGCGAAGAAACTCGGGAGAGTGGTCATCCTTCCGCCGTTTTTTTGCGGCTTGGATCGCGCGTGGTTCCCGCACAGAGGTAAATTCCCGGGTTCGATGCTCAGTCTGCCGTACATTTGCCCCGGGGATCACGTGATGGCGATGGAGTCGAACAAGGCGTTCACGGACGAGTATCGGGAGTACACCTTCTTGGGTCATCCGCAGATGCCCGAGGGCGAGGTGGTCGCCGCCAACGTGCGCCGCGTCGAGGTGCCGCCGAGCGCGTCCTTCGCGAAGACGATACTCGTTCCCGACGAATACGCCATGTGCTTCAAAAAACAGGACGATGAAGGAAAAGTCGAAGCATCCGAGGGCGATGAGTGCGTGCCGGCGAGGAACGCGATTTTCAAGTCGGCGCAGTCCATCGCGCTCGACGCGCCTGCGGATTCGCTCGACGCTCTGAAGACGGCGCTCGCGTCGGCGAGCGGCGTCAAGTTTCTTCACTTTGACACCATCATCGGCGTCACCAAAGCGTCGCAGACCGATCCGGCGTCGCAGATGCGATCGGGTATTTGGTGTTGTCGCGAGGGAAATCACGAAAAGTACACCACCGAGGCGGTGAATCTGTTCGAGAAGGGCGCCGTCCCGAAGCTCGACGAAGGCGAGACGAAGAAAAAAACGAACACGACGCAAGACGTCGGCGCGAAAAAGGCGAAGGGTGCGGAGACGGAGGACTCGTCGGCGGATGATTCGAATGACGATGACGCGGTGGAAGAGGATGGAATCGAGGCGGCGACGATAGAGTCTGGGTTGATGAAATACTTTCACGGAGACAAGAAGAAAGTGGCAAACGCGATGGAACTCATCCACGCCGAAACGTCCGCGGATGACAACGACAACGACGACGACAAAGGTCAGAACAGCGACGATCAAGGTGCTTAATTCATTTGTGGTAATACTACAGTCTACAGTACAGCGCGATCAAACTTGCTACGTTTCGTTCGTTCATTCGCTAAGAGAGAGTCGCACGCGCATTGACGACTTCTTCAGCTTTTTATCGTTCACGATTATCAACCCGCCCGTGCGATTTCCCATGAGACTCGACATTCGCTCCGTGAGGTTTTCTTTGAACTCCGATTCCAACACGCCGCGAAGATAAAGATTCTTACCTCCGAAGCTCACGCTCGGTTCGCCCAACGAATCCGGATGCGCCGAGACCAAGGACGCCATAAAATCTTCGAGCGTCGCGTCGACGGACACGCTGTGCGCGATGCCGGGGGAGCACACGACGCACGATGGATCTCTCTCGTACTCCACGGTATGAGAGTAGACGCCGTCCGTGCCGACGTACATCATGTAATTGTTCATGCCTTTGGCGCACATGGTGGCCATTTTGAGCGTCTCGATGACGCACGCCGCGGCGATGATGGCGTTCGTGCTAGGAATCGCCGGTATGATGTTCTTCGTCACGCCCTGCGTGTGCGCGTAGGTGACGCCCAAAATGCCAAAGGTTTCCGCGCGTTTGAGAGCCTTGTTGTAGACCCACATCATGTGCTCAGCGACGTCGGGATCAAACGTCTCCCCGAACCGCTCCGCCGGCCATTGAATCAATCTCGCGTACTCGATGCAATGCGCGGCGTTTCGAGGCGTCTCGGCCAGCGTACACAACGGAAACGTCGTTTGCGGAGGAAACAGCCACAACGTACAGTTGAAACACGGCGTCATGCCCGGCACGATGACCCTCGCGTGTCCCTTGAATCCCTCCGTGCCGCCGTCCACGAGCGGCTTAATCGTCGACGGATCCACGTTCCCTTCCTCGTCGTACTCCAAGAACCCGCAACACACGGCGTTAATGTACGCCCGCGCTTCCAACGAATCTAACCCGAGGGCGATGATGTCGAACTGTCTGTACCAATCGTCCTCTTTATCCTCTATTCTTCCGTGGTGCGGCGTCACCGAACATCCTCTCACGCGTTCCCGCACGCGTCTCGCCGCCGTCTCCGCCTTGCTCGCCCCGACGTCTTCGTTTCTGAACAAAAACTGTCTATTAAGATTCGTGACGTCGATGGTGTCCATGTCTATGACGTCCAGTCGCGTGAATCCGCTCAGAGCTGCGCGCGCGAAGAGCGAAACATTTTTCAGACGGTTAGAGCCGAGAGAGATGACCGAGTCGTTCGCGCGCCGATCGCGTCCGTCGCGTCCGTCGGTCCGTCGCGCGTCGACACGCACCGAGTCCCTTCAACAGTTCGCATCCCAACCCGCCCGCGCCGACGACGAGCACGCGCACGTGGTCTCGAAGCACGCGCACGACGTCGTCGCCGGGCTCGAAATCTGGTCCCGTGAAGCGTCCGTCGCGGCGCAACAGCGCGTCGATGGAGCGCCAGCGCTCGTGATTATGGTCGACGTCGAGGCGGGACATCGCCTCGGCCGGCGGTTCGTCGCGGAGGGCGTCGGGCGGAATGTTTGGAGCGGTGAGCGAGCGGACGTGTGGCGCGAACGGGCGAAGACACCGCGGACTTTGCATGGAGAGGTGTGCGTCGCGAGGCACTATCAAATCTATGATGGATCACATCGTACGTGTCTAGCTATGCATCGTCTACGTCGTGGGCGTTCGCACGAACCCACGGCGGTCATGAATCAATCAATCAATCGTCCCAGACGCCGTCGGCGTCGATTCTGAAATCCGCGCTCGCCGCGGGTAAATGTGGGGCGTAGACGACGTGAAATCGCCTCGCCACCGAATTGAACGCCGCACCGTCGGTGTCGTCCCCCTCGTCGTTCACGCCGTTCGTCCGTCGCTTGGCGTGTCTCGTCAAAAATAACCGAGTGTTGACGCAGTTGGCCCACATCAAACCGAGCGCCGGCACGACGCGTCGCCCGCTCGACGTAAACTCACCCATCGACCGCGTCGCGTTCTCGTCGTCGCCGCCCACTCCTCTCTCCCGCATCGAATCCACCACGTGATTCGTCACCACCACCGCTAAATCGTGCACGCTCGCGTACTCTTTCAACAACATCGTCAATTTATGCAACGCACCCGCGCGCCGCGCCGCGTACGACCATCCCGCGCTCGCCCCGCATTCGTCGTCCCTGAACGGCGCCGCGACGCTGTCCACGACGATCATTCGCACCGGCGCGCTCGCGTCCACGGGATGCGCCAACACCGCGCTCAGCGATCCGAGCGTCTCTCGCAACGACTCGGCGTCCGACAGCGCCTTGACCACGTACACGCGCTCCAACGCCCCTCGCGCCGCCTCCTCGCTCCCGAACGCGGCCGCCATGCGCTTCGACGACGCCACGCGACGCAGGATCGGAGTCGGCGCCGGACCCTCGGTGTGCACGTACACCACCGCGCATCCCAGGTCGATCTGCGCCGCGAGCACCAACTGACAGCACAAAATCGTCTTCGCGCTCCCGCTCTCCCCGACGATCTCCGTGAGCTGTCGCGTGCGCACGCCCCCGCGCAAGACGGCGTCGAGACCGTCACACCGCGTGGATACCGCCGCGGACGACGCCTCGAGCGCGACGCGCGCGCGCGGGCGCATCGCGGTCTGACGCCCAAACGCAGCTGTCGAATGCTTTTGAAATCACGTCTCGTCGTCACCGCGCGACGCGCATGACGCCCGTGAACGTCGTCACCGGATGTTTGGGCGCGGGTAAAACGACCGCGATCGCGCGCGCGCTCGCGAGACGACCCGAGGGGGAGACGTGGGCGGTGGTGGTGAATGATTTCGGCGCTTTGGGCATCGACGGCGCGCTCTTAGACGACGCCGTGGGCTCGACGAGCAAAACGAGCGAACGAGGCGGGGTCGTCGTGCGGGAGGTGAACGGTGGGTGCGTGTGCTGCGCCACGGCGGCGCCGTTCACGCTCGCGGTGACGCAGGTGTTGCGACGGTTCGCGCCGGACCGCGTGCTCGTGGAGCCGAGCGGCGTCGGCGACGCGGGACGCGTGATCGATGCGCTGCGAAGCGAGCATCTCAAGAGGAGCGTGGACGTGCGGGCGACGGTGTGTGTGGTGGACGTGCGAGAGTTCGGGTCGAACGCGCGGTCGGGGGTGTTGGAATCGGAATTGTTCAAGTCGCAGTGCGAGTGCGCGGAGACGCTTTGCGGGTCGTTCGCCGACGTCGCCAACGAGGCGGACGTCGAGGCGTTTCTGGCGTTCGCGCATGCGTTTTGGCCAAAGAAAATAAAGGTGTTTTTGACGCGAGATCGAGACGTGGACGTGGACGTGTTGGACGAGGCGTGCGGGTGGGCGGAGAGCGAGCGACCGGCGAACGCCGCCGGAGGAGCAGAAGACGCGCCGAGCAGTCAAGGACCGTTCGTTTTACGACCGTCGCTCGTCGCGAACGGGTCGCCGTGGATGCTGAAGAACGCGAGCGAGCGATACGCATCGTGTGGGTACGCGTTTCACCAGGACGATGTCTTCGTGCGGCCGTGGTTGAAAAAGTTTTTCGACGTATTTGTGCTTCAACGCCGCGACGTCGCGCGGTTCAAGGGAGTGCTGCGACTCGGCGCAGATTGGGTACGACCGGACGTCGTGCTGTCGGAAACTAGCGACGGCGCGATCGAGCGCGCGATCAAGTTTACCTCGGTGGCGTACCGACGCGACAGTCGATTTGAAATCATACGCAAGCGAGGCGTGGATGCGGCGACCGACGCCGACGAGAACGCGTTTTGGGACGACGTTCGCGATAGGCTCGAGGCGTGTCGCAAGAAGCCTCGATGAGTGATTTTCTCCACGATGACCATTCTTCACCGCACCGGTCGACGAGGACGGCACCGTCTCCGTCGGCGCTTCACTCCTCGACTCGTTCGCTCCGAAATGTCATGAGCGAGGTCGAGGACGACTGGGTCGCCGAAGATTTCAGATTGACGCCCGACGCGCGACGCAATCGCGACGATGAACGCGCGCGAGCGCTCGACGACGACCGGCGTCTGACGCTCCGCGCGTGGCGACGTCGGGACGCGACGCCCGCCGAGGCGGCCAGAGGGGACGCCATCTGGAGGTGCGGTCGAGAGCTCGCGAACGTCGTCTACGACGTCCGACCGCGCGGTCGAGTGTTAGAGATCGGCGCGGGGTGTTCGGGATTTCCAGCTCGCGCCGCGGCGCGCCGACCCGGCGTGGTGAAGGTGACGATGCTCGATTGTGAGCCGAGCGCGGTGCTCGCGCTTCGACGAGCGCTGGACCACGATAGACGACACAACGCCGACGTCGTCGAGGCGCGAGAGATCACCGCCGAAGTATTCGACGTGCGAAACGCGTGTAAGACGCGAGAGATTGAACCCAAGGCGTGTTACGACACGATTCTCGCCGCGGACATGCTCTACGACGAGGACTGGGAAACCGCCGAGGGACTCTTTCGTTTCGTCTCCGTCATGCTCGCGCGAGAACGGGACGAGGAAGGACGAGAACCCACGTTTTATCTCGCGTACGCGCACCGCGCGGCGGCCAATTTCGTGCCCATGCTCGCGGTCGAGTACGGTTTAGCTTTCGCGCGCTCCCGCAAAGCGAACGCCGTCGTCGACGACGACGCGTCGGAGGACGATCGCGCGGAGATTGAGATCGGTGAATTCGTTCGCGCTCCTCGAGAATAGACTTTGCATTCCCGCTCGTCGACGAGCGCCGACGCGCGCGTTGTGAGATAGAGTTAGAAGCTAGACGCCGCGGCGGACGCCTTCGCGAAAAAGAGCTCCCGGCTCCGCGCTCTCTTCACAACGCATCCGCGCGAGCGTCCGACCGACGACCGCGCGCGCGCCGAACGCTCGAAAACAACCTCGAGCGTCCGATTTCCCTCCGCTCCACCCCCTCGCGCGCGCGGGCGAGGACCGCGGAGACGAACGCGCCCATCGTACACCGCGTGACGTCGTCACCATGTCGGCGCCTCGTCTGACGACGTCGACGTCGGCGTCGACGTCGCGCGTGGACGACGCGCTCCGCGCGCACGTCGTATGTCCGATTTGTCTCGAGACGTTCGCGGACGCGCACTGCGTGGCGACGTGCGGACACACGTTTTGTCACGGGTGCGCGAGCGCGGCGCTGGACGCCTCGGCGACGGCGGAGGACGACGCGATGGATGTCGGCGAGCGTCGAGCGAAGTGTCCGACGTGTTCGTCGTCGTTCACGAGGGCGCAGTTGGTGCCGAACGCGGCGGTGAACGCGATGTTGGCGGAGATGAAACGGGCGAGAGAGACGGAGACGCGGGCGGCGGCTGACGAAGACGCGGCGGCGCACGGCGAGGATGCATTGCGGCGTCTGACGCCGTTGGTGAAGAGTCTGAGCGCGAAACATCGGGATTTGGTGATCGAATCGCGCGCGGTATCGCAAGAGGTGTTGTGTGAGTTTCTATTGGAGAGTCGGTCGAGGAAGCAGGCGAGCGCCGACGCGCTCGATCGAGAGCTGCGGTATTTGGACGCCGACATCACGGCGGTGCGACGAGAATTGGAGGTCTTGGGCGGCGAAGCTCGCGCGGATGAACCGGTGAGCGAACGTAACGATAAGGAGGTGATCGCACAGGCGATGGACACGCTCGGATTGGCGAGGAATGGTGATCCGTCGATGGACGCGACGAAACGGCGACGCGTGTTGACGCAATTCAACGAGTTACAGAGATGGTACTCCAAGCGACGATATACAGAGCAAGTCGACGCGAACAACGCGTCGGTGAACGGGGACGGCGTGATCGCGCCGGGCAGGACGACGATGGAGGAATTTTCGTCCCTCATCAATACCTTCAAGCGGTACTCGAAACTGTCCATCGCCGCCGAGCTCAACACCGACGCCGACGCGACCGGCTCGAACGTACCCATCAGTAGCATCGAATTCGACTGTACGCACGAACACTTCGCCACGGCTGGTGTGTCGAAGCGCATACAGCTCTACAACCTCGAGAGCGTCCTCCGGGGCTCGCACGACACGGGGACGGAAATCGCCACGCGCTCCAAACTGACGTGCTTGTCCTACAACAAGTTTACGCAGCAACACATCGCGGCGAGCGATTACGAAGGCATCGTCTCCGTGTGGGACGTCGAGAAGCAGCGCACCATCATCGATTTCGAAGAGCACGAAAAACGTATTTGGACCGTCGATTACTCGCGCGTCGACTCGAAACTGTTGGTGAGCGGTTCTGATGATTATTTGGTAAAGATTTGGAGCACCGATCAGGCGAACAGTGTGCACGAGATCGATATGAAGGCCAACGTGTGCTGCGTGCAATACTCTCCCGAGAGCTCTCACTGCGTCGCCGTCGGGTGCGTCGATCACCAAGTGTACCTCTTCGATCTTCGTCGACTCGCAGAGCCCGTGCAGACGCTCTGCGGCCATCGAAAGGCGGTGAGTTACGTCAAATATCTCAACGCGAACGAGATCGCGAGCGCTTCGACGGATAACTCCCTCAAAGTATGGGACGTCAAGACGGGTGAGCTCACGTGCGAGCTCAAAGGTCATCACAACGAGCGAAACTTTGTCGGCTTGTCCACGGTGGGCGATTACATCGCGTGCGGAAGCGAAACCAACGAAGTGTACGTGTACAGAAAAGACCTCGCGTCACCGATCACGTCCGTTCGCTTCGCCCGCGATCTCACCGAACCACATGGTTTCATCAGCGCGTGTACGTGGAGAGACGACGACTTGCTCATCGCCGCCAACTCAAACGGCGTCGTCAAGATTTTACGCTCCTAACTAACGCGACGAGAGAGAGAGAAAAGACGACGATAAAAGCGCTCGCTTATTTTGTACATCATTACACGTTGTAGT
>MDTC01180441.1_pt1 | contig 13008 bp, 18 predicted proteins | sample 811181 | NCBI WGS metagenome assembly MDTC01 (sample SAMN05326644, study PRJNA326480) | marine metagenome | isolation source: seawater | place: Pacific Ocean: North | collected 2011 | reverse complement strand
TATATTATATTAATAAAATATACCAAAATAAGAAGGGGAAAAAAAATATAAATAAACCTTAATCATAACTCATATATAAACACATTTTTAAAGGATATCAAAAAATTAATATCTTGTTGCATAGGTATGTATCTATCATGTTATAATCATTAATTAGATATTCTCATATTAAAATATCCTTCGGATTACTATTTAAATATATAGACACGATTAATTGGGTTGTGTCCACCCACTATAGAATGGATATTTATTGTATCTATTTAACGCGACGAATAATTGTTTTTATATATTTTGATGTACTGTCTTTTTTAACAATATTTAAATAGGTAAAGTTTTTCTTATGATACTTATTTAAAAATGCTTCTCTATCTTCCATATCTATATATTTATCTTTAGCAATACGTTGTAATAAATCTTCATTTTGTAGATAGATTATATTTCTTAAAATATCATCCATTAATTAATAATACTTGCGATTATAAAACAAAAAATCAAATTTATAATTTGCTTTTCTTATCATAATTATATTCATCAATTGATAGAATATGGTATAGTTCAAAACGATAGATTATTTTTTCTCCATCAACTTTAAAATCTAAATATTTTGTTTGATTCATTAAATCTACAGTTAAAGAATAAGTACCAATCCCATAACCTTCAGATTCCAGTTCTTCAATATACCATACGACTTTATATAATTGACCTTCTTTAGGTTCAATTATTTCCACCATTTATAGTAATGGGTTTTTATTTAATTTATTGAATCTTTTATTTAAATCTTTCATAGAATCTATTTTATCTTCTATATCTTTTATATTATTACATCCCAGAAAATGAGGATGATTCAAAATAGTTTCAATACTTTTTATTGCTTCTTTATTAATCGTTGAAACAAATTCATAATCTAATTTTTCAAAGAAAATATTAATAGGTGTTAAATACGTAAATTTTTCGCCAACATCTCCTCTTTTTTCTCGGATTTTAGTAATATAAGTTCTAATTATCATTAATGGTATTTTTTTTCCAATACTATATATATTTTCATCGGTAGTATAATCTCTCTCTTTTTTAATTGATATACCATTAGGATATTTATTTTTATCCCTTCCAAACCTACAAGATAATAAGTTAATATTTTTTATAATTTTGGACAACCAATCCCCTTCTTTTATATTTTTAGTCCCTTGTGAATATACATCGATATGTAAATATAATTCACCAAAACATTCCTCTGCGTCATCATATTTATCATTTTCATAATCATATTCATGGCCAGGGTCATCCGAGTCTTTATACTTAGGACTTTCCATTATTAATAGTTATTAATAGTTTAATTTTATTCCTTATTTGTATTCAAATTTATAGATAATAGTTAAGATTATTCATAAATTGAATAACATTTGTAATTGAACCATTTTTTTCACGATTAATCCGACTAATCTCTTCTAAATACTTAATATTTTCAATAATGATATTCATATTTGTTCTATATTGACAATCTGAAGCCGGGTAATAAAAATTCTTCAATTCACTAATTTCATCATCATTAGAATTATTTAAATTTTGACATAATTTTTGATAAGTTTCTTCTTCTTTATTTTCCAAGAATAATGGAATTTTAAAATAAGGCTTTGTTTTCCTTTTTGAATCAATGATTTCTTTTTTTATTGATTCATAATTTTTCTTTTCTTCTAGATCATGAATCATATTTTGAATCATTTTAGGGAATGTACATTGAATATAATGAATATATTTTTCCTGTGAAATCATCTTTTTACTTCCTTCAACAATTTGATATATATTAATCTTTCTATCCTGAAATATTTCAGAAGGTTTCTCAAATAGAATATATGGTTTGAGTAATTCTATCATTAATTGTATAAATTGGATTTCATAAGAAATATCGTATTCAGAAAGATTAATTATGTCCATATTACTTTTTACTTCATTCATAGAAAGTAAATCAAATTTGATATTTATAGTACTTAAAGTATCAATAAATATTTATTCCAATGGAAACTAATATCTATGATATTGCAAATATTGTATCAGGTATAGGTATTCTTAGTGGATTATCATTAAAAACACCAAAAGTATATCGTGCGTTAACAACTGAGCCAACATTAGTGAGTGAACTATCGACTGATAAAATTCTGATAAAATTAGCATCAAATACATGCTTCTTGTTCTATATGATTATTAATAAACAGATAATGATTATTATTTATTGTTCAATTATAATTCTTTTTGAAGGGACATTGTTATATATGAAGCATAATTATGGTGAAATGAAGAAATCTTCCAGTGAAACAAATCTATTAGAATTAATTTAAGAATAAAATAAATTTGAAACCTTTTTTATTTTTTTAAAAAAATAAACTACAATGAATATTGATAATGCGAGTATTAAAGAAATTAAAATATTAATTGAGATTAAAGAAAAAGAAAAAATGGAATCTGAGAATAAAGGAAAAATAGAAATTCAAAATAAAGAAGGACTTGAATATCTAAGTGGAATAAAAAAGAACTCAATTGACCTTGTTTTAACAGATCCACCTTATATTACATCAAGTGAGACAGGTATGGGGAATCTTTATAAACAAATCGAGGAAAATAAGAAAAAAGGTATCAAATATGTAAAAACAGAAGAAGATTGGAATTCGGTAAAAGATAAATATACCGAGAAAGGTATGGATGAAGATAAAAAAAAAGAAAACTATATGAAATATGGTTCTATTTATGGGAGTAAATATAGTGTACAAACTGAATATGGAGATTGGGATACTAAATTTACAATGGAAGAGTTAGATAATTTTATAGGTGAATACTATCAAAAATTAAGGAAGGGTGGAACTTTAATTATTTTCTTTGATATTTGGAAGATTACACCTCTCAAAGAATTAATGGAAAAACATAATTTTAAACAAATACGATTTATAGAATGGATTAAGAAAAATCCTCAACCCCTAAACTCTAAAGTCAATTATCTTACAAATTGTAGAGAAATAGCACTCTTAGGAATTAAAGGATCTAAACCTACATTCAATAGTAAATATGATAATGGTATCTATAATTTTCCATTGCAAGGTGGAAAGAATCGATTTCATCCAACTCAAAAATCCCTTTCTCTTTTTGAAGATTTAATAAAAAAACATAGCAATGAAGGAGATATAGTACTTGATACATTCTTGGGTAGCGGGACAACGGCACTAGCTTGTAAGAACACAAATAGACTATTCAAAGGTTGTGAAATATCTAAAGAATATTATGATAAAATTATTAATTTAATTTTCCCGGAACCTGAACCTGAACCGGAGCCTCAGGTAAATTAAATAATCTTTTCTGAATTATCAATGATATATTTTTTAGATAGACTTGCTCCTAATCTCGGGTCCCTACCTTTTTTTACACGATTAAATTGTGCTTCGATTTTAGGTAGTAGTCCTTGATATACTTTAGAACAGTCCATTTTATAGACTTCTATAATACTTGAACCGTCATATCTTGCGAAATAATGATTTTTATATTTACAAATTTTATCATTATTAAGGTATTCTAATTGTTTTTCCCAAGTACTTTGTAGTGATATTCCATTATATGTCGCATTAATTTGTTTCCCTATTGTTGTTTTATATTCACAAGGTCCATCATCATCATAAGCATCTGCTCCTGATAGTGTATCGCTTATTTTATGATTAAGAGTATTTGCTAGATGGATTTCTCTAGATCTTGCATAGCTGAATGGGTCCCCCCAGTTATTTTCCTTACATAATTTGTACATCTTATCAAATAGTATATTAAATTCTAATTTTGCTGTTCCATTATTGAATCGGTTTATACTATTATTCATTAATTTAATAAATAATACATAAAAATTATTTCAAATTTAATTAAATATTAAATAATTAATTGTTGAGAAACCTAATACAAATGCGTAATTAACATCAAGTAATTTTATGTTCCATAAGAATGAATTATAGAATGGATTGATTAGATAATTAATAATATTACTTGGTTGAAAATGTTGAATACCATCTGATGCTAATCTCCATATAATGTTTCCAACTGATAATTCAACATAAATTATAAATAATAATGTAATTATTAGAAGATAGTATATAAAATTCATCCCTTTACTTATAATAATAATTTGTTTTATATCCTTTAGGATAATAAAAATGTATTGAATATGAATGTCTTATAGGTATTACTTCATGATATCCTTTTAGATTATGTATGTATGATATTGATGGTGCTTTATGAATATATGTATTTGTTTTATGTAGTTGATGATTATAATTTACTTCTTTAATCATTCCTTTGAATAAGAAAAAAAGGCAACCATTTTTTGCGTGATCATGAATACCCGAAGATACTGAATTCCCCCATCTGAATAGATAGATATCAATGAATGGAAATGGTATCTTTTTTTTAAAGTTATTAAATTGATAGAACATTTCCCTTATATTATAAATGAATTTTTTTAAGTTGTTTAAATTTGAAATTAAAATTATTAGTATCAACAAATGAAAAAGAAAAAAGAAATGAAAATTGATTCCTCATTTCTTCCCGAGGAAGTTACGAAAAGTATGTTTTCTGTTGGAATTATTATGTTCTCAAATGTATTCTTATTAAATATTTGTTCATTTTCCGGATGTTATGATATTAATATAACAAATATATTTCGTCTTAATCTATTCTGTAATGGATGTACTGATCTTTCATATCATTTACAGAAATATCAACTTCAGATATATTATGCGATCGGTGGATATTCACTTATAAAAGTGAATGAGATGGTCCATAAGTATACTTTAGGTAAAAATCTTTCAGGAAATTAGGGATGAATGTAAAATATGTATCAATATCAATATGGGATTGTATTACTTCACCACAGGTTTCCTGAGTATAGTACCAATAAGGTGGTATAATAATTGTATCTCCTTTTTTGATATATTTTTTATGTCCCCATTTTTTTATTCTATCATTTCCTTTATTTTCAATATCATTACTATGTTTCGGATTAAATAAATGAATGATACATTCACCTTCAAGTATAGTGATTATATTATAATTATGAATACATTTTTGTATTTCTATGTTATTATTTTTAATAATTGTAATTGATCTCTGTACAGGGAAATGATAATGTGGATTATATAATTTATTGATATCAAAATCATTTTGTATATTTAATTGATCCACAATAGATTTATCTTTAAAAATATAATTTTTATGTGTATGATAGTATTTATATTTAATATTATTTGAATTGAATAAGATGGGATTTAATTTATTTATATTATTAATGATTGTTTCATCATTATTTGTTTCAATAATAAAACCATTTACATTATATTTTTGAAGATTAAGACTATAATAAATAATTAATCCAATATAAATTAAAAGAAGTATTTTTATTGTTGTTTTAAACATATATAAAGATTAATTATAAATATAAAACATATAATGACCGAAGAAAAAAATACTGGCAGTGAAGTTGGAAATGTACTATGGTTTGATCAGAAAAAAGGATTTGGATTTATTAAAGTGATTACCCCTGGTTCCGAGTATCATGGGAAAGAGATTTTTGTCCACTATTCATCAATTAATTCCGAAAGTAATTTTAAGAAGCTATATCCTGGTGAGAATGTTTCATTAAATGTAGAAAAGAATCAGGAAGAAAATAATAATGGTAAAGAATTTATTAGTAAGGATATTTCTGGACTATATGGTACTCCATTATTGGTTGATAATAATGATTATGTTATTCGAATTATCCGTAAGAGACACGATGAAAATAGAGACGACGATAATCAATAACTTATTCCCTGTGAATTTTGATCCCCCCTAATTTTGAAAAATAATAAATATCCCTTAATAACCCTTTTTTATTACCCTTAATTTCAATACCGTCTTTTAATAGTTCTTTTTTTATTAAATCATCTGACATATTGTTTATTTTATGACTTAATCCTTTTTTCTTTAATTTTTTTAATTTTTTTGATTTTTTGATTTTTTTTGATTTTTTAAATTTCCCCGATTTCTTAAAAAGTTTTGATTTTATATTATCCGCCTCTACTATATCCCCCTTTTCTACTATATTCTTCTCTTTTTCTACTATATCCCCCTTTTCTACTATATTCTTCTCCTTTTCTACTATATTCTTCTCCTTTTCTACTATATCCACTTTTTTTACTAGATTATTATTTTTACTTTTGAACCTTTTACTTTTCTTCTTTTTCTTCTTTTTCTTCTTTTTTTTATCTTTTTTATTTTGTTTCTTTTTTTGTTTTTCTTCGCTTTTTATACTTTCTTGTTTTTTGATTACATTAATTTTTAGTTCTGGATTTGTAAGTGATAGATAGTTTGTGTCCCCTGTCGGTTTTAATTGTATATTTTCATTATTAAGGAATTTTTTATATTTTTTGGATAGGGGAGATTTACTTTTTTTTTTAACAGAAGGAGTACCTCCATTTATTTTACTACTTATATCATCTATCATTCTATATATATATATAATAACATAGATTATTATTGATTATTTTGGTAATTTCTTATTTCCATGATAAGGCGATTTTTACATAAGTTATCATCATTAAAAATCTCTGTACATATATTTAGTAGAGCTAAATCCCCGATATAATCTTCTTTCATAACTTTTTTAAGAGAACCTTTCAGAAATTCTTTTAAATGTTCTTTTTTTTCGGTATATAGGTTTGAAATAACCATATTAATTTGATTATCTGGAATCTTATTAATATTATGATCTTTTAGATATTTATTATAATTTTCTTTAATATAGAATAGGATTAATTCTTGTACTAATTTATTTGATGACATTATAAATAATATTAATATAATAAATCATTTTAAACTTAAATATCTTTTAAGTTTAATCACTTAAAAAAATATACATTTGAATATTAATGATATCTTTTTTGTATAATTATTTAAAATTGGGTATATGGTGTTCAATTTATTATTTTCAAGAACAAAAATCAGAGGTTGTATTTGATATTATTGTTCAAAATATAAAAAACTCAGGATGTATTGCTATCAAGTTTGTTCAATGGATACTTCCAAAAATAGAGTGTATCTATATGATCAATAAAGAAGATAAAAATAATAAATGGTTTTATGAGTTAGAAAGTATTTATGAGAATTGTAATTACCATTCAATAGAATATACAAAAAATATATATAAAAAAGAATTTAATAAAAACTTTGAAGAAGATTATACGTTTGTTAAAACAATTGCATCAGGGAGTATTGGACAAGTTTATCAAATCAAGGATAAAAACGATAAGTTATTTACATTAAAAATATTACATCCAAACCTTAATTCTCAGATTCGATATATCTATTATATTATTCAGTTCATTAATATAATTCCATTCTTAAGAAGGTATATTCAGTGGTTAATACCTGTGAATCTGAATTCATTTATTGATGATTTTTATATGCAAACCAATTTAATTAATGAGGCAAATAATTGTTTGAAGTTTCAGCATACTTATCATAATACTGAACACGTGATTATACCTGAATTATATTTAATTTCAAAAAATATATTAGTAATGTCATATGAAGAATCAGAATCATTTTATGATCTCGATGTTTCTGATTATACAAAGTGTAAAATAATAATGTTATTTAAACTATTTAATAAAAATAATGAAACAATTACAAACTTTATTCATGGAGACCTTCATAAAGGAAATTGGAAAGTAAGATATAATAAGGAACAGAATGAATATTATATTGTGATATATGATTTTGGATACTGTTGGATGCTTCCGAATTGTATTTCTGATAATATTGATTTTATTAATCGTTCATTTTTAAAAATATTAGATACAGAAAAAGAAATACATAATTTTGCAAAAGCTTGTTGGTATTTTATCAATAAACAGTGTAGTATTGAAACAATTACAGATAATATTAAATTAATTTTAGATAACAACCGATTAAATAAAATTGAAGAACCACAGTTCTTACTTAATTTAGTAATAAGAATTGCAAGGGATGAAAAAATATTAGTTGATTCATATTGTATTCAATGTATTATTCTTTATAATCAGATTTGGAGGTTATATGAAAAATATAATATAACTTCAACGAGTGAAAATTCAAATTTATATGAAGAATATTATCTTCATAGAATATATGATTTAATAAATTATTGTGAAACAAATAATATATTCATAGATTATAAAAATTACCTTTTGAATGAATTAGAGATAGAAAAAAAACATAATCCAAAATTAGAAAAGAAAAACATATTTAAAAAAATTGAAGACGATTACTCCTTTTTAAAAGATTTATGTAATACAACTAATCATATAGAAACTTAGTCCTGTTTTCTTTTATGTAAATAACTTACTTCAATATAATCTTTTAACATACCAGTTATTAATGGTGTAATTAATAAAAGTATACTGTACCCTATATAATGATAATATTCCATAATAAATATTATTAATTATATTTTTTAAATAATTAAATTTGAAAATATTTAAACTTATATTATTAATTAAACTTATCTTATGGTACTTAATACTGATGCATTAATTGATACATATTTCAATCAAAGGAATATATTAATTAATCATCAAATTCAATCTTATAACTTCTATATTGATGAAATAATACCTCAGATTATGAAACAATATTTTCCTGTAACAATATTATTTAACGAACCAAGTTGTGATATTCATAAGATTGAACTAGGTATTACAAATTTAAATATAGGTAAACCACATCTTGTTGAAAATAATGGTTGTTCAAAGCCAATGACACCAAATATGGCAAGAGTAAGAAATAATACATACTTATCACCTTTAATGGTAGATTTTGTATCAACTATCCATATCAAGAATAATGATACAATTATTACTTTGAAAAATAAGATTATACCTAATATAATTATTGGGAAGATACCTATTATGGTACGTTCAAAGTATTGTATCCTTAATTCCAAAGAGAATGATGAAGAATGTAATTATGATTTAGGAGGATATTTTATTATTAATGGAAATGAAAAAGTAATTATTTCTCAAGAGAAAGTTGCAAATAATTTAGTCCAAGTTTATAAAAATCCTAAAAATTCAGCAAAATACTCACATATATGTGAAACGCGTTCATTATCTGAAGATAACTATGGTATTCCAAAAGTAGTAACATTAAAAATTACAAGTAAAAATGAGATATATGGTAATTCAATTAAAATACAATTACCCCACATGAAACAAGAAATCCCACTTTTTATCTTATTTCGAGCATTAGGTTGTGGATCAGACAAAGATATTATCTATCATATTATTGATAATGATAAATCTAAATTAGATGAAAATATATTAAAAATGTTAAAACCGTCAATTGAAGAGGCAATTGATATTCATACAGAAGCAGAAGCTATTGTATACATTAGTAAATATATCAATAATAATAATTATTATATCCAAGATGAAGAAAAAAAAATTAATTATGTACGAGAATCAATCCTTAAAGAGTTTCTAAATCATTTGGGTATTGATAAAAAGAAGAAAATATATTTTACAGGATACATGGTAAATAAATTATTAAAATGTTATTTAGGGGCAATACCGTTAGATGACAGGGATAGTTATCTTAATAAACGTTTTGATACACCTGGATATCTTCTAGGAAATTTAACCTATCAATGTGTTCATAAAATTACAAAAGATATACGTAATTACATTCAAAAAGAAGTTAATTCTGGATTATGGAACTTAACTAAAAACTATGAAGATATTATTAATGAAATTAATATTCATAAAATAATTAAATTCTCGTATATTGAAAATATATTAAAAGGAGCAATGGCGACTGGTAATTGGGGTATGAAAGTAAATTCTAGTAAACAAGGAGTATCTCAAGTATTAAATCGTTTAACATATCCAAGTACTATATCACATTTACGAAGGGTTCAAACGCCATCCGACAATACAGGTAAATTAATTCCTCCACGTAAGTTACACGGTACTTCCTGGGGATATATCTGTCCAAGTGAAACACCAGAAGGTCAAGCGGTAGGGATTGTTAAAAATCTCGCAATGAATTGTGAGATAACCATTAGCGGAACTTCAGGAAATATCATCCATTATATTAATGATTTTATAATTGGTTTTAATAACATTGATATATATAATTTTAATAAACTAGATTATTGTAAAGTCTTTATAAATGGTAATTGGTTAGGATTTACAGAATCTCCAAAAGAGTTAATCAATATATTTAAGGAACATAGAAGAAATGGTTTAATTAATATCCATACATCAATTTATTGGGACACTATGAATTATTTAATCCAAATATTTACTGACGGAGGAAGACCAATAAGGCCTCTATTAGTAATTAAGGATAATAAATCCCTATTCAATGAAGAAATATACGAAAAAATTATCAAACATAAACTCCAGTGGGAATCATTAACTTCAAATATATATACAGATAATTCATATTGTATTGAATATATTGATCCATATGAAACAAATAATAGTATTATCTCAGTTAGTATTAATGAACTCCAAAAAAATGAAAGATATACACATTCTGAAATCCACCCCTCATTAATTCTAGGGGCCCTTGCGTCTTGTATTCCATTCCCCCATCACAATCAATCTCCAAGGAATACTTATCAATCTGCAATGGGTAAACAAGCAGTCGGTGTCCATTGTACAAGTTATAATCAACGATTTGATACTTTTAGTCATGTTTTATCTTATCCACAGAGACCATTAATTGAAACGAAAATGATGAAATACCTTAATGCGGATAAGTTACCAAACGGAATTAATGTGATTGTTGCAATTGCTACTTATGCAGGATATAATCAAGAAGATTCTATTCTATTTAATAAAGCTTCAATAGACAGGGGATTATTTGCTTCAACATTCTATAGAACATACAAAGATGAAGAAAAGAAAAATCAATTATCTGGTGAAGAAGAGAAGTTCTGTAAACCAGATAAATCAAAGTTACTTTTTCCAAAACCTTGTAATTATTCAAAACTAAATCATCAGGGATTTATTGATAAAGATACATATGTATGTGAAGATGATATCTTAATAGGTAAAGTTATTCCAATTAAAGACGATCCTAATTATGATTATAAAGATAATAGTATAACTCTAAGAAAAAATGAAAATGGTTATATTGATGAAAATTATATAACAACAAATAGCGATGGTTATAATATCTGTAAAACAAGGATCCGAAGTTTCAGAAAACCACAAATAGGTGATAAGTTTTCATCAAGACATGGACAAAAAGGAACAATTGGAATGATATATAATCCAGAAGATATGCCTTTCTCATCCAATGGTATTATTCCTGATATTATTATTAACCCCCACGCAATCCCCAGCCGTATGACTATTGCTCAATTAATTGAATGTATTCTAGGTAAGGTTTGCTGTGAAACAGGAAATATAGGTAATGGGACCGCCTTTAATAAAATTAGTGTAGATACAATTAGCAATATGTTGTTAAAATCTGGACACGAAAAGAATGGAAATGAAATTCTATATAATGGTTTTACGGGTGAACAAATCCATACACAAATCTTTATGGGTCCAACATATTATCAACGCTTAAAACATATGTCAGGTGATAAAATACATAGTCGTTCAAGTGGTCCAATCGTTACTATGACAAGACAACCGGCTGAAGGTAGATCTTCTCACGGAGGATTAAGGTTTGGAGAAATGGAAAGAGATTGTATGATTGCACACGGTTCATCTAACTTCTTAAGGGAAAGAATGATGGATGTATCTGATAAGTATCATATATTTATTTGTGTTAATTGTAAACTACCAGCAGTAGCAAATCCAAAAACAAACACATATGAATGTAAAGGTTGTAATAATTATAGTAAATTTAAGAGAATAAATATACCCTATTCCTGTAAATTATTAATGCAAGAACTTCAATGTATGAGTATAGGTCCGCGTTTTATCACTGAATAAATATTTAAAGATTATATAAATATCAATATAAAATGAATGATGATATAAATAAGTTTCATTTAAAAATTCAAACAGAACAAGCAGGGGCATTCCGTATATTAATTGAGGCCCTTAAAGAAATATTAACAGAAGGAAACTTTATTTTTGATGAAACAGGTATCAAATTAATGGCGATGGATTCAACACACTCAATATTAATCCACATGAAGTTGGACTATAATAATTTTGAATTCTTCCATTGTCCTAAAAAAACATTAGTTGGTGTGAATATGTTAAACTTATTTAAATTAATTAAAACAATGAATAATTCAGAAACACTTACATTATTTATTGAAAAAGAAAATGAAAACAAATTAGGAATCCTAATTAATAATTCAGAAAAAAATTCACAAACAATCTATCGTCTTAATCTATTAGATATAACCGATGAAAATATAAAAATACCTCCAGCAGAGTTTGAAACAGAATTATCATTACCATCGGGTGATTTCCAAAAAATCATTAGAGATATGATTAATATTGGAGAAAATATTGAAATTAAAAGTATAGGTTCTCAATTATTATTAAATTGTTCGGGTGATTTTGCTTCACAAGAAACAATACTTGGTGAAACAAATAATGGACTTAAATTTAATCAAGTTACACCAAAAGAATTACCGATACAAGGTTTCTATTCATTAAAATACCTTATCTTATTTACAAAATGTACAAATCTATGTAATCAAATTAATCTATACATTAAGAATGATTATCCATTAATTATTAGATATTCAGTTGCCTCCTTAGGAGATATAAAATTATGCCTCGCTCCAAATACTAATTAATATCATGTTTCTTATAGAGTGAATCCTTCAATTGAATATGACCACTATAGTCCAAAATATATTCTTTATAATTAAAAGTACTATCTCTAAACCATATTTTAATAATATTAAATTCTTTTTTAGGTGATATAGAAATCCCGTTGATTTCATTATTATTATCAGATAAAATATTATCTGTAATACATTTTAAT
>MDTC01118500.1_pt1 | contig 13008 bp, 10 predicted proteins | sample 811181 | NCBI WGS metagenome assembly MDTC01 (sample SAMN05326644, study PRJNA326480) | marine metagenome | isolation source: seawater | place: Pacific Ocean: North | collected 2011 | reverse complement strand
GCGACTCAGTCTACACCTGCGAAATTGCTACCAACGCTGACGGCGCTGACTGCTTAATCCAGCAGACCGGCGATTCTGACACCCAATGGGAATCAGACGAGATTGTATACATCAAGGAAAACGGAGCTGACGTATGTACGGCTTCCTGTGACTTGAGTATCACAATCCAGTACAACGGACAGGTACTATCTGGTACTAACTCCGTTACCGTCGCTTAAGTCGGTAGCTCGTACGTCAAAAGCCAATAATTGGCACAGATTTGATCTTGGTCCATGGAATCGGTCACTCAGTGGCCCTTTCCAGGGACCAGACCCTTTTTCTTATCTTTCAATAAGGGATTTACGAGACTCGATATCTTGTTCCCAATAGCGATAATCAACTCCCCTATACATCCCAAAATTCGCCACGATTAAGGCCCATTGTGAAATGAAAAATGACCGTAAAATTTGGCTAATTCGTAACTTGTTTCCAAACAATAAGAATATTAGAAACAAAGAATCGATGATCAGTAAGGTTGTATGATTCACTTGAAGAGGTACGTCCGTAATTACTGAAAATGTACTAAAAATAATATGAAAACACATTGATATTAAAGAAATTAAAACCAATAATGGCATAATCAAATGAATCCATGATTCCATTCTCATGATTCTAGAAAAATTACGATTGATGGAAGAAAATGAAGATGGTTTATTTCTTGAAAACAAATGAACTAAACCGTTTGCTCGTCGTAATCGTCTAATTGATGCCGCTTCTTTAGTGGTAGGAAGATATTCAAAAAAGCAAAGTTCAGAGTCCATTATCGAACGACTACCTAATCTATTGACTAAAACTGCTAATTGAGAATCATCAGCGTTGTATGTCGCATCAATTTGATGACCTAACACCAGAGAATTTCGATATGCTGCTAAAGATCCTTCAAAAATTGGAGAAGAAAAAACGGCACTCTCTCCTATTCGAAGATCATGATAGAATGACCTGTATGTTTTCTCATCAATAATATGATTGATTTCTGAATTTCCTAATATTTGTTGTGAACCGCATACAGCTCCAATATTTGGATCTGAAAGCCATCTTCCTATCCTTCTCAATGCACCATCTGCTAGTAATGCATCAGCATCTGTAATTACGATAGCATCAGTATTGAGGGGTTCAACCAGGATTCGATTGATAGCTGCAGATTTTCCTAAACGAGAAGGCATTTGAATTGACTTTATTTTTACATCATGTGAGGTTTCGGATTTCCATTTGTGGAAAATATCCATGGTAGAATCTGAAGAATCTGAATCAATAACAAGGATTTCCATTTTGTCATTCGGATAATCTTGTTTCACTAAATCCTCTAATTTATTTTTTATCACCATCTCTTCATTCCAAACTGGTAAAACAATTGTCAATGAAGGCCAAGAACTAGGTTCAGAAGGGATTTCCATCGAATGATTGGAATATTTCTTCATTCGCATCCAATGAAAAACAAATGGCCCAATACCAATGAAAGCTGCAGACACCTGAAGTAGGGCTAGGATGTCTAACATTATACTCCGTTACAACACAAGGTTTTGATTTCACGTATTGATTGATTGTACAACCATGCAGTTTCCCCAATGCCTTTGATTGGGGGACTGCTGCCATGCACGTGATGAGGAAAGTCCTGCATGTTGGTCCAGGTCGGACTAGAGGTGGAATGGGGAGCACAATTCGTCGTCTACATGAGAATCCACCAGATGGTTGGAATGCAGATGTTCTTACTACTCATGCTGATGGTGGAGTCATTGCAATACTAAGAGCATGGAACAATGCAAAAAGAAAACTGGCAGGTAAACTTGCTGAAAAACCAGATTTAGTACACATTCATTCTGCAACAAGAGCTTCGTGGTTTAGAAAAAGAAAGATAATTCGTAAGGCACAAAAAAAAGGAATCCCAGTAATTGTTCATTTACATTCAGGTTCATTTGATCGCTTTGCAAAGGGTTGGGTTGGAAAAGACATCTCAAGAATTCTTAGTTTAGATGGAGTATATCCAGTGGTATTATCACAATACTGGAAAGAATGGTTAGACCCCAAGGTTTCAAACGATGTGAGAATTGTTCCTAATCCATATCGTTACGGATTATCACCTACATCATTTGAAAAAAGAGATATGAATTTACTATTGATGGTAGGTCGACCAAGCCACATCAAAGGTCATTCATTGGCAATTAATGCAGTTCATGAACTCAGAAAAGAAGGAGAAGATGTCGTACTACAATTAGCCGGTACATCAAAAAATAATTTACCAAAGAATCTGAGATCTAAAGACGGATTAATTGCAAAAGGATGGGTTGGAGAAAAGGAATTAGATGTTCTAATCAATCGTGCTGGTTTTCTCCTAATGCCCTCTGAACATGAAGGAATGCCATTATCTCTACTAGATGGATTAGCGACTGGTTTACCGGCAATTGTCTCTGATGCGTGTTCTCCTTTCATCAATGAAGGAGGAATTGTGATTAAAGAAAGAAATGTTAATGCTTGGAAAGAAGGAATTCGAAATCAAATTCATAACCGGAAAGAATGGGAAAAAAAAGTCTTGAAAGCCCCGAACGATGTTGAAGGTTTAGACCCAGATGCAGATAAATTAAGATGGAAAAAAGTGTATGATGAAATTATTGAGATTCATTCAAAGATTGATTGATCAATTTCTCTAATTCAGAAACACAAACTGACCAGTCTCGATATTTTCTTGCCCAAAGTCGAGCACTTTCTCCACGTCTTCTAATCTCACTAATTTCGCATTCTAACAATTCATTAACTGCTGAAAGGAATGCTGCATTATCACCTAATGGGATCAACGAAAGCCATTCTTCTTCTCGAAATTCGGAAAGGCCAGAAACTTCGGAAGAAACAACACACATTCCAGCTGCTGCATACTCACTTACTTTCAGTGGTGAGGCACCCCTCCATTCGGGCCTATTTGGTAAATGCATTAATCCAATTTCTGCTTCAGATAAAATCGAGGGGATATTTTCTGATAAACAAGCGTCATCTACTCTTGCCCCCATCATTCTCAATTGTTTAACTGCATTACCTGAACCAATAAAACGCACATCTAAACCCATTCTCACTAATACATCCAATTCTCTGACTTTTGAAATGGAGCCATGATAAATCAATTGAGGAGAGGGGCGTTCTATACGTTTAATGTCAAAGAGAGAACAATCTACGCCACCTGGAACAATTACAAACGGAATATCTGATGTTGAATCAAAGTGGTGATTTGATTTTACTGCAACCCCTACTGCTTGAGCACGAGCAATTTTCCATGCTTTTCTATATTGTATTCGCTGAATAAAGCCAACAATACCTCGGCTGATAGGGGGGCTTCTATCCATCAATATCCAAGGAATGGATTTGGCCTTTAATTCGCGAAATGAACCTTCAACTGCGGTCCATTCTACAATTGCAATTTCAGGTGATGAAATATTTTGGATTTTTTTTCGAATACTTTGGGTGAATGATCGATGGCCGAGGCCTAATTGTTGTGAACGATTAACAACATAATCAGCGGATGCTGATGGTGCCATCCATGAAATGGTATGTCCATCATTTTCGAGAGCAGTCGAAATTCCTAATCTTGATGTTCGGGTTAAATCATTTTCAAGATCACGATGGGTGATCCATAGGATCATGGCCATATTATCACAATTAGGAATCTTGAGTCCAATCCCCAGACATTCCCCTAGATTCGCGTGCCTCAGAAACCATGGATTTTAATTCACCACTCTGAAGCATTTCTAAAGCAATATCTGAACCACCAATTAGTTCCCCTCCTACGAAAACCTGGGGCATAGTTGGGAAATCTGACCACTGGCATACAGATGGAATTGCAATACGATCTGTTAGGATATTTACAGATGCATATGGATGAGATAACTGATTGAGTACCTGAGCCGCACGATTAGAAAAACCACACTGAGGGGCCTCTGGTGTTCCTTTCATGAACAATACAATTAGATGTTCATCGACGATTGCTTGTAATTCATCAGGTGTCCAATTAAATTCAGTCATATTTTCACTTCTTTTCTGGTCTCCGGATATGAACTCCGAAAAAAGGACTTTCGTCTCCATGAGGATGGAAGGTAGTATCTCCTGCTTGGGCGGCTTGTTCAGGAGTCATGCACTTTAGATCCAATGCATGAACATCACCAGAGGAAATATGTGGTTTGAAGTGGTTCAAGATGGGTTTCTGTCGTTGTAATGGCCTCATTCCCTCAAACGAATTAGAAATGACGCGGACATGGAAATGATCTCCTGTTCCATTAAGATCTACCACCTCAACTTGTGCATCTGGAAATACTTCCAACACCTGAGATGTGACCCAATCAGTTGAGACCATGGTTCGCCCTCAATGTGGTTAGATTTCAATGCTCGTAATTTTCCAATAATTTTCCAACAAAATTTAGTTGTTAATTACAGAGTTGATTTCATCTAAATTTTCTGAAATAGTGCCTTTGTTGTTAATTAAACCGCTTCCTACTACAGCAATATCAATCCCCCAATTTGCCACGAGATTTGCATTGTGCGATTTAATCCCTCCATCAATCATCAATAATGTATCTCTACCGCCGTTGGCTTTCTGTTGATCAATTGCCGAACGAAAAATTCTCACCTTTTCTTCTACCTCGGGCATAAATGATTGCCCTCCCTTTCCTGGAACTACAGACATTACCAAAACCAAATCTAAATCGGATAAAAATGGCAAAATTGTTGATGGGTCAGTATCGGGATTCAATACTAAACCTGCCTGAACTCCAGAGGAATGAAGATTAGAAATTAGAGCGCTTGGATTTTCAATTGCTTCAATATGAGCAATTACCAAATTTACACCTGCATCCACATATTGTTTCCATGTATCTTCTGCATTAGTTACCATAAGATGACAATCAAGGTAAATTTCTGGACCCACACGTTCACGGATACTTCGTATTAGGGCCGGTCCAAAGGTGATTGTTCGATTTACAACCCAATTTCCATCCATCACATCTAGATGAATCCAGTCAATTCCAGCATTAATTGCAGAATCAATAGTTTCTCCCAAACGGGTGAAATCAGCAGTGAGTATGCTTGGTGTTATCCTCATATTTTCATCTCTGCGAAGAAGGTGAGGTTCATTTCCCTTCCGTGAATCTTGATTATGGTAGCGGCCATATATTGATAGACATGTAAGAAATACGAATGATACAGGTGATAGTATGGGACAGATTGTAGATGCCGGAGATTCGGATTTTGATGTGGTAACTAAGAGTGCTGAATGGGTACTTGTTGATTTTTGGGCACCATGGTGTGGCCCTTGCAAAGCTATTGCCCCTGTGCTCAAGGCAATCGCCGATGAAAGAGACATTACTATTGCAAAGGTGAATGTAGATAATCACCCAGCAGTTGCTGGAAGGTTTGGAGTAAGAGGCATTCCCAACTTGATTCTCTTCCATAACGGAGAACCTGTAGACAACCAAACTGGAGCTCTACCAAAGGCTGGAATGGATGACTGGTTGAATCGAAATATGAGTTAAGATTACTTTTCAATCTTTGACGATGCTTCCTTCATCGCTCCAAGATCTCGTCTGAGACGTTCTCTCATTGCATCATGTAACCACATTCCATCTTCTAATTCTACAATTAATCCCGATTCAATTAATGCAGAGGGAGGAGACGATTCTGCATCAACAGCTTCGCCTAATTCTTCCCAAGGAATTGGGCGTTCTACACTAGCAAGCAAATTTAGAATTCTGCGTTCTTGTTCAGGAAGTACATCCAAAATCTCTTGATCTAAAAATTTCAACCAATCTTCATGGACAACTTTGCCATATATTTCCAACAATTCCAATGCTAATGGATGGCCTCCGGTCAAACGATGAATGGAATCTGCATCGGCATCCTTTGGAGCATCTATTCTATCCAACCAATCACGAACAACTTCTAGGCTTAGACCAGAAACAGGTAATTCCTCCATTTTCCCTCTCGTTAATACATCTCTGCGGTCGTAAAATGACATAGTTGTTCTGGAAACGAAAAGCAACCGGAGTGGAGTGACTTCTGCTACTTGTAATAATGCTCCAAACAAATGTTGCCCGGATTCAGCTAAATGATGAGCATCATCGATGACCAACAAAATGTAGGGAGGTACATCCGATGTTCCTTCATGATCAGTGAAAATTCGCTCTCTAAGAGCCATTGGATCAGTAAGATATTCGATTAATCTACGACGAAATAAGTCTATGTCAAACGGTGCTCCTGGTGATTTTGGAAGGGTATCTAACAAATCATGAGGGTCCCATCTACCCTCTTTTCTAGATTCTACACCCAATCGATGAAGTAAACTAATGGACAAACCCAAAGGTGAATCCCAAGGATGACATGGGTAGAACATTAGTCTAAGACTTGGCATTCTATCTAAGAGCGATTGAGTCCAATGGGAAATCAAAGTAGTCTTTCCCGTTCCTGCAATACCATGAACTAACATTCCCGCAGCTCTACCTTCAAACCAATCATCAAGAGATTTCAATTCAGATTCTCTGCCATGTATTTTCCGAATACTAGGTGGACGTACATGATAGGTTGAATGAGCTCCTTTGAGAAGAGAAATCGGAGTGGGTGTAGAAGAAGAGCGACGAACAGAGCCAAATCGAATATCTCCATAGTGAAGTACGCCCTCATGTTGAGCATGCATCAACACTTGTAACAAACTCATTTGGGCATCTATCCGTTCAGCCGCTTGATCTGCCCTCACAGTCAACATAGTTCCTTCTTGATCTCGAATGGATACTCTAATCGAAGACATTCGAACAATTCGTTGGGAGGCAACTGATCGTCCATCTTCGGTGAGTTGCCATGTTCGTTGTCTTCGAGAATCCCCATGGACATTACGAGTCAAAACATTGACCAATTCACGACGATCTAAATTTCTCATAGCTCTACTAACATTAGGAGGGTGTAATGCACAGGCTTCAGCAATCCCATTTCGGGTGACTGATGCGCTTACAGTATGGCGATCAGTTTGATCGTCGTTTTCCATCAAATGGAGTAAAATTCGGTCCTCAACCGCAACATTGACCCTGTCCGGCTCGACCTCCATGTATTCCAATGCTAGGTCATTGAATTGAAAGATTCGGAAAACATTGCATTAAATCAATCCTGAGGACAATAATGATGCAAAATGACCACAACCGTTTATTCTTGGTAACCAACCGCAGGACATGGCCCGGTTTGGACATCAGTCCGCGGCAATCCTCGCATCATTGTTGATGCTCTCAGTACTTTTCGTTCCAATTACCTCTGCTTCAGGTCAAACTGATGTAGATGGCGACGGAGTTGTGGATGGGTTAGATGACTGCCCAAACGCATGGGGAAACAGCACAATCGACCGGCAAGGATGTCCCGATTACGACGGAGATGGCACTAGCGATCTCAATGACCCTTTGGTGATGGCAAATGGAGGATACCTCGAAGATGCTAGAATAACATCAAGCGATAATATGGTCGCCGTGCTTTTCATGCCTGGAAACGGAACATACTATCTTAGAGTGATGAATGGGAACACTGGTGGCTGGGGGGGCCAGGATACTACGACAGTTCGGGTTGTGGAAACATCCACCAAAAATACCGTGAGGACAGTATCATTGAGTGGTGTACATACTGTAGATATTGCATGGTCGCCTGATGGAGAACGATTTGCGATACATACAGAAGACGAGGAAATTCGAGTTTACAACACATATTCTGGACTTTTGGATTTTACAGCAGATACAGATGGAGAAGATGCTGGAGAAATAGAATTCTCACCAGATGGTTCAATGATTGTAGCAGTGGGATATCAAGATGGAAATAATGGGAATGGACAAGTGCAGATTTTTAACGCTACCACTGGAGATGAAATTGCTGATTTTAGTCCAGGTTCATCCGATTATTTCTATTCAGTAGATTTCAGTCCAGATGGTGAATTTCTATTGATTGGAGGGAATGATAATTTCTACATATATTATGCAAATAACCAAACATTGTTCCGCACAGTTACTCCAAATTTTAGTTACATGAATGCTGTTGCTTGGTCGCCCGACGGCAACATGGTCTCAATTTGTGAAGGGTGGGGTGGAAGTAATGCAAGAGCACGTGTATATCATGCTCTCAATGGGACTCAAATTTTCTCTTACACTACCTCAACATCTTGTCTTGATACAGCATGGTCTCCTGATTCATCTCAAATTGCATTCAGTCATTCTTACTATAGAGCCGATGGTGCTTCAATCCATATTTTTGATGCAAGAACTGGAACAAAATTAGACACTTTAAGTGCTCCTCGCCCAGGAAGTTGTAACAGTAGTGGAGGGGGAAATAATTGTGGGCAAATTAACGGAATAGACTGGCACCCAGATGGAAATTACATTATTTCAGCGCATGGCAGAAATGACGAAGGAATATACCACTGGATTGTAGATCCAGACATTGATGGGGATGGAGTGCTAAATCCTGATGATGCCTTCCCAGAAGATGGTACCCAATGGGACGATTCAGATGGTGACGGATATGGAGATAATCCCTCTGGAAATGAACCTGATGGATGTATTAACACTCCAGGGACATCTACTCAAGATCAATTTGGGTGTGTAGATACAGATTCAGATGGATGGTCAGATTCGGGAGATGATTACCCCACTGATTTCTATCAATGGGTTGATGCTGATGGAGATAGTTATCCAGATAATACAGCAGACCCTCGTTCTCCCCCAGCATACGGCGCAGTAGATTATCTTCCACAGAATCCAACTCAATGGAATGATTCAGATGGAGATGGATATGGAGATAATTACTACAATCCAAATCATGGTTCCGCTTACAATGCTAGACCAGCTTCTTGGCCTGGTGAATTAATTACAACTATGACTCCAATTCAAATTGCAGATGTCGATATCTTCCCTCTTGACCCTGAACATTGGTCCGATGATGATGAAGATTGGGTGGGAGATCAACCATTCTCCACTAATTCTGATGGGTGTTTAGGAGTCCCTGGTAAATCAATTTGGGACCGATTAGGATGTCCTGATTCAGATGGAGATGGTTGGTCCGACCCAACCAATGATTTTCCAGCATCTCCAAGTGGAATTGCTGATGCTTTTCCTAATGAACCAAGTCAATGGGTTGATGCAGATGGAGACGGATATGGAGATAATTCCAGCGGTTTCCAGGCTGATAAATGTGGACAATATGGTACTAGCTTATGGAAATCTGTCTACAATGATACCACTGAAATGATGGAAGATGTGGAACATTTTGGTTGTCCGGATAGAGACGGGGATGGTTATGCAGATTCATTCGATTCTTTCCCAGATGATCCCACACAGTGGGCAGATAGGGATGGTGATGGATGTGGTGAAAACATGAATGGTACAAATCCAGACCTTTTCATAAATGATGGAGTGCAATGCGTAGATTCTGATGGTGATGGATATGGCGATGTTCCAAGTGGAGATAACGGAGATTGGTATCCTTCAGACCCAACTCAATGGAAGGATACTGACTCTGATGGATACGGAGATAATCCAGATGGTACAGATGCAGATGTTTGTCCATTAGAATATGGGACGTTGAGTGAGCCAAATGTAAGAGGTTGTCCGGATTCAGATAATGATGGAACTGCAGATATTGAAGATCCGTTTCCAGATGATGGATTTGCGTGGACCGATGTTGACCAAGATGGTTTTCCAGACCAAATAGGTCCAACTATGGATGATTGTCCCAATTTCCCAGGAACATCAACTGAAGCTGGAGTATTGGGATGTCCTGATTCAGATGGAGATGGGTATGCAGATAATATCGATGATTTTCCTGATGATGCATTACAATGGGAAGACAGTGACTTCGATGGAGTAGGCGACAATTACGGATATACAAATGTCACAGCAACGGTGAATAAAACAAATGAAAATGTCTCAATTCAGGTTATTCACCGAGAACAGTATGGAGATGCTTTTCCTAACGATTCAACTCAATGGAGCGATATTGATGGTGACGGGTATGGAGATAACGCATCAGGATTAGAGCCGGATGCTTTTCCATTAATTCCATCTCAATGGGTAGACATCGACAAAGATGGATATGGAGATAATACGACAAAGAATGCTTTCGAACCTGACGATTGTAAATCACAGCCTGGTACTTCTTGGAAAGATCGTCTAGGTTGTCTAGATTCTGATGGTGACGGAACTTCTGATCTAAGTGACGCTTGTCCATTTGATCCAGATCAATTTGAATTTGGTTCAACCTGTGCGATCATAGAAGCAAATAATGAGGAATCGCAACAAGAAGGGGCAAATTTCGTACAAATTGCAACTTTGGGGATTGTAGGAATTGTTGCACTTCTACTATCTGCTATTTTGATGGCAATGGTTTCACGTCAAGCAGCAAAACGAAGATATGTTAGTGAACAAAGAAGATTGCAAGCTCAAGAAGACGCGTTCAGTGAAGAAGAAGATAGGAGGGCGGCTTGGGCCGATTATTATGCAAAACAAGGTGATTTTGAGAAGGCAAAGGAATTAGGCTGGGAAGAAAAACCACAATGGCAAATTCATCAGGAACAAGAAGCTGCAGAAGCTTTGGCTTCAATTCCATCTCTTGAAGATCTTTGATTTAGTAATCAAGAATATTCGGAGAATTTAGGGCATAGTTATGCTCAAGGCATGCCCCAATCGAAACCCAATCTGGTGTAGTTCCATCTATCCAATCATATCGATGTCCGGGAATCAAACGCCAATCCTCTGGTAATTCCAAAAGTTGTTTTCGAGCAAATGCAATACTCTTCAATAGGTCCAATGGATTACTACCTGGAAGATCATCACGCCCACAAGCGTATGTAAAAAGGAGATCTCCAGCATGATATACTCCATGACCATGAAAAGTAACGTGTCCTGGCGCATGACCTGGTGAATGAGTGACAATCAAGGAAATGTTGCCTTTTGACCAGGTAACAATAGATTGTGGGTGATGATCCCAAAAGTGAGTGAAACCCACTTTTCTGAAAACCACATGGGCCAAAAGCCCAGGATGATTGCATTCAACGTGTCCCCAGACCTCTAATTCTGGAACAAGACGTTGCATCTGGGGGAAACCAGCAGCATGATCTCGATGGGTATGCGTGTAAAGTAAATGAGTTGGAGAGAGCCCTTCTTCTTTCAATGCCTCAACCCATCTTTTAGAATCAAAAGGATCGACGATGGCAACAATTCCATTTTCACGATCAATGAAAGCAGTATTCATATTCATGAAACCCCCCATTTGTGTGACCCAGACTTCAATTCCACTTTCATCTACACTACGATGGAATTCACCTGGTTCAAGCATGAATGAACCAAATGAATGGTGATTATATGCGTTTATCATACAACACTAATGTACCAATCAGTTGATACATGACGACGTTTGTACGATTACCATGGGCCAGCGTATGCGTTCAATGATTCTGGCCATCGTTCTCTTAATAACAGTGATTTCTAGTGTTCAAGCAGAATCCCAAGAAGAAATCAAAACGCACACAGAAGGTTTGGAACCGCATGATGGATTGCACTACTTTTCAGGTGTCGAATCCTTATTCGACGTGTTTATCTCAAATTCAGGAATTAGTCAAACATCAATCGAAATTAATCCAAGTTGTATGGCTTCCTTCCAAGTATTAAATCAAAATTCTGAGATTGTATATGATTTGGAAGATCATCGTTTGTGCCCTAATCAAAAACGTGGTGAAACGTTAGATTCTGGTGAAATTATTGAAATGGGTAGCCTATCATATGATTGGACAACTAACGGTGAAAATTTGCCAGAAGGAAGTTACACACTTAGAACAATGGTAGGAATAAATGCCATTAGCGATGATACTCAAATTGAAGTTAGACACCAAGTTTCTCTTCCAGATAATCTGCACTTCGAAGCAACATATGCGCCGTTCCCAATGGATGCGGAATCAAGTTCATCAAGTGATATTTTGTTGATTGGAGCTGAAATCTACAACTCAGGAATGAATACTGTTACAATTACAGGATTGGAAAATTGTGATGTAATGTGGTCTCTAACAGACCAAGAAACATCAATGTCGAATCTAGGATGTGGCAATGGTGAATCTATTGACGCGGGAGAAACTCTACACCTAGGATGGATTTCATTTCCACTCAACAACATAAATGGAGATGGTGTTCTATCTTCATCTGTTTGGCTAATGGGCCAAGATAAGGACTCAACGGATTTAGAATGGAATCATATTTCTGATGAAAATGAACAATCTAGTGATGTTAGACTAGTAATCAGTTCTGTTGCGCTTCAAGACAACGTTGCTCCAACAAATTCAGATGTCGATTATGAAATCCTGCTCAAAAATGAAGGCGACATTGCTAGAACGATTGAGTATGATGTGTCTTGTCCAGTATCAATCCATATCGTCAATGAAATTGGTGCACTAATCCATGATGATGCAATGACAAATGGTAATTGTAATGGTCAAATTGAATCAATTAAAATTCAACCAAGTTCATCCATTTCAATTCATCAAGGAATGATCTCTACAATTGATGAGAATGGGTGCGGCTGGCAAGGAGGGAATATGGTTGCAGTTGCTCAAATTATGGGGCAAGGAATTTCCTCATTCATTCCTTTTGAAGTTCAAGATGGATTAGCAGCTCAACAATGTAGAGCAAATCTACAATCAATAGATGATGTTGCATTTGTTATTGATTCATTAACTCAAAATGAAAATCAGCTTTTGGTTGATTTGTCTGTAACCAACTATGGAGATAGTGATTTTACTCTAATTTGGGAAGATGACTGCGTTATTCGAACGAATGTAATACTCGTCGAAAATATGATTGAATCATCGTCTACTGAAGGTTGTAATGTTTCTGAATCTTCAACCACACTAGAAACTGGCGACTCGATTTCATTTGAAAGTGTACCAATAAAACTCCAAAGTAATGAAGAAGAGAGCATAATTGGTTC
>MDTC01222845.1_pt1 | contig 13009 bp, 10 predicted proteins | sample 811181 | NCBI WGS metagenome assembly MDTC01 (sample SAMN05326644, study PRJNA326480) | marine metagenome | isolation source: seawater | place: Pacific Ocean: North | collected 2011 | reverse complement strand
CTTTAAGTTTGGTGGAGGGGGAAAGATTCGAACTTTCGAAGACCGAAGTCAACGGGTTTACAGCCCGCCCCATTTGACCGCTTTGGTACCCCTCCTTTAAATATTCGTTAAGGGATACCCAATAACTTAAAAAGTATTTAACAACAAGGGTTTTATAAGCATGTTGTGAAATAAATGCAATAAATCATTTTCTGTTTAAATATGCTATTTATTTGGAAAAAAGTCTTAAAATTAATGAAAAAAACAACATTTTTAATTGTAGGAAAACATGCTGTGATTGAAGCATTAAAAAATTCAAGAAGGAAAATTGAAAGAATATTTTTAACAGAAGACGCTAAAAAAAATTTAAATAGAGAAAATCAATCTTTGAACCTGCTTAAAAATATTCACGTTTTTTACAAGTCTAAAAAAGAATTGGATAATTTGTGTGGCAAAGATGAAATTGCACACCAAGGCCTTATTGCTGAAGTGGAAGAAGTAGAAGAAGAAACTTTAAAAAACTTTGTTTTAGAAAATAAAAAAAGTAATATCAATCTTGTTGCTCTTGAAGAAGTGTCTGATCCTAGAAATATTGGTTCAATAATAAGAAGCGCTGCTTCATTTAATATAGATGGTTTGATAGTTAAGGAAAGATCTTTCCCATCAAAAAGCAAATTATTGTATAAAAGTGCAAGCGGTGGAATAGAACACATGAATATATTTAAAGTTTCCAATGTAAACACTGCTTTAAAATTTTTAAAAACAAAAAATTTTTGGATAAGTGCTTTTGATGTTTCTGCCAAAAAAAATTTTACTGAACATGATTGGAAAGGTAGAAACGTATTGCTTTTTGGATCTGAAGGATACGGATTAAGAAAAAAAACATTGCTGCACTCTGATTTTCAATTTCGTATAAATATTAATGAAAATGTAGAAAGTTTAAATATATCTAATACGGTATCAATAATTTGTCATCACATTCAAAATATAATTAAATAATTTTTTCGTAATTTGACAAAATTAAATTCCAACTATATTTTTTTCTAATTACAGAGTATGCGTTATTTGAAATTTTATTTGCCAATTTTTTATTAGTTATAAAATTAATTATAGAATTCACTAATTCATTTTCAGTATCATAAACCAATAAATCTTTATTTTTTTTGAAAAAAAAAGAATCTTTTGAAGATTTTTTACTACAAACAGAAGGAAGACCAAAGCTCATATAAGTAAGAATTTTATTTTGTATACCGGTAGCAATGTCTAGGTTAGCAATACCACAAACTGAATTTTTAATCACAGATTGAAGATTTGAAACGGGGCCTTTTACACTAACGTTATTAAAAGTGTTTAAAATTAATTTATCTTTTAATGATATTTCGCCAATAATATAAAATCTTATTTTTGGAAATGAATTATTTATTTTTGGTAAAATATTTTTTGCAAAATTAAAACATGCAATTTTATTTGGCAAATAATTAATATTCCCAATAAATAAAATCTTATAGTTTTTCTTACTAAATTTAAATTCATTCTTCTGAACAGTGCATCCATTAATTATGCTAACTAAATTTTTTTTATCTAAAATATTTTTAAAATTATCATTTTTTTTATTTGTGGCTAAAACTATTTTATCAAAAGTTGAAAAACAAAACTTTTCATATTTTTTAACTAAAAATTTTTCAATAAAATATAAGTATAATGCTGGATTAAAAAAAGATATTCTTTTAACTGTTTGTTCATAATTATCAGAATATAAATCTGTCATTTCAAGAATTTTTTTTCCTTTAAAATTTTTTGGCAAATATTGAGCTGAACGCAATAAGTGAAAAATAATTACATCATATTTATTATGATTTTTTTTTACAAATCTTTTAATTCCGTCTGAATAAAAAAAACCGAGCTGAAGTGGATTTATGTTTATTAACTGTTTTAAAATATAAAATATTCTTAAAAAAATACTGTATCTGAAAAAAAAACTTTTTCCCTTAAAAGCCTTACCTGAAATATATTTGTTAGAAAGTTTGTCTGAATAAACAAGATCAACTTTATTTCTTTTTGAAAGATGCTTTATAATCGCTGAAGATCTGACCCTGTCTCCAGAATAATTTTTTGAAAAAGGATTTCTAGTAGTGACAAATAGTATTTTTTTCATTATCAATATAATTATATATCTTATAAATAAAAATGTAGTGTAATCTAGATAAATTTTAAAAGTGAATAATTCAAAATATAAAATTTCAATAATAACAACTTGTATGGATGAAGTTGAAAATATACATGATTTTTACACCCTTTCGCTAAATGAATTAAAAAGATTTTCTGAAAAATATGATTATGAAATAATTGTTGTGGATAATAAATCAACAGATGGAACAAAAAAAATTTTAAAAGAAATTGCTCAAAAAGATAAAAATTTTAAAGTTATTTTTAATGTTAAAAATTTTGGCCCTGACAGATCTTCGTTCCATGCTTTAAAACAAGCGACTGGGAATTTAATAATAAATATACATACTGATTTAGAAGAGCCAATCGATTTAATTGGAAAGTTTATCAATAGCTGGGAAAAAGGAAATAAAGTTGCTTTTGGAAAAAAAAATAAAAGTAACGAATTTTTTATAACCAAAATATTTAAAGACTTTTATTACAAAATTTTTAATTTAATTTCGAGAACAAAAATTATTCCAAACACAGCTGGATTTATGATGGATAAAAAAATTTCAGACATAATTAAAAAAATTAATGATCCAGCACCTTTTTTAAGAGGTTTGATCATGGAATTATACGATTCACCAGATTTGATAATTTTTGATAAAGTTATGAGAAAAAAAGGCGTTTCAAAAAATAACTTTTTTACTTTGTATGATTTAGGTATAACTGGATTAGTTAAGCTTTCTGTCTTGCCTTTAAGACTAATAGTTTTTTTAGGTTTTTCTTTAAGTTTAATTTTTCTAATTTTAGGTCTTTTTTATTTAATATATAAATTATTTTATTGGAATTCCTTTGATGCTGGAATTGCTCCATTAATTATAGGCTTGTTTTTTATTTCATCTTTTATCGTATTTGTATTAGGAATAATTGGGGAATACCTTATAGTTTTAATGAATTATTCAAAAAATATACCTAATGTAGTAGAAGAAGAAAAAATTAATTTTGACTAATTTTGTTTGTTGAAAAAAAATTTTTTTTAAAATATAAAACTTTTACGCCCTCATAGCTCAATTGGTAGAGCAACTGATTTGTAATCAGTAGGTTCGCGGTTCGAGTCCGTGTGAGGGCACCAAAAATATTAAGCTAGTCTTTCATACTGCTTTTTAAAGGCATCAATTGCTGCTCTGCCCCTTCGCATTATGTACCTTCCAAATGCTCTTTTTTTATCTTGTTTAAGTCCAAAAAGACTGTCTATTTCCGTTCGAATAAATTTAACTTTTTCAATATCATAAGACATTTTATAAGTAGCTTTGTTGTTAAATTTTTTAAATGGTAATTTTGATTCCGTTAACCATGCAGGAAAGTCAAAATCAATTTTTACTTCATCTTTTTTACTGTTTTTATCAAATATTTCTTTATCTGAGATTACATCGTTAACTAAGTATAGATTTTTAAGCCATTTTTCCGAATTGTTTAAAATCGATTGTAATTCTTTGTTATCACTGAGTTCTTTTTGAAGTTTATTTCTTATAACATAAAAAATAACAGTAAAAATATCATCTAGCGCTAAAAGACTTAGGGCTGTATATTTTCCAATTAAATTTTCGCCTATATCACCAAGCATTAAAGATTTGTAGTTTTCAGGTTTAGAATAAAATTCAATAGCTTCTTTTGATGAGTCAAAAAGTTCATTGTGAGATTCTTTGCAAAATCCTTTATAAATATCTTTAAATTTACCTTGAAAATTTTTATCTTGAATAGTTTTAGTTAGGTCTCTAGAAAATTCATACCAACTAAACCCAAGTTTGTGAGTTAAAGTATAAATGGGTATAAAAAATGGATGGCTCAATAATTTAACGATAAAACTATAATTTCTACAATTAAGATAGCCTTGATAACTCATTGTGGATGTTCCGACACATATTCTTTCAATTTCAAATGATTTTTTGCCTAAATATTCACCAAATGCTTTTGGTAATATTCTATACTTAGATTTCATATCAAATTCTTTGATGGCCTCGTCTCTTCCTAGTTCCGCTCCACATAGCATCATTAATGTATATGTGTGGGTCTGAATATGATTATCCATTAAAAACTTAACTCCTTCATAATAAGTTGTTTCTGTTTCACCGGGAAGTGGAATGATCATTTCATTTGAGGGAGCTCTTCCTCTTTTTTTTAATTCTTTTGTAAATTCTATATATTGATCTCTTGTCCAGTTTTTTCTTTTAATATCTCCAAGAACCTTGTTATCTAAAGACTGCATCGACAAACCAAGGTCGACTCTGTTTTTTAGTTTGTCATTTATAGTTAATAAATTATTCCAATTACTTTTTGGAGTAAGGCATGAAATTTCTTTTGGCCAATCATATTTCTCCATAACTTTTAGTATGTGGTCTGCAAATCGAACGTCTTTTTCAAACATCCCCCAGTTTGCATCAAAAATTGCAACTCTTTTTGTTCCTTTGTCATGCAGTTTTTTTCCAACGTACATCATTTCTTCCGATAATCTTTCGACACTAAAAGTAGTAATTTTACTCATGTCCAAACCTTGGTCACAAAAAGTACACAAGAATGGACAACCTCTGGCAGTTTCAAAAGCTGGTTCTAATTTTCCATATAAAAATTTATCTAATAAACCGGTCAAATACGGTGAAGGAATAACGTCTCTTCCTTCGGTTTTTATGGATCCATCCATTCCAATTCTAGGAATATATTCTCCAATTGAAAGTTTTCTTTTATCTTTAGATATACTTGCGCAACCTTTTATTGAATCATTTTTTTCTTTCATTAATTTAATTGAAAAATTGTTTTCTATAAATTTTTTTAAAAGTTCAACAAAAGCAACTTCTCCATCGCTGTAAGCAAAATAATCAACCGCTGGTCTTTCAATTAAATATTTGTAACATTTGTCGTAAGTTTTGTCCTTAGATGTATTTTCTATTCGTCTCGCTCCTGTTCCGGCGGGAAATTCTGGACCACCTAAAATAGATAAAATATCTGGATTTTTTTCTTTAGCAAACTCACAAATTACATAAGAAAGATGTGCGTTCCATACATAGTTAGAGATTCCGACTACATCAGGTTTCCATTCTGTTAATAAATTAAAAATTTCATCAGTATCAACACTGAGTTTCAAATCTAAGTTATGCTCTTTAAATTCTTTTAATAAATTCGACCCTATATATCCAATTCCAATAGGAACAAAGTAAGAGTGTGTACCAACAGTTTTGTGTCTTGGATCTGCTAAAAGAACTTTTATTTTTTTCATATTTTAAAGCCTATTATAAATAGCAATTAGAATTTAACTATTAATTAAATTTTATCAACTCCATTTTTATCTAAAAGTAAAATATTTGTGAAAAATGTACATGAAAGGTACAGAAAAAATTATCGATATGCCTTGTGAAACATAAAAATTAAAATTCAAAAATTCTATTGAAAACCACAAAACTGCGACCCCCCATAGACCTGTGATGCTATAAGTTATCAATGATTTCAAATACTGGATAAACCAATGAGTTTTGTGAGATTTAAAAACAAAATATTTATAAGTAAAAAAAGAAAATGTTATAGCAATTACATTATTGATTAATCCAACAATAACTGCTCCCAATAAATTGTAAAAAAGAAAAAGGTTTATAACTCCAATTAAATATCCAAAAACTGTATTAACAAAACCAACTATTAAAAATTTTATTTTTAAATTTTTCATCTATTTAATTGATTTATAAAATCAAAATTTTATTAAACGATTATTTTCCAATTTTACAACCGATGTCTTCTTGTTAAATGATTTAATTATCTTGCAAACTTCGTTTGAAAATCCAGCAGCCATTACAATTACAGCTTCTATTTTGTCTTTTCTAAAAAAATTTGGCGAAACTATTTTTAAATTTAAACCAGGCGCAAATTTATTTTGTTTAAATTTGGCAGAATCAATGATGTATTTAATCTTTTTGCTGATATTTGTTAAACTGATTACGGTTAATGCTTGATGGCCCGCTCCCCAAACTGCAATTTTTTTAGAAGGATATTTTTTTATAAATTTAGAAAGTTGTATTTTTAACCTTTTGTTTAAAGCATTAAAATCTTTAATTTGAATAGGTTTTCTTTTTCTAACTATCACACTAAGTATGTATTTATTCCAAATTTCAGAACTTTCTATAATTTCAAAACCATTACATTCTAATACTAGTTTTAACGTTTTTTTTGTAAAATAATAAAGATGATCAATAATAAACTCTGTATATAATTTTTTTTTAAGAATCATTTCAAAATTAGGAACTTCAATAATTCCAACGGCATCTTCTTTTAAATTATTATGAATACCTTTAATAAAATCATTCAAATTAGGAATATGCTCAAAATAACTAAATATAAAAAAAGCATCAAATTTTTTGTTAAAAATTTTATAGTTTTGTCCATTTACAAAACCTTTAAAAACTTTTAACTTTTTATTTTTGCAAATCTTATAATTTTTATTGGATCCTTCTATACCAAATGAATTTTTATTCATTTTGCTAAAAATATTTAGATAGTCTCCTGTTCCACATCCAATTTCAATCAAATTTTTGTTTTTTAATTTGTATTTATTTAAAAATTTAGAAAATTGTTTTTTTCTAAATTTCATCATTGACTTTGATATACCCACAGCTCTGATTACACTTTTATAATAAGCAACCGGTTTGTTTGTAACTTGAACTAATCCGCAACCTGAACATTGATAAAGTTGAAGTCTAATGCTTGATTTAAATTTTTTTTTAAAACTAAAATTTTGTGCTGAGTTAGGAGCGTCTTTAAATTCAATCAAACTTTTATTAAATAAAAAATTATTACAAAATTTACATTTTTTTTTCATCATATCTTATTTTTTTCTTTTTGCATTTATAGACTCTTTAGATAACGGAATGATCATTTCTTTCTTTAAATTTTCTAACGATAATAGTGGCGACATATCTTCCAAAGGCATAGAAAGCATCCCTCCGTTTTTTTGAGGTATTGCAGACACTTTTGGTCGCAATACTTCATTGGGTTTTATATCTACTTCTACAATTTTAGGTGATTTAATTTTTTTAAGAATTTTTCCTAATTTTTTTTTTAATTCTTTAATGTTTGAAATTTTTTCATAATTAATTTGATGTGCTTCAGCAATTTTTTCAAGATTAGGAAAAATTAGATTAGAGTTTGGTCCTGTTCCTAGAAACCTTCCTTTAAAATAATTTTTTTGTGTATTTCTAATTGATGAATATCCTTTGTTATTTAAAATAAACATACAAATCGGAAGATTAAATTCTTTAATTACAGATAGTTCCTGTATATTTAGTTGCAGCGATCCATCGCCTTCGATTAAAATCATTGGTTTTTTTTTATTTCCAAAACACGAGCCAATAGCTGATGGTAAACCGTAACCCATTGCTCCTAAACCAGAAGTTAAAAAAACTCTTTGTCCAGGTTTGTTTTTAAATATTGAATAAAAAACTTCTATTGCAAGGCCAGAACTTCCAGTGCTAATTAAAATATTCTTTTTTAATTTATCAGATAATTCTTTAACAAAAGAATAGTGATCAATAGATTTTGAAAGTTTTTTCTCTTTTTCATTTTCAAAACTATAATTTTTTTTCCAATAGTAACATTTTTTACTCCAGTCATTTATATCTTTTTTACTAAAGTTAAATTTATTAATTGTTTCAATAAAAATCTTTGCATCTATGTTTACAGACAAATCTGTCTTAAACTTAAATTTTTTTAGTTCTTCGTTATCTACATCAACTATGATCTTTTTTGCAAACGGTGCAAATTTCTTTTCATTAAATGCAGTAATAATATTGTCTATTCTAGAACCAATACTAATTAATAAATCAGAATTTTGTAACACAAAGTTAGAAAACCTTTGGGCCACTACACCTGGTCTTCCAAAATTTAATTTGTGATCATATGGCAAAATATCCAAAGCATTCCATGTAAAAAGAGAAGGAAAGGGATATTTTTTTAAAGTTTTAAGAAACAGTTTATGTGATTCAGAAAGCCTAACTCCATGTCCAATTAAAAATACCGGTCTTTTTGAATTTTTAACTAACTTTTTAAATTTTAAAATATTAAAATTTTTATTATTTCTGTTTTTTTTAATCTTTTTAAGATTTATTTTTTTGTTTATTAATTGAGCCTGAACATCTAGTGGTACGTCAATCCAAACGGGACCAGCTCTTCCATCTTTTGCTATTTTAATAGATTTTTTTAAAATTTTATTAAAATTAGATTTTTTAGAAAGCGTAATAGAAAATTTTGTTATGTTTTTTACCATGCTAAGAATATCAGCCCCCTGGACTCCATTTTGTCTCAAATTTACTTTTTTATTTATATCGGTGGTTTTTACTTGGCCTGATATAATAATTAAAGGAATTGACTCAATCCATGCTCCAAGAAGACCTGTTAGTGCGTTTGTTGAACCCGGTCCTGTAGTCACTAATGCAACTCCAATATTATTTGTTATTCTTGAATAAGATTCGGCTGCAATAGCTGCTGCTTGTTCGTGGTGGCAAGGTATCCCTTTTATTTTTTTTGATTTTGCAACAGCGTCTATAAGAAACATGTTTCCTCCCCCAGGAAGAAGAAAAACATGTTTTACATGTGCTTGGGCTAACGCATCAATAATATAGTCTGAGATTCTAATCTTGTTCTTCAAAAGTTAATTATCCCAATGGTAAGTAATGTGAGTCTTTCTATTTAAATTTTTCATTATACTTTTGTCTGTATAGAAAGAATCTTTTTTAATATGTGTTGTTGAAATTTCTTCAATTACCGAACCTCCTTTGCTAGAAAATTCGTGTCTAACACCAGGAGTAATTGTAATAAGAGATCCGGGTGAACATGTTCTAGGCACACCGTTTAATTTTAGATTGATATTTCCATACAAAACATGAAATGTTTCCTCTTTTTTTTTATGCCATTGTTCTGGATGTTTTTGACCAGGCAAAACAACTAATATCTTTTTACAATACTCTCTATTCAATATGGTTAACATTACAAGACCAAATTTATAAAATTTTTCTAACCCGTAATGATGAGAAATTTCAAAATCATACTGTCCTTTAAAAAACTGATTACTTTTTTTTAAAATTTTTTTAGTTTGTTCAACTATAGACTCAATTTTTTCTCTAATGTTTTTAGTGCTACAATTAGTTTTTAAAAGAGGTTTGTCTTTATATATTTTTTTTTTAGTTTTAAATAAAGTATATTTTGAAAAATTTTCTGTAGTTAATTGATTTTTTTGAGGGGGAAAAGCAAAATAAACTTCATTTTTATTAATTATCTTACCTGAATTAATTGTTTTTTTTAAAAAGATTCCTCTTTTTAAAGATTGTAAACTTTTCAATTCATTTTTATTTTTGTAAAAAACATTCGTTTCATCTCCACATCTTTCATATGTTATTTTTGCATTGTTCAGCCATTTATCAACTTGTTGTGGCGTAGACGAATAAGCATTTAGTTTATATTTTTTTGTTGGGTATCCAACGTGCTTCTCAAATATAGAAGCTCCCATAGATATTGCTAAAGGCAAAATATTACTGTCACCTGGATCTTCATGAGTCGAATAACCAATTTGAACATCTGGAAATTTTTTAATAATAAATTTCAATCTATTTAAGTTTAATTTGTTATTTGGCGTTGGGTATTCTGCAACACAGTGCATCAATGCAAAGTTTTTATTTCTATTTTTAAAAAAATTTACAACTCTTTCTATTTCTTCAAGTTTTGCACCTGCTGTAGATGCAATAATTGGTTTTTTAGTTTTTGCAATTTTCTCTATCAAGGGCCAATCACTAAAAGAACAGCTTGCAATTTTTATAATATCAAAATTGTGTTTTTCAATTTTATCAACTGAATTTTCATCGAATGGTGTACAAATAGGGATAAATTTACACTTTCTCATTTGAGCAATGATTTGTTTAAACTCTTTTTCGCTTAATTTTGTGTCGTTAAATCTTTTTATATAGTGAATGTCTTTTCTATTCTTTAAATCTTTATGAATAAAAGTATTTAGATCTCTGTACTGAAGTTTAAATCCAAATTTGAAAGGATATTTTTTTGTTATCTTGTAAAATTGCTGAATTAACCTTAACCCATGGTTGACGTCGCCCATGTGATTATTTGCCATTTCTAAAACAAAAAGTTTTTTTGGAATCTTCATAATTTATTAATTGTAAATACCATATAAAATAACAATAATTAAACTTATACTTGCAATTTAGAGTCTTTTTGATACTTATACCTCATGAATCATCAAGAGCAAATAGTGTTGTTATCTGAACAAAATCTTTCACCAGATGAAAAGAAAAAACGAGAAGGATTAGCTCAAAAAAATCCTTATGTTGCAAAAAAATTAGCAAACATTTCAAAAATGGAAGAAAAAGGTGAAATAAGCCCCATAATAAGACTCGAAAAAAGCTATTTGTGTAATTTTCAATGCACCCACTGTTCTGCCGAATACTATATGGACCGTCATTTAGAAAAAGTTCTTAAAACTAAAGAAGATAGAAAACAAATGACTTTGGATGACGTAAAGAATATTTCGAAACAAGCAGATGAACTGGGTTTAGCTAGATTTGTGATCACTGGAGGCGAACCTTTGGTTATGAAAGACTTTGATGCTGTCGTCGAAGCAATTGATCCAAAAAAACATTATATTATTTCAGATACAAATGGTTGGTTTTTAGATGACAAAAAAGCAAAACACATAAAATCAATTGGTGTTGAAAAGGTTCAGCTTTCATTGGACAGTTTTATTGAAAAAGAACACGATTTATTTAGAAACAAACCTCACTCATATAAAAAAGTAATGCGTGCGGTAGATTCTTCACTCAACGCAGGTTTAAATTTAATTTTGTCCACAGTTTTAATTGCAGGAAGAGCAAAAACAAAAGAATTTGAAGACATGTGTAAGTTTGCTACAGATCGAGGTATCGGTCTTTATGTTTCTTACGCAAAACCAGTAGGAAGCGCAACAGATCATCCTGAGTTTGTAATAACAAAAGAAGATGCTGATGTTGTAAGGGAACTAGAAAAAAAATATAAAGTCTTTACTCACATGACTCCATCTTACGGTTCTTTCAAAGGATGTATTACTGTTAAAGGAATTATAACAATAACTTCAACAAATGAAGTGACTCCCTGTCCATATATTGATTTTTCACTCGGAAATTTAAGAAAAACTTCTTTAAAAGAAGTTTTGGCTAGAGGTATGAGAAATCCTTGGCTAGGACCACATAGACCAGACTGTCTGATTGGAGAAGATCCAAGTTTTATAAAACTTCATCAAGAAAAAACTAAAGGTGTTACACATTTACCGCTTCCATATGGTCAAGGTTTTTCTGATGAAGACAAATTGTTTTAGTAAGTAATTTTAATCAACTAATGTCTAATAAATACTTTGATTCTAACGGTAGATGTATAACTTCCTTTTCTAAAAGCGATGTTTACAAGAATTCAAGAAAATATTTTAGATTAGAAGAAGATAGGATTAAAAAAATAGAGCTTAAAGAAATTTTTTTAAATCTTAAAAATTTTCTATGTCCTGACACAATTTTAGATTTTTCACAATTTAAAGATAGAATTAATAATATTAAAAAAGAAATAAAAAAAAATCAAGATTATGAAAATTTATTAAACAATGTTTCAATCCCATTTATCTTACCTAAAAATCAAAAAGATGATATTGGTGAAAATATTAAAACAAAATATTTGCCTGCTTTATTAAATTCTTTCGAAAAAAATTTTCCAAAACACAACTTCAAAAACCATTGCAAAGATGACCTCAAGGGTCAAATTGCTATTTGGAAAAATTCAAAATATGAAAAATTAATAAACAAATTAAAATCTGATGATGTTGTTGGTTTGCTTTTTCCTAGCTTAAACGAATTTTCTTTTCCTGCAGCAATAGAAACAGTTCAAAAACTGCCTGAAAATTTTATATTAGCCGGTGGATACGAAATAATATCTTCTATGGTTGGATGTCCAAGTTTATTAAGAAGAGATCATGGTTATCCCCCGTTATTATGGTTTTCATCATTACATAACACAAAAGATAAAAACATTTGCTATCATTTAGAACCCTATGGTTATAATTTAACTTTCAACAAAAGAGTTCACTTGAATCAAGCGGCAGAATATTGGTGGCATTCATTGGTTGTTTTAGGTTAGTAATAATAGTTTGAACAATGAAGTTAAGTAAATATCGTAAATTTAATTATAGCTTAAACAATGATTTTCAAATTATATTTGATAATACAAAACATTTGTTTAAAGGTCTAAAAAACAAGAAAATTTTCCTTACTGGTTGTACTGGTTTATTTGGGTATTGGCTGTTAAAAAGTTTTACAAAAGCTAATAAAAAACTAGGTCTTAATGCAAAGGCTTATGTTTTAACCAGACAAAAAAATTTTAAAAAAAGCTTAATACATAAATTGTGTGCAGATAAATCTATTATATTTTGCAAGGGAGACATAAGAAATTTTAAGTATCCTAAAACAAAATTTGATTACATTATTCATGGAGCAACCACTTCAGCGCTTGAAACTTTTAAAGGCCAAAACCCCGCTGAAAAATTTGATATTTTAGTATCAGGTACTAAAAATGTTTTAAATTTAGCAAAATTATCTAAATGTAAAAAAATTTTATTTTTAAGTTCAGGGGCTGCTTATGGAAAACAGCCTTTAAATGTTAAAAAAATTAAAGAAAATTTTAATAATAAAATAGAAAATTTATCTTTGTCTGTATTAGGCCAAGCAAAAAGTGTTGCTGAATTAATGGTCTTAATACATTCAAGAAAAAATGAAATAGATGTAAAAATTGCAAGATGTTTTTCTTTTATTGGTCCACT
>MDTC01030927.1_pt1 | contig 13012 bp, 23 predicted proteins | sample 811181 | NCBI WGS metagenome assembly MDTC01 (sample SAMN05326644, study PRJNA326480) | marine metagenome | isolation source: seawater | place: Pacific Ocean: North | collected 2011 | reverse complement strand
TGAATATTATTAATCATAAATTTTATTTTATATGCGTGTAACATAAGATTTTTAATTTTTATTCTTTTTCTATCATTTAAGAAATATTTATCATCGCCTATTATTGGATATCCAATTTTAAGCAATTGTTTTCTTAATTGATGTTTTCTTCCGGTAATTGGATTTAACTCTAAATATGAATAACCATTGTTTGACTTAATGATTCTAAGGTTTGATAAAGCTTTTTGAAAAATTTTTTTATTATTTTCGTAATAAATTAGATCATCTTTCATTACCTTTATAGACTTATCAACTTTTCCATAAACTATCGCTAAATAAGTTTTATGAATTTTCCTTATCCTAAAAAGAGAAGTAAATAATTGGGCGTACTTTCTGTTTTTTGCAACTATCAAAACTCCAGATGTCTCTTTATCTAATCTGTGAACAATGAAAGGTTTTGAATTTTCAAAATATTTTGAATTCTTTAATATATCTATAATGTTTTTAAATGATTTTGTACCCGATTGAACTGGAATACCCGTTGGTTTGTTTATGACTATAAAATTTTCATTATCTTCTATAACGTAATCATTATATGTTCCAATTTCTTTTTTTTTTGGTAAATATTTAATCTTTTCTTTTTTATCTACAGGTTTTAATTTAGAGATATTATAAATCTCAATCAAATCACCTACCTGAAGTCTATAGGAGGATTTAGTTTTTTTTTTATTAACTTTAATTTTATTTTGTCTGAGTATTTTTTCAAATAAAGAATGTGGTAAATCAATTATCTTATTTTTAAACCATTTATCTAGACGTGAATCGTTATAATCATCGTCTACAATATATGATTTCGGCATGAAAGCTTAATTTATTTACTTGCTACTTTAGGTTCTGGTTGAGCTTCTTTTTTCTTTTCTTTTGTCTCAGTTTTTTTTGGCTTATCGACTTTTTTTGCCTCTGGATTTCTATCAACTAATTCGATTACCGCCATAGGGGCATCATCTCCAGTTCTAAAACCTGCTTTTAAAACTCTAGAATAGCCTCCCTTTCTAGAGCTATATCTTTTAGACAGCTCATTAAAAACTTTTAAGACTGATTTTTTGTCCTGTAATTTTGAGAATAATCTTTTCTTATTACTTAATTTGTTATTTTTGCCAATAGTTATCACTTTATCAATTTGAGGTTTTAATTCTTTAGCTTTAGGAAGTGTTGTTATTATCTGCTCATACTTTATTAAAGAATTTAGCATATTTTTAAATAAAGCTTTTCTATGCTCACTGGTTTTATTTAATTTTCTATATCCAAGGCCGTGTCTCATTAATAATTGTTTTCCTCAAGTTTTTTTGACAATTCCGCTATATTATCAGGTGGCCAATTGGGTATTTCCATACCTAAATAAAGAGACATAGTGTTTAATACTTCTTTAATTTCATTTAAGGATTTTCTCCCAAAGTTTGGAGTTCTAAGCATTTCTGGCTCTGTTTTTTGAACTAAATCACCAATATAAATTATATTATCATTTTTCAAACAATTCATAGACCTTACTGACAATTCTAATTCCTCAACTCTTTTTAAAAGATTTCTATTAAACTCTGGTTCACTAGATTTTATCTCTTTTACAGTTTCTTGTGGATCTTCAAAATTAATAAACATAGATAATTGGTCTTGAAAAATTCTTGCAGAATAAGCTATAGCATCTTCTGCATCTACAGTTCCGTTTGTTTCTACTGTCATAACTAGTTTATCATAATCAAGTGCACTTCCTGCCCTAGTATTTTCAACAGAAAAAGAAACTTTTTTTACAGGGCTAAAAAACGAGTCTATTGAAATCAATCCTAAAGGACTATCATCAGATTTATTTTTAGGAGCTTGAACATACCCTTTTCCAGTGCTAACCATTAACTCCATATGAAAATTAGTTTTTTCATCTAAATTACAAATAGTTTGTTCAGGATTAAGAATTTCTACTTCTGGAACAAGCGTAATATCTTTTGCTTTTACCTCTTTAGGTCCTTTAATATCGAGAATAATCTTTTTAGGATTTGAAGAAGTTGATTTGATAGCTAAATTTTTTACATTTAGCACAATGTCTGTCACATCTTCTCTAACTCCTTTTATAGAAGAAAACTCATGCAATACCCCATCTATTTGTATAGCCGTGACTGCAGCTCCTTGTATAGAAGAAAGCAATATTCTTCTCAAAGAATTTCCTATAGTTTGACCAAATCCTTTTTCTAAAGGTTCAGCTATTACCTTTGCAACGGTTTTATCCTCATTACTAGAAATGTCTAATTTGTTAGGTTTGATTAAAGCTTTCCAATTTTTATCTATTATATTTGATGTTTGTTGCATTATACTCTCCTTCTTTTTGGTGGTCTCGCACCGTTGTGTGGCATCGGCGTTGTATCTTTAATTGATAAAATTTTAAATCCCCTTGATTGTAGAGATCTCAAAGCTGTTTCTCTACCTGAACCAGGACCTTTCACCTGCACCGTTAAAGTTCTTAAACCTTGTTCATACGCTTTTCCACCTGCATCATCTGCAGCAACTTGAGCTGCATATGGAGTAGATTTTCTTGAACCTTTAAATCCCTTTGATCCAGCAGATGACCACGAAACAACATTACCATTTTCATCAGCAATAGAGATTATTGTATTATTAAAAGTTGAATAAACGTAGGCTATACCAGATGTAATATTTTTTTTTATTTTTTTCTTTTTTTTAAGCGTGCTAACTTTTTTTGTTTCAGTTTTTTTTACTTCGTTTTTTGAGTCAATTTTTTCTTTCTGTTTATTCATCAAGAATTACTTTTTAAGTGGAGTTAATTTTTTTCCTGCAATTGCTATAGCTTTGCCTTTTCTTGTCCTAGCATTACATTGTGTTCTTTGGCCTCTTACAGGAAGTTTTTTTTTATGTCTGGAGCCTCTATAACAGGCTAGATCTACTAATCTTTTTATGTTTACTGAAACTTCACGTCTTAAATCACCTTCTACTTTATGGTTGGAGTCAATAAATTCACGTATTTTCAAAACCTCTTCTTCAGATAAATCGTTAACTCTTTTTGTGAAGGGTATACTAAGTTTTTCACAAATTTTTTTTGACGAATGAAGACCTATACCGTGTATATAAGTAAGAGCAATACTAACCACTTTATTCTGTGGAATGTTAATTCCTGCTATTCGAGCCATATTTTAATGAGTTAAAGTTTCCTGCGTATTTATATTGAGTAATCATTTAAAGTCAACCCTAGATAGCTTCAATTATGCCGCTAATTTCAGCGCTAATTTCGCTGATAGAAGGCTCGCCGTTAATAACTCTAAGCAAATTTGAATTCTTATAATAGTCAATAACAGGTGAAATCGAAGTTTCATAATTTTTATACCTTTTCACTGCTATCAATTCTTTGTCATCTTCTCTTTTTTCCTGAGTTTGTCTTTCTAAAATCCTTTTTTTTATAGTTTCTAAGCTGACAGACAGTTTAAAAACAATGTCAATCTTCTGTTTATTTTTATTTAATAAATTATCTAGGTTTTTAGCTTGATTCAAATTTCTTGGATAGCCATCAAATATTAATCTATTCTTATATTTTTCGTTAGATATAAATGACTCAATTAAATCACTAACAACAATGTCTGAAACAAGATCTCCAGAATTAATTAAAGATGAGATTTTTGAACCTAATACAGTTTTGTTTTTTATTTCATTTCTTAAAAGATCGCCAGTAGATAGCTGTTGTAAATTATATTTTTTTGAGATAAATTTTGACTGTGTTCCTTTGCCGGCACCTGGAGGACCAAATATTACTAAATTCATTAATTATACTATTTTCCAAATTTTGTTTTTTTAATTAATGACTCGTACTGAGAGCTCATTAACCTTGTTTGTACTTGTGTCACTGTATCCATAGCAACTACTACTACTATTAAAATTGATGTACCTCCTAAGTAAAAAGGGATAGGATATTTTGCAATTAAAAATTCTGGCATTAAACAAACGAAAGTTAAGTACATAGCTCCGACTGTAGTTAAACGCATTAAAATCGTATCAATATACTCAGCTGTTCTCTCTCCAGGTCTGATGCCAGGAATATACCCACCATATTTTCTTAAATTTTCAGCTGTCTCTTTTGGATTAAAAACAATTGAAGTATAAAAGAAAGAGAAGAAAATTATACCAGATGCATATAATAACATATAAAGAGGCTGACCCTGAGTAAACATTGAGGAAACTTTCAAAAAGGCATCTGACTCTGAAAAACCAAAATTAGATAATGTTATTGGTAGAAGTAATAAAGCTGAAGCAAAAATTGCAGGTATTACCCCTGCAGTATTAATTTTTAAAGGAAGATGAGATGACTCTCCACCATACATTTTATTACCTACTTGCCTTTTAGGATAATTAATTAATATCTTTCTCATCGCTCTCTCAAAAAAAACTATAAATAGGACGGTCAAAATTACTAAAATAAAAATTCCAACTATCATTAAAGCAGAAAGTGCACCGGTTCTTCCTAGTTCAAAAGTTGATGCCAAAGCTCTAGGAATTTCTGCAACTATACCAGAAAAAATTATTAGAGATATCCCGTTTCCAACTCCTCTTAAAGTTATTTGCTCACCAAGCCACATTAAAAAAGTAGTTCCTGCAACAAGTGAAATTGTAGTAGTGGCTCTAAAAGTAAAACCTGGTTCAATTACCAAATTACCAGCATTTTCTAAACCAACAGATACCCCATAACCTTGTAAAATTGCAATTAGAACAGTTCCATATCTCGTGATTTGTGTAATTTTTTTTCTTCCTATCTCACCTTGCTCTTTTAGATTTTTAAAATAATCAGATACTCCAGTTAGTAGCTGAACAATAATTGAAGATGAAATGTAAGGCATTATACCTAAGGCAAATATTGCCATTCTAGTTACTGCTCCACCAGAGAACATATTGAACATGCCTAATAAACCTTTTTGACTTGATGCCATGATTTCTTTTAATGCGAGTGGATCAATTCCAGCTAGAGGGACGTAAGTTCCTAATCTATAAATGATTAATAATAAGATAGTAAATAATATTCTGTTTTTTAGATCTTTAGCCTGACTAAAGGCTCCAGCAGTATTTAAAGTTTCGCTAGACATATCTTTTATTTTTTAACTATACTTAATTTTCCACCAGCCTTTTCAATTTTTTGAAGGGCTTGCTTAGAGACAAAATGAGCAGTGATTTCAATATTTTTTTTCAATTCACCTGTGCCTAAAATTTTTAATTTAGAATATTTTTTATTTATTAAATTTTTCTCTTTTAAAATCTTTAAATCTAAAATATTTTTTAAATTATTCTGCTCTTTATCTAACATACTTTGTATTTTTGAGAGATTGAGTATCGCTATCTTTTTTTTTGAAAAAGTTTTAAATCCCCTTTTTGGTAGACGTCTATATAATGGCATCTGACCTCCCTCGAAACTTTTAATAGCAACACCAGATCTAGATTTTTGACCTTTATGTCCTCTTGAAGATGTTTTGCCCTTTCCAGAACCAATACCTCTACCTACTCTTATTTTTTTTTTATTATTTTTTATCAAATTATTTAAGCTCATTATTTTGTCTCTCTCTTTAAAACAATATCAGATATTTTTTTTCCTCTTAAAGAAGACAGTATTTTAGGTGATGTTTGAGATTTTAAACCATTAACGCAAGCCTTTAGTACGTTGTGTGGGTTTGCAGATCCTAAAGATTTGGCAACAACGTCTTGGATACCTAAAACTTCACAGACTGAACGTATAGCACCACCTGCTATTATACCAGTACCAGCTGGGGCAGCTCGTAAAAAAACTTTCCCTGAACCGTTTTTACCTTTTACATCATGATGTAAAGTCCTTCCATCTTTTAAAGGAATTTTGATTAAACTTCTTTTTGCAACTTCTGTAGCCTTTTTAATTGCATCTGGTACTTGTTTTGATTTACCTTGGCCAATACCTATTGAACCTTTTTGATTTCCAACGACAACTAAAGCTGCAAAGCCAAATCTTCTTCCGCCTTTAACGACTTTTGTTATACGGTTAATAGCTACTAATTTTTCTTTTATATCAGATTCTGTTTTTTTAATTTCAGTCATTAAAATTTAAGTCCATTCTTTCTTAAAGTTTCAGCAAAAATTTTTACTCTACCATGATATTTATATCCACCCCTATCAAAATAGACTTCACTGATTTTTTTCTCTTTTGCTCTTTTGGCTAATGTTTCACCTATTATAGTTGATTTTTCGATTTTCTTAAAATTTTTTGCTTTGATAGACTTTTCAGTTGATGATGCTGAGACTAAAGTTTTTTTTTGCCTATCATCTATTATTTGAGCTGACATATTATTTAAAGATTTTGAAATAGATATTCTTAATTTGTTTCTATTGATACTCTTTAATTTTTTTCTATTTCTTAATTTTCTTTTATTTTTTTGAACGTTTTTTCTCATTATTTTTTCTTTCCCTCTTTTCTTAAAACAAATTGTCCTCTTTCTTTAATTCCCTTTGCTTTATAGGGTTCCACAGGCTTTAGATTTTTTATGTCAGCAGCAATTTTTGAAACTAATTCTTTATCTACACCATTTATTTTAATAATTGTTTGTTTTTCAACAGCAATTTTGATTTCTTTGGGAATTTTAAAATTTATATCATGACTAAAACCTAGTTGTAAATTTAAGGTATCGCCTTTTAAGTTGGCTCTGAAGCCAACACCACTTAATTCTAATATTTTCTCATGACCGGATGAAACGCCTGTAACGGCGTTATTAATTACGCTTCTTGTTGTTCCCCATAATATTGAAGTTTTTTTATCTACTTTCTTTTGAATAGGTTCAATTTTAAATTCACTATCAATTATTTTAGAAGAGAATATTTTATCATTAATAGTTAGTTTTTTTGTACCTTTTGGTCCAGAAATAGTTAGATTTGCACCCTCTATCTTAATATTAGACTCTTTAGGAATGATTATATTTTTTTTACCAATTTTAGACATTAAAATACCCTACAAATTATCTCTCCACCCACATTGTTTTTTCTTGCCTCAGTGTCTGTCATCACTCCTTTTGGTGTTGATAAAATAGCTAAACCAAGGCCATTCATTACTTTAGGTATACTAGTTGCTCTTGAATAAACCCTTCTTCCTGGTTTTGATATTCTTTTAATTTCTTTTATTACTGGATCGCCCTCATAATATTTAAGAGTAATTTTTAAGCTGATTTTGTTATCTTCCGATTTATCAATAAAATAATCTTTGATATATCCTTCATTTTTAAGAATTTCTAAAATATTTTTCCTAAATTTAGAAGATGGTATTACTATTGAGCTCAAAGACCTCATTTGACCATTTCTGATTCTTGAGAACATATCGCCTATTGGATCTGTAAATGTCATAATCCTCCTACCAACTTGATTTTGTTATACCTGGAATTTTGCCTGACGAAGCCATGTCTCTTAAAGCAATTCTAGATATTTTTAATTTTCTGTATACACCGTGAGGTCTTCCAGAGACTTCACACCTATTTCTTACTCTAATTTTTGCTGAGTTTTTTGGAAGTTTATTTAATTTTAATTGAGCATTAAAGCGCTCTGCAAGTTCCAATTTTTTATTATTAATTATTTTTTTTAACGCCGCTCTCTTTTTAGCGTATTTTTTTACTAATTTAATTCGTCTTAAATTTTTTTCAATTGCACTTTTTTTTGCCATTTTTACCTCAGTTTTTTTTTTCTTTTAAAGGAAAATTAAATTCTTTTAACAATTCAATAGTTCCCTGTTTGCTTTTACTTGATGTTACTATTGTAATATCAAGACCTCTTATCTTATCAACTTTATCAAAATTCACTTCTGGAAATATTATATGTTCTTTTATCCCAAATGAATAATTGTAGGATCTATCAATCCCTTTTGATGATAAGCCTCTAAAATCCTTTACTCTAGGTAAAGCAATGTTTATCAATCTATCAATAAACTCGTACATTTTGTTCGCTCTTAAAGTAACTTTGATTCCTGCATTTGATCCTTTTCTAGTTTTAAAATTAGATATAGATTTTTTGAATTTTGTAGTTATAGGTTTTTGTCCAGATATTAATGACATATCGTCAACACAAGCCTTCATTTTCTTTCCATCAGAAGCATCTTCACCAAGGCCCATATTTAAGATTATTTTTTCAATTTTTGGCACTTGATGTTTATTTTTTAAAGATAACTTGCTCATTAATTTGCCAGTTATTTCTTTCTCATATGTTATTTTAAGTCTAGGTATCATTTTTTATTTGCTACTTTTTTTTCGTTTTTTTTTATGTCAATATTTTTTACATTAGATTGGTGTATATAGTTTTCTTTACTAATTATACCCCCCTTATTTTCTTTTGTCGGCTTTAAGTGTTTTTTGATCATATTAATTGATTTTATTTTAACCTTTTTAAGTTTTTTATTTATCTCAAGTATCTCGCCTGTTTTACCTTTATCTTTACCTGAAATAATTTTTACTTGAATTCCTTTTTTTAAGTTCATTTTATAAAACCTCCGGAGCTAAAGAAATAATTTTTGTATGACCTTTTAATCTAAGTTCCCTAGTCACTGGACCAAATATTCTCGTGCCAATTGGTTCGCCTTTATCATCTGTTAATACAACAGCGTTATTATCAAATTGAACTTTTGAACCATCATCTCTGTAAATTTCTTTTCTTGTACGTACAACAACCGCTTTATGCACAGCTCCTTTTTTAACTTTTCCCTTTGGAATCGCATCTTTGACACTAATTACGATAATATCTCCAACTGAGGCATAACGTCTTTTGGATCCACCTAAAACTTTTATACACTCCACTCTTCTAGCTCCAGTGTTATCAGCTACTGTTAATTCAGTTTGTATTTGTATCATGACTCAATTACCTGCCAAGTTTTCTTTTTTGAATAAGGTTTGCACTCTATTATTGAAACTTTTTCACCTTCTTTAAATTTATTCTTTTCATCATGTGCATGATATTTTTTAGATCTCTTGATAATTTTTTCATAAAACGGATGCTTAAATTTTCGCGTAACTTCGACTACTACTGTTTTATTATTTTTTGCGCTAGTAACTGTGCCTTTTAAAATTTTTTTTGTCATTTTATATTTTTAATTGTTGTGTATAGTCTTGCTATATCTTTTTTAATTTGATTAAACTGAGCTGGGTTATCAATTTGATTATTAATCTTTTTAAATCTTAAATTAAAAAGATCTTTCTTTAAAGTAAAAATCTTTTTTTCAGCTTGATCTTTGGTCAATTTTTTAACTTCTTTCTTTTTAATCATAATAATTATCTTTTTATAAATTTCGTTTTTATAGGTAGTTTCGCTGATGCTTTGTAAAGAGCTTCTCTAGCTACTTCTTCTGAAACTCCGTCTATTTCAAAAATTATCCTTCCAGGTTTTACCCTACAAGCAAAATACTCTGGAGATCCTTTACCTTTACCCATTCTAACTTCAGTCGGTTTTTTTGAAACTGGTATATTTGGAAAAATTCTTGTCCAAACTTTTCCTGTTCTTTTCATATAACGAGTTAAAGCAACTCTAGCAGCTTCAATTTGCTTTCCAATTATTCGCTCAGGCTCTATTGCTTTTAAACCGTACTGCCCATAATTTAGCTTTACAGCTCTGGATGCATTGCCATGAATTCTTCCTTTAAACGCTTTTCTATATTTAGTTCTTACTGGTTGTAGCATTTTTAACTCTCTCCTTTTTCTCTTTTTCAACGTCTTTAGCCATTAATTCCCCTTTATAAATCCAAACTTTGACACCAATTATGCCATAAGTTGTGAGTGCTTCTGCAAATCCGTAATCTATATCAGCTCTTAATGTGTGCGAAGGTATACTCCCCTCTCTCAACCATTCTGTCCTAGCTATTTCATTCCCGGCTAACCTTCCGCTCAACATAACTTTTATACCTTTGGCATTTAATCTCATAGCCGACTGCATTGCTCTTTTCATAGCTCTTCGGTAAGCAACTCTTTTCACTAGCTGTTGAGCAATATTTTCAGCTACTAAATTGGAATTCAATTCCGGTTTCTTTATTTCTTTTATATTCACATTTACATCGCTCTCAGTAATTTTCATTATATTTTTCTTAATTTTTTCTATATCTGCACCTTTTTTTCCTATTACAAATCCTGGCCTAGATGTATGAATTGATACAGTGCATTTTTTTGAGGATCTTTCTATTATTATTTCTGACACTCCAGAATTAATTATATTTTTCTTAATATAATTTCTTATTTTAAAGTCCTCTATTAAAAATTTACCAAAATCCTTTTTTTTGGCAAACCATGTTGAGTCCCAACCTCTATTAATTCCTAATCTAAGTCCTATTGGATTAATTTTTTGACCCATTACTTGCTCACCTTTTTTTGTTTCTTTTCTTCTAAAATTATAGTCACTCTACTAAATGGTTTTTTTATTGGACTTGCTCTCCCTTTTGCTCTGGGTCTAAATCTTTTCATTACTAAGGATTTTCCTACAAAAGCTTCTTTAACAAATAAGTTGTCTATATCATATTGATAATTATTTTCTGCATTTGAAATAGCAGATTTAACTGTCTTGCTTACCTCTTTTGCAATTCTCTTTCTTGAAAATTCTAAATCTCTTAATGCAATGTCTGCTTTTTTTCCTTTTATAAAATTACAAACTAATGCGAGTTTTCTTGGGCTTGTCCTCACATTTTTATTGATAGCTTTTACTAATTGATTTTTTTCCATTATTTTTTATCTCCAGTTGCTGGCTTTTCAGCAGCAGCAGTTGCTGCAGCTTTTTTATCAGCTGGTGTATGACCTTTAAAAGTTCTTGTAGGAGCAAACTCACCCAGTTTATGACCTACCATCTCTTCGGAAATAGTTATTGGTATGAACGTTTTTCCATTGTGTATCATGAAGCTATGACCAACAAAATCAGGAATTATAGTTGAATTTCTTGACCATGTTTTAATTGGTTTTTTATTTGATTTATCCTTTAGTTTGTCAATTTTCTTTAACAAACTTGGGTGAACAAATGGTCCTTTCCAAACAGATCTGGTCATTGCTTCCTTTTTTTCCTTCTTGTGATTATTAATTTATCGCTTCTTTTTGGCCTTCGTGTTTTTAAACCTTTTGCAGACTGACCCCATGGAGATACTGGGCTTCGTCCACCTGATGTTTTACCTTCTCCTCCTCCATGTGGATGATCTACAGGGTTCATTGCAACTCCTCTGGTTTGAGGTCTTTTTCCACGCCACCTATTTCTTCCTGCTTTTCCAATTTTTATGTTTTTTTGATCTGGGTTTGAAACAACGCCTACAGTAGCTATACAAGAACTACTGACTTTTCTTGTTTCTCCAGACGAAAGTTTTAATATTGCGTAATCATCGTCATATCCAGATAAAATTATAGAAGATCCTGCTGATCTAGCTAATTTTCCACCATTCCCAGGTATTAATTCAACATTATGAATGGATGTGCCTGGTGGTATATCTTTTAGCTCTAAGCAATTACCTATCTTGATATCAATATTTTTTCCTGCTTCAACTGTGTCCCCCACTTTAAGACCTTGTGGACAAATTATATAAGATTTTTCATTATCCTTGTAAGTAATTAAAGCAATATGCGCGGTTCTATTAGGGTCGTACTCAATACGGTCTACTTTTGCTAAAATATTTTTCTTTTTTCTAAAAAAGTCAATAATTCTATATTTATGCTTTGAGCCACCGCCTATATGCCTAGAAGTAATTCTTCCGTTATTATTTCTTCCTCCTGTAAAGTTTTGTCCTTTAGTCAAAGGTTTGAAAGGTGAACCTTTCCAAAGCTTACTTTTATCTAAAACAACAGTTCCTCTCGTAGATTTTGTATAAGGTTTAAACGTTTTTAGTGCCATAAGTTAAACTCCTGTAGTTAGGTCTATACTTTGACCTTTCTTTAAAGTAACAATTGCTTTTTTATAACCCGATTTAAAAGACTTTCTTCCTTGTTTCATCTTTTTTTTAGTTTTTTGGTTAATTATATTAATTTTAACAACATTAACTTTAAAAATTTTTTCTATATTTTTTTTAATAGTCTTTTTGTTTGCGCTATCATGAACTTTAAACACAGTTTTATTTTGCTCGGACAAAACAGTGGCCTTTTCTGTTATGATTGGACTTCTAATTGAGTCAATGTAATTAATTCTTTTCATTTAAAATCCTATTCTGAATTTTTTTTGCTGATGAGGATGTAATTAAAATATTTTTATATTTTAAAATATCATAAATATTAGTCCCCTCATCTTTTATAAGTTTAACATCTTTAATATTTCGGGCTGATCTATTTATATTCTTCATTGAGTCCAAATCAGATATTATTAATACATTTGAGATATTATTCTTTTTTAAAAAAATATTAAATTCTTTTGTTTTTTTTATTTCTCTTTTAACATCAGCTAAAAAAAATAAATTTTTATCCATTGTTTTTTTTGATAATGTTTGTGCTAAAGCTAATTTTTTCACTTTTTTATTAATCTTCTTAATCTTGTAAACTGAACCTTTTGGACCATGGGCTATGCCCCCGCCAACAAAAAGAGGGGCTTTTTTACTTGCGTGCCTTGCGCCACCACTGCCTTTTTGAGCGATGATTTTTTTTGTAGACCCTCGAATTTGATTTCTTTGTTTAGTTTTAGCTGTTCTTGGTTTGGCTCTGTTTAACTGCCAATCAATAACAAATTTAATTAATTTATGGTTAACTTTATTTTTCACAATTTTATCCGATATTTCTATTGTTTCATTTTTAGCACCGTCAATATTAAGCATTGGAAATTTCATTTATTTTTTTCCTTTTTTGGCAGCAGCAGCTTTAACTTTAGCTTCATATTTTTCTTTTATAGTTTTTCTGCTAACATTTTTTACGGACTCTCTTAAAAAAACTGTTGTATTTCTAGATCCGGGTATTGAACCTTTTAAATAAATAAGATTATTTTCAAAATCAGATTTAATAATTTCTAAGTTTAACATTGTTCTATTTTTATCACCCATATGGCCAGCCATTTTTTT
>MDTC01100027.1_pt1 | contig 13014 bp, 4 predicted proteins | sample 811181 | NCBI WGS metagenome assembly MDTC01 (sample SAMN05326644, study PRJNA326480) | marine metagenome | isolation source: seawater | place: Pacific Ocean: North | collected 2011 | reverse complement strand
TAGACGACCATCTATCGCACGTGCTGGTAACCATACGTTTGAATACCTTGGTTTTGGTCCAGGTAACTACTCAACTGGTCTACCAATCAGACAGGAAGTTCTACTAACTCCAATTCAAGATTTCTATGCTCAGTCTAAGAAACAGGATGGTGGTTTAGTATTCTACACTGGTCTTAATAGTAATGGTGATCTATACATTGGTAATCGTAAGATTGATGCTATTACTGGTGAAGAAGAGTTCTTAGAGTCTGCTAAGTTAGTTGATTCTGAAGATCCAGATGATATTATTGATAATCTTGTTACTACATTTGACACCCCTGTAACATTCAACAAAAATATTACAGTTAATGGTGGTGATGATGGTAAGTTAGTTAATACATTTAACTCACCAGTAACAGTAAATGTTTCTAGTAGTTTAGGATTAAATTCTCTTACAGTTCTCTCTACTGTAAACCCAAATGCAACTCCAATTGGAGATGATGAGACACTTGATAGATCGTCACAGCAAGGTAATACATTAACCAATGGTGATATTGTTCTTAATAAGAACATGATCGCTGCTTCTGTATTCCAGTTTAACCCACGTGGTTCTAATGGATTTGCACAAGGTTATAAGATTCAGAACCATGTTGTTTCTGCATCTGGATCAAACGTAGCTCCAGATCAAGATGGATCATTTGATAGTAGTCAGATAGTTCGTTATGGAACTAATGGACCTTCACCTATTCCTGGAGATATTCTTCTTAAGGGTGATTATGTTGGTTCATCTGGTTCTCTTGGTTGGATATATGCTAACTCTTACTTTACACTAGGAGATCAAACTGCTACTAATCCTGACCAAGTATTCAATGTTGAATTTGATGGTAGTAATCTAGTTAAGATTAACTGGAAGAATTCTAAGAAGAATAAGGAATTTACTCCTGTTATTGGTTCTGGAACTAAGATTAGAATTAAAGATTCTGTGATTGCTGCACTTAATGGTGTTCACACTGTTGATGCTAATTCATATAATGAAGATAATACTTGGATTAAGGTTGCTATTGGAGCAAGTCTAGCACAGAATCCTTTAGTTTGGAGTTCTCAAGCATCTGCTACTATGGAGTATGCTGATACTTCTTGGAAGGAGTGGGGTGTACTTGGTAGTGAAGCAATTAGAACAGAGACTTCTGCTCTATCTGATTACAGAGTTGGTATTAATACAGTTGCAAGATCAGGTGGTACTGATGCATGGAAGACTGCATTTGTTAATGACTCAACTGAACCAAAAGCAAATCTTGATGTTGAAGGTAATGGTATTATTACTGGTTACTCTATAACCTATGGTACTGGTACATTTACTGGTCTTGCTGATGCATTTATTGTAGGTACTCAAACACCTCAAACACCTAATGCTTCTGCAACCTTCCGTGTTAATGTACAACAAAGTCGTGTTGGTATTAATGTTTCAGATGATAAGACTGCTAATACAGAATTAGATAGAACATTAGTTGTTGATGGTAATGGTAGATTTACTGATGATGTTAAGTTTGAACAGGATATAGATGTTGACGGTGGTGGTGCTGGTGTTAATAATACTGCTGAAATAAGAACTGCTATTACTGATGGAACATTTGAGTTCGCAATGGGTAGCAACTTTGTAGGTGGTCACTCTGCATATACTAATAATGTTGGTGGAGTTAATGGTCTTAAGATTGGTGGTTCTGCTAAGAATATTGAGATTGGTGATGTTCAGTCATCTATACAAGAAATTGAGATAGGTACTAAAGCAGCTAAGAGTTGGATTGACGTAGGTTCTACACCAGATGGTGATGGATCTAATGCTCATATTTCTAGAATATCAATTGGTGGTGCTTTTGATAGTAACGAGACAGATTCCTATACTCAAATTGGTTCTAAGGAATTAAAAATCGCTGGTGATATTTTAATTGGACAGGTCAAAGATAAAGATAACAATACAACTATAACAAGAAGAACTACTGGTGATACTGCATTCATTAGATCTACTTCTGAGAAGGTTTCCTTCTTGGGTGATAACAGTGCAACTACTATTGTTGATTTTGCTACCAATGCTTCTGTTCTAACTATTGCTGGTCAAGGTGGTAAGACTACCATTAGAAATAATACTGAGGTTCAAGCAACATTAAGAGTTAATAGTGATATTACTCTATGTGGTGGAACTAATAACTATACTTTCAAGGCAACTAGAAAGCAAGCAGGTTCAACAACAGCATTAGCACATACTAATGGAATTCTTGGTAATAACCAGTTCAATAAGAATGTAGATGTTATTGATGTACTAAGGGTATCAGCACCTGCAACAAATCCTGCTGATATGAAGACGGATTACAATAGAATTGATACTGGCGGTTTTGGTGCATGGGGTAATTCTACATGGAGTCTAGCGATTCCTCAAGCTGGATTACCTGCCTTACCAGTAGCAACAGATCCTAGAGATCAACAGTATTACTTACCATTGAAGTTCAGTCCATTTAATAATGTTACTGTTGCTAATCCAGATGGAGATCAATACTTTAATGAGAATGATATTCTGTTAATTGATACTGGTGAAGGTGCTACTTCTCATCCAGAGTTTGTTAAGATTGTTGCTCTTCCAAGAATAGTAGCAAATAATAATCCATATCATGTTACTGTTGTAAGACAACCATTTGGTACATTTACTGGAACATATAATAATCATTTAGATGAAACATCAGTTTATAAGTGTGTTATTCAGAAGGATTCAACATGGATCACTGAAGATATTAACACTGTAATAGAACAGAAGACACTTAAGTTAGCACAATTTGGTGGTACTATTGATGTAGGTGATTATCTTATTATATCTCGTGAAGATGGTACACCTGCTAATGATGGTGTTGATGATCAAGGTGAGGTATTTAAATTAGATGAAGTAATTGAAGCGGTTGCTAAGAAACTCATGGTCAAGAATGGCTGTGATAGTAATAATGAAAATACAGTATTTGAAGTTGATTCAACTAATGGTGATGTAACTATAGGTGGTGATACCATAGTTAATGGTTCGTTGAATATAAATGGGTTGTGTGCTGATCCAAGTGCAAATCCACCAACTGTTGATGATCGTTTTACTATAAGCAATACAGATGCACCTGTGTTTGATATTAATATCTGCAATGGTAATACTACCATTGGTACTCAGGTTGGTATTGTTTATATGATAGGCAAGTACTTCAGTAGTACTGCTCTAGCACATGATAACAGTAGTGTTGTTACATCATACAGAAGAGATCCAGTAGCATTTGGTAATTCAACCACAACAACTGCTGCTATTTCTGCAACATTAGGTAATGGTGAAATTCCTATTGCAGGTAATATTGAATACTTTGCTAAGGGTGATTTAGTTGCTCTTATTACAGGAGGTACAAGTCCTACACCAGCTCAAAGTAAGATTGAGATTGTTAGACTTACTGATGATCCAGATACTGCTAATAATGTACTTAAGACATTATACAATGCAGAATATCCTGCTCAAACCTATCCAAATGGAGGTAGAGGACAAGAAGGAACTGCAATGCAGGCTCATGCATCAGGTGTAACTGTCGTAAAGATTGAAAAATTATCTCCTACAACAACTCTTGTAGATCCAATTGGTACTGTAAGAACAGCAGTTGGAGCTCCTAATCAAATCAGTGATATGATTAGAGTTAAGTTAGTTAATTCTGATATAGTTGGAGACAAACTTGATTATGAACAGTGGGTGAAGATTGAAACTGGTGGATCTGCTGAATGGTTCTATCCATATAGTATATCTAATGTTGTTGATAATGATTTCGGTGTCCATCTTACTAAGTCTGTAAGACTTGATGCTAATGGAAATTATCTTGCTACAGGAACACGCACGAGGAACTTTGGTGGTGGTGTATTAACTGTTCATGATGATGTTGAAATGATTAGTGGTAATCTCAGAATTTATGGTTCTGATCAGAAGACACTAGTATTCAATGTTTCTAATGATGATGACCATTATGGTGATGGATCTGTTAGAGATCCTAAGACCTCACAAATGGGCATGTATTTGAATGGTCAAGCAGCTATTGTTGGTGATACAACATTCTGGTATAACGATTGTCAGAGTCTTGGATGTTCTAACGTACAGGTTGCTAAGATACATTCTATTGATGGATCAGCAGACTTTGGTAAGAAGTTATATGTTAAAGGTTTTGTTAGTGAAAATGGAAGTTCTTCTTCTCCAGTATTCCATATTGATAACTTAGGTGCTGCTGGTGCTGGTGCTACATCTGGACCAAGAGATTGGACAATGTATCAAGATTGTTCAATTGATGCATTTGGTATTGCTCGTTACTTTACTAGAAATGGTGGACGTAGATATACATATGTTGAGCAGTCTGTAACAGGAATTGGTCAGACACAATCTGGTCCTTTACAACCTAACAATAACTATTTGATTAATACTAGTAGTGGTAGTAACATAGTCATGTATCTACCTGATTATGCTGAAACAGGTGACATGATTAGATTTGTTGAGGTTAGTGGAAATCTAACATATAATACAAGTCTGATCCTTAGAGCACTTAAGATTAATAATGTTGCTACTCCAATTCAAGGAGATAGTACTGGTACTAAGATTGCTGCTGGTGCTGGTCAAAATGCATCTGCTTGGGATAGTGGTGAACTTGTTGTTCAAACTAGAAATGCATCGTTTGGTTTAATATATGTTGGTCCTACTGACGCAGCAGGTGATCCAAACGCTTCTTCCGTACCATCTAACTTACGTGGATGGTGGCTAACTGAGTTATAAGGTAATATGGCACAATACTACAGTTCAATTAAAACGATGAAATCTGCTCGTATCGGTACAATAATGCCGTGGAGTGGAGATGGTCAAGAGGGATTTACATTAGCGAATTTACCTAAAGGGTGGATAGTATGTGATGGTCAATTGAAAGATGCTTTAGATTATCCTTTACTTGCATCTGAGTTAGGTAAAACCTATGGTGGTGATATGTTAGGTGAGTTTCCTAACTACACAGGACAATTTAAGTTACCTGACATTAAAAATAGACAACTAGTAGATTTAGAAACAAATTATTTCAGTGGATCAGATTATCTTTATGGACAGACTGATGCTATTACTGTAGTTGGTACTAGTGTTGGAGATGGTACTGGTGATGATTTAGCAAATGATTTTGGTCCTGATGCTGTTCCTTTAACTGCTAATGCGTATGCAGATATTGATTTTTCTTTTCCAGACCCTACCATTAAATTATCTGGTAAACTCACAGGACAAACAATAAGTGAACCTAACTTTTTTGCATCAATAACAACAGTTAGAAGAAAATTAGGTATTAATCATACACCATCACATAACCATACACCAACATTTCCTTCTGCTCAAGCTGGTATGGGTGGATATGGAGCACAACCATTTACAGCACCCACTGGTACAATTGGTGGTGCTGATAAACATTCTGCTGGTTGTAATGTTTGGTCAAGAGATAATATGTGTACTCTTGATAGTACTGCAATCGCAGCAGAAACTTGGAGAGATGGTAGTAAATTAATGGCATACTATGGTGAACCAAATTATGAACAAACCATGCCATACATGATGGAGTTTCAAGACTATCAAAATGATGCTGGTAAAGATTACTGGTCAACAGTTCCAGCAGCATCATGGCATGATGGTACACCAACAAGAAATAGTCCTAAAGCTCTTTCTCAAGATGTTAATGAGTATGTGGGAGGAGCATTATCAGAGAGTTTTACCTATACTCCATTTGATATTGATCCAACAAATACTGTAAAACCTCTTCATTATCATCCAGCATGGACTGGTATGCATCCAAGACCACAAGCAGTATTGAATAGAAGAAATTTCTTTGGTCATAGTACAGGAAATACTTTTAATGGTTTAGATGATAACCCAGAGGATCCTGATAATTGGTTTACTGTTACTGGTGTAACAATTAATGCAAATACTGATGAAATAGAATTACCTGATGGTACTGATATTAAACAAACTAAAACTCAAGGTACTGATACTTGGTATGTAAAAGATAAAATACATCCGTGGAAATTGGTTGATGGTGATGAGATTGCCAAGGGAACAATGATAGAAAGTATTGAAAGAGATGGTGCTGATGATTTTGATGATGATGCTAATACAAAGTATACAATACATCTTACCAAGGATACTATAAATGATACTCAAGTAACTGATGCTACGATAATATTTAAACAAGGAACTTGGCCAACATCAATGAACTGGCTTGGTGAACCTAATCCAGATGATAAAGCATTTTTATCTCATGATCATGGAACATTTGATTTGCAGATGTCTACAGGATCATTAAAACCTCAATCAACATATATTGTTTCTGACGTTGGACTAGGTAATGTTAGTCCAATTAATGAGGATAACGCACTAAATATAGTAACGAACATAGCACAACCAGCAATGATGTGTGTGTTTATTATCAAGGCATACTAATGGCAAAAATCTATTCAAAAGAAAGATCTAAGTATGGTAATATAACTGGTCAGATAATTATTTGGCCTGTTCAGTATGATAGTATAAATTCATCTAAAAGTAAATCAAATCTACCTGCTGGTTATTTGAGGTGTGATGGATCAATATATAATGCTATTGATTATCCACAACTCGCTTCTATATGTGGCACAGGAACCACTGGTAAATTTGTTAGAGATAATATTGCTGGTGAACCATTACAAACAGTAAGTGATGAACAGTTTGTAGTTCCAGATTTGGCATCTAAGTATCCAAAAGCAACTGGTACTGCTGGTGGAGGTGGACAGTATTTAAATATTAGAGAAACTACTACTTCTGGTAATGAGATCAGTCGTTCTGGTATTGGAATAGAAGCACAGTCTATTGGTGATGAAAGTGGTGTATTTAAGATAGAATATGAAGGAAGTTTTGTTATACCAAGTCATGATATTCCTATGAGAGGTAGACCATCATGGACTGTTGGAACAACAGCTGGTAAGAGAACAGATACTGAAACGGTTGATGAAAGAGCAATGCATCCTCACATGCATTTCCATACAGGTAGTAGAACTAGATTGAAATCTTCTGATGAAGTTGATGATGATGATCCAAATGCTATCCTTGAGCCAGCTATCATGGGAAGAGTTTCTCTTGCTAATGCTAGTACAATACCTCTATGGAAATGGTTAGATAATAGTAAGAATCCAGATGATAGTACTAATCAATTCCCAGGTAACTCACAGTTTGCTTGTAAAGCATTGATTTCTAATAGATTTGCAGCTTCTAAACAATATCGTTGGGGTGATTTTGATGGTGTAACACCATTGCCTGGAACTGGTAACCCAACAGCATATGGTGGTGCTTGTTGGAATGGAGGTGGTGATAAAGGTAATAATATTAATCTTTGGGATGTAGGTTGGGGATATTTTTGTTTGTTACCAAATACTGAGTATCAAGCATCAAAAGGATTAAATACAAATAGTAATAACAGTACAACTATAGGTTGGAAAGATTATCCTATAACAACAGTACCATATACAGTAACTGGTACTGCTCAAAGTAGACCAAAATCAGAATCTGATACAAGAGTTCTAGGAATATGTGTGTCAGATGCTGACGTATCTGATAGATGGCCAGGTGCTACTAGAGATATGAATGCTACATATATTTCTGGTGCTACAGGTGTTCCTGTTGATTGGAAGAGTACTAGTTTGGGTGATGTAGTTCCTATGCAAATGTCAGCTACTGCTGCAACAGCAGGAGAACAGATTTATCCAGCATTATTTAATGAATTTACTGAGACTTCTTCTCTTAGTTATGAAACTGATCCAACAGAGCATTATCATAAGATAGATATAATTAAAGGAGATCATACATTTCAATTAAGAACAAATTCTGTTCAGATTCAAGCAGATGCACTCAATACCACATTGAGATTAGATGTTGACGAATCCAGATCTGTTGATAGTGTTAGTTCACCATTTATTGTTTTAGAATACCTAATAAAAATTTGATACATGACCATTTCATCACCACCAGAATATAGAAATACTAGACCAAATTTTTATACAGATAAAGCATCTGATAATAATCCTGTTGGTTCTATCATTAATACATTTAAAGCAATTACTGATGTGTATGATAATAATTATACACCAATGAATGCTTATAAGGTAATTGCTGGTAATGCAAATACTGGTGCAAATCCAGAGTATCAGTATCCTGGATATGTTTATTGTGATGGATCAGAATATAATATATCAGATTTTCCAGCATTATATGAGATAATAGGAACTAGTTATGGTGGTGAATCAAGACCAGGAGTAAAGATTGTTAGTGGTGGTAGTGGATATGCTGCTGGCACAACCATAACATTTTCTGCTGCACCAACTGGAGGTGAGACTATTGAAGGTGTGTTGGTAATTGTAGCTGGTGTAGTTACAGGTGTTGGTTTATCTAAGATAGGATCTGGATATACTACAGAACCAACTTTTACTATTGCTAATGCAGGTGGTGGAAGTGGATTGCAATTAGAAATTAATTTAAATGATGCTGGTGAAGTTGAAGCAATAAATGAAAGTAATGTATGGGAACATTGGGGTGAATCAAGATCATTAGGAACATTTAAAGTTCCAGATTTAAAAACTAGAAAGATTGTTGGATATGGTAATGTTTATGGACAGGGTAGTCCTACCGTTGGATTATTGAGTCTTGGTGTTGGTGATGCTTTCAAGGGAGGTTCTTGGTATTTTGATAAAAATTCTCAACGAGGTTTCTTTGCTCTTGGTACTATTAGTACAACAGATTATGATAAGGTAACAGATGATGTTGGTACTAGTGTTATAGGTGCTCAACAGATTGATATCACAATGCAGAACAGGAGATTGCAAAATGTACCTGAGCATAGTCATTATATATTGCATACTATAACTGATACATCAATTGCAACTCATCAAGGATACAGTGGAGACAGATATTTAACAAGTTATACAGATAGAAATTCAAGGACTATGAATTTCACTCCTTTGGGTGGATTCCAATTGGAGCATAAGCATGGATTAGTTAAGAACCCTATTACTGATCCAGAAGTTGCTACTTATGATATATTAGATTGGCAAGGTGGAGCATCAGGTACAGGTAGTGTTAAATTAATGGATCCTGCGAAATTTTATTTTGCTTCGGGTGCAGCAGGTTCAGGTACTTGGGAACAGGTAACATATACTCCTGATCCATTGTTTAGAACTTTTGTTGGATCTGTAGCATCTAAAACTGGTTCTGAAATTGGTGAAAGAAAGATTGTTACTGGTGGTACTCCAGTTGTTGAATATACTATTGATAATACTTACACCGTTGGACAATCAATTCAATTCCCTACAGGTGATTGGGAGGTAATGCAGGTAAGGATGTCTGGTGGTGGTGGATCTGGTAGTGATGGTGCTGCTGAAGGTAATGATGGAGAAGATGTTCGTTTACAAGTAACTGGTGGTAGTACTCTTCTTGATGTCACTGTTAGTGGAGGACAAGGTGGAGGAAAAGGTGGAAATAATTATACCAATGGTGGTGATGGAGGAACTGTAACAAAAACAGTTGGTTCTAATATAATGGATATAGAAAGTGAAGGATCAGCTGATGGTGGTGATGGTCAATCAGGTTCTGGACCTAATGGAACATTTCCAGGAACAGGAACTGCACCTTCAGGTGCAGGAACTGCTGGTATTTCTTTATCTGGTTATGGTATTGATTTTACCAATGGTAGTGCTGGTAAGCATACATTTGTAAACACTGGTAGTAGTAGTGGTCCTACAGTAGAGACTGTTGTTCCTTCTGATGGGATGGTTACTAAAACATTTAATGCTAGTGGTGCAGGAGCAGAGTTTACTAAAATAGAAATTGAAGTTGCTGGTGGACAAGGTGCTGACTCTCAATCTAATCAAGTACCAACAAGTACATCATGGCCTGTAACAGGTGGTGCTGGTGGATTAGGTCAGAAACTTATAGTAGAAGTACCAAATGTTTCTTCCCAAACGAGTTATACATGGAAAGCTCAAGCAGGTATGCAAGGACAAGATTATGCTATCTATGGTACTGGTGGTGGACCTGGCGGAACATGGAATACAGGTGATCGTTACATTGGTGGGCCAGGTGGTGATGGATACTCTAATGGAAATGGAGGATGGGGAGGAGCAGGTGCTACTGATGATGGTGGCGGTGGTGGTGCTGTTTCTGTACTCATGCAGGTAACTAATGATGTGATTGTTGGTGCTGGTGGAGGTGGAGGAGCAGGTGGACTTCAAAATGATGGATCTAACTCATTCAATGGTACTAGTGGTGTTGTTCAGACTGCTGGTATAGAACAACAATCATCTGGTGGAATATATTTGGGTGGTGGTAATGCAGGTGGCTACTACGGTTGTGTAGGTGGTGGCGGTGGAGGAGGTGGTGCAGGTGCATCATTTGACTCTAGTGGTGGTGGAGGTGGCTCAGGATATGGAGGTGGATCTCCTGGTCTTGGTGGTCCTTCAGGTCACGGTGGTGGTTATGGTGGAGTTGGTGGTAAGAGTGCTGTTAATATTTCCTACGTAAACTTTATTAATGGTTCTGTTTCTAATTCTGGTGATGGTTATATTAAATTCACAGTTTATCAAACACAATCCTACTGGTCTGCTGGTGGAGGCGGTGGAGGATCAGGAGCACACGTCACATTTACTGTAGATCAAAAAGATCTAGCTGGTTCTTCTAGTGCTCAATTAACTATGAATAGTACTGTAGCATCTGGTGTTGGTGGTACTCAAAATGCTAAACCACCATATGCTAGAATTGGATTTGGAGTAATCACTGGATATGTTGGAGCAACGGAAAGAGATACAATTCCAGACATAATTATGCAAGCAAATGATGGTAGTGATTTATATGCTAGTGGTGCAGGAACAGGTGCAGGTGGTGGATTTAAATTACCAACACATCAAGTTCCTACAGTTGAATTTGTAGGTGGAGGTGGTGGAAGTGGTGCTGCTGCAACAGTAACAGTTGCTAATGGATGTGTATCTGGAATAACTCTTACTAATGCAGGTACAAATTATCAGTCTGCACCTTATGTTCGCATTAAGCATGGTGCAGGTACAATGGCATATGCCACTGTCAAAGCTAAAACTGAAGGCAGTAAAGAATTATATGATTTACAATTAACAGCAACTCCAGGATTTGTACCAGCAGCATATAATACTGATAAAGGGTACATTAAACTTAGTGGTAATGAAACAGAAAGATTTTGTGTTGTTAAAGAAGCAGATTGTTCAGCAGTAAGATATTTCACAATTAAAGTTGCTCGTGGTAATGGTGTTAATGGTGGTAATACACCAGAACATTCTGGTGATGCTTTGAGATTATATTATAATCTTGACATGAGTTTGACTTTTCCACCAAACAATTATTTGGGTGAAATAGTTCCATACGTTACCCCTGAAGAAGTAACATCATTATATGATGGTAGTGGTACTGGTAATGAAGCAACTAAGTGGTATTGGTATAGTATAGAGTTACCAGAAGCAGTAAAGAAACCAAATGTTAGATTTAAAATAGTACAAGAGAGATCTACTGGTGCTGGATATGATGATGGTGATACAGATCATTATGGTATTTGTGATTTCATATATGAAAAGGAAGAAGTGACTGAACTTAAGTTCTTCCCCACATCTGGTAGAATGTCAGATTCTGTTGATAAATTAACATATCTAGTGGAAGGACCATCAAACTCATTCTATCCAGCAGGTGCAATTGGTGAGGATGCTACATTCACAATGACACGACAAGTGCCATTGATACCAGATGCAGCAATTGACCCTGATAAAAATATATCATTGGTTGAACCATATCATTTGTGTAAATACTTAATTAAAGCATTCTAAATAAAGAGGGAACATCTAGTAATACTATGTCAAACGAATTATTATTGCAAGTAGATGCAATACAAAAGACTGTTACATATAAGAGTGTGACAAAAACCATTACTGATGCATACTGGACAAGTGACATTGTTCCTGCAATATATCCTCTATGGGATAGTGATAGAGATAGATTAGTGATGTTCGCTTGGTATGCTAATAATACATATCAAGCACAAAAACGTAAGTATACTAAGAATTTTAAGACTGGTGCTTTCTATTGGAATGACTACGAGATGGAAGATCTCGGTGGTACTGAAGGTGAAACATTATATAATAAATTTAAGGAGGCATATTTAGCAGCAGATTCATTAGAGCAAGTACAGTATGAGTCTGAGTTTGCTAAACTACATGCAGAGACATCAACAATTAGTTGGTTAACTGTTAGACTAGCACGTAACTTCTTACTCACTGAAACTGATTGGGTATTTGTTGAGGACTCTGGTATCAGTGCTGAAGATAAAGAATTATACAAAAAGTATAGAGCAAAGTTAAGAGATCTACCATCTGATGCAGGTACTACAGACCCAACAGATGTTCAATTCCCTATCAACCCTGCTTATTTTAAATCAGCACATCTACCAGCAAATCCAGGTGCATCATATCTTGAAGATAACAGTCAATATGTGAAACTAGCATCACATTATTATACAACATTCAAGGAGAAATTTGCAGAGTATTTAATAGTATCAAATTTAACTGAAGGTTTATATAATAAAGGATTCTTGGATGCTCTTAAAGCAGAAGGTAATGTTACTAAACCTAGTGATGTATACACACATCAATTAGATAACTTCACTGCTGAACAAAAAGCAACTACTGAAGCATATCTAACAGAACTACTCAAGAAAATTGAGGACAATGGATAATGAATGTAATTAACATTTGGGACACTGTAGAATCATACTGTAAAACAAATAATACTTGTATAGTATATTTTGTTAACGAGAAGATTAAAACTGCTGATGATGCTAAGAAGACAGCAGTATGGACATGGTATACTGATTTTGCTGAAGATTTTGTTCTTGATCAAATGAAAACTCTTGGTGACTGGGATATGATACC
>MDTC01192561.1_pt1 | contig 13015 bp, 7 predicted proteins | sample 811181 | NCBI WGS metagenome assembly MDTC01 (sample SAMN05326644, study PRJNA326480) | marine metagenome | isolation source: seawater | place: Pacific Ocean: North | collected 2011 | reverse complement strand
GGTTTCGTGTATAAAATTAAAACGTCGTCGGTATCCGATACTCCTTCTGCAAACAACGATGATGACGATGACGGCACTCTTCCTCTTTGGCGGCGATAGAATGTTCTCATTCTTTCCGTTCCTTTGCTGCGGCTGTTTTTATCATTATTCATGGTGTTAGGTGAATTTGTATTTTCATCCCGCCGCGACGTGTGAGGAGCACAGTTTTGCGATGATGAGGATGAGGATGGTAATGATGATGGATATATTCTCGACCGATAACGATTTCGATCATAAATCGCTTTCGTTTTCGTCGTCTGCCAACTATTCGAACCAGTAGGTGTTGCTGCGCGGTGTGTCATCAGAGCGTCTCTTTTTTTGAAGCGAATTTAAGGGACAAACGAAAACGAAAAAAGAAAAAATCAAAACACAGCAAACCCTTCACAACCCCTAATCCTTCTTCACTCCAACAACAAACAATAAAAAGTGAGGTATTTGTACGACTTTACTATTCTCGCCTTCTTTGTTCACGATGAAGCCTATCTTTCCCATCGCCGCGGCAATCGCATTCACGGCTACTTTTCTGCGCACCACGTCGAAAGGAAAAAATTCAACGGCGAGGAAAATCGTCACTCGGGCAGCATCAGTATCAGTATCAGGAGGAGGAGGAAGCGAAGCCGGCGTTACTAATTCAAAACAGAATCTGAATATTCCAAAGCCTGTGTGTAAGCGAATCGATCACACCGTATCATTCGGTATCGTTCCCGGCGAGAATAGAGGCGAGAATGCCATGGATCCAGCGGTTAAGGTCAACGACGACCTTTTCTGGTTGCGCGACGACGATAGAAAGAACGAAGAAATTCTCTCTTACTTGAAAACAGAGAACGAATACACGGAAGCGCACACGAAACACTTGAAAAAAAAAGAGACAGATCTGTACAACGAAATCGTCAAAGCGATCGAGGAGACCGATGTGGACGTTAAATTTCAATGGGGTGATAGTTTTGAGTATTATGTCCGCACGGTGAAAGGAAAATCCTACCCAATCGTCTGTCGACAAGAAAGAACGAATACCACCAAAGGTGGCGGTGAAACCATCGTGTTGGACGTGAACGAACTCGCGAAACAAATGTCCTACTGTTCAATCGGTGGATTTAACATGTCAGCAAGCCATAATTTATTAGCCTACGGCGTTGATGAAACAGGGTACGAGACTTACAGAATTAAAGTGAGAAACGTCAAAACTGGAGAGGAGATGCCGATTGACGTTTTGGAGGGCACGACCGGTTCGGTCTCTTGGAATGGCGACAGTCAATTATTTTATACGACTATGGACGATGCGCACAGACCTAACAAAGTCTGGAGACATAACATTGGTACCCCGCAGTCCGAGGACGAATGTTTGCTTTCAGAAGACGACGAGTTATACAATATTGGCTTTGGTAAAAGCGACAACGGCAACTTCCTTATTCTCGAAAGCGAATCCACGGAAACTAACGAAATTTGGCTCCTCGATTTGAAAAAGTCTCAGAGCGAGATACCGCGACTCGTGGAGAAAAGGCGTGATAATCATCGATATTACGTCGAGCCGAGCAGAAACAATAAGCAACTGTACGTGTTAACGAATCAACTCGGTAAGAAAATCAACTTTGACTTGAAAGTCACGAGCTTAGAAACACCCGGGATGGAAAACTGGACGGATCTAAAAGGAAAAGGCTTTCCGTGGAGCGAGAAGCGGACTTTAGAAAGCATTATGACGTTTAAAAATCACATAGTTATCGATGGCAGAGAAGATGGATTTACGCAAGTTTGGGTGCTACGACTCGAGGACTCGAATAGCGACGACGATAGCAGCATTTCAGACTGGTATCGATCTGAATGGCCAGCCGCGAGTGTTGTTTATCCTTCGCGCGCATCCGCATCGTTATCGTGCGTCGGCGCGAACAAAATTTATGATACGAATAAGCTGTTGCTAACGCACTCATCTTTGGTGAATCCTCGAACTGTGTATGAATTCGATATGGACTCGCAAACAAAAGTTATGAAGAAAATAACCGCCGTGAAAGGTTTCGTAGAAAAGAATTACGAGACGATGCAAATCCAGGTTACGAGCAGAGACGGCCAAACGAAAATCCCGGTGTCGATTGCGTACAAGAAAGGTAAGAGACAAAGGCAAGGACCATTATTATTAGAAGGATACGGATCCTATGGTATTTCGAATGATCCGGCGTTTGATCGCTCCGTTGTTCCGTTGTTGGATAGGGGCGTCACTATCGCAGTCGCGCACATCCGTGGAGGTGGTGAACTCGGCAGATATTGGTACGAAGAGCAAGGAAAATATTTGAATAAAATGAACACCTTCAATGACTTTATCGACTGCGGCGAGTATTTATGCGCGAGTGGTTGGACTTCTCCCGAAACGCTCGCGATTTCTGGTCGATCTGCCGGTGGATTACTTGTGGGTGCGGTCACGAACATGGCGCCTGATTTATTCAAGTGCGTCGTTGCCGGCGTGCCCTTCGTAGACGTTATGGTTTCCATGTGCGACCCGTCGATTCCTCTCACCACGGGCGAATGGCTAGAATGGGGCAATCCGAACTGCTCCAAATACTACGAATACATGAAATCGTATTCTCCTATGGAAAACATTCGAAAATCTCGCAAGCCTGATGTGCTCATAACCGCTGGCTTGCACGACCCTCGCGTCGCCTATTGGGAAAGCGCGAAATACGCCGTGCGCATGCGCGAGTCGTGCGAAAACGAAGAGGCGCGGATTTTACTGAAAACGGATTTGAGCGCCGGTCACTTTAGTGCGACTGACCGCTATCGGAAGTTCAAAGAAGTCGCGTTCGAATACGCGTTTGTTTTAGATTGCATTTGTCCATAATAAAGTTACACTTGTCTATTCATTTTTAGGCAACATTCTATGATTCCAGTCTGCCATTCGCGCGCTGACCTTCCGTTACCTTTTTGGGGGAGCTCTAAATCAATCGTTAACAAACGTTCCGCGCGCAATTTTTCAAGGTTTCTGGCGTCGTTTGCGCTGCCCTTTGACGCCGCTTGAACGCTCTCGTTCTCGTTACCTTGCATTTGTCTCCCGTGTTCCGTCGTTTCTCGGAGTATGATTGAAAAGCATCGCTTTGGATTTAACCCGTGCGTCGCTCTCTCAGCTTTCATTCGCCCTTTATTTCCACTCGTCATTTTCTCTATATTTTGACCGATTGTATAATTGTCAAAGCCAGTTTGAACGTCAGCGATACCCTCGGCTAATAAAGTTTGTCGTCGTTGCGAGAAGAACCAAAACTTTGAAGACGGCGAAGTCCAGTTCAGAGTGTTATTCGTCGTGTTGTAGTAAAAGCGATATCGCTCCCTTCTTCGTAACCCAAGTTTCCTGTATTTCGTGTGCGAAATAAATACTGCGCCCTCGATAATAGCTCGACGTAGCTCGGAGCTTCGACGCTCTCGCCATAATTCGACTTCTTCCCTCGCGTCTTCTACTTCTTGCTTTAGATCTAAAATTTTATCGTTGAATCGATCGCGTTCATCCTTCAACATGCGTTGCAATTTTGCCGTGTGCAGCAAATGTGAAGTCGTCGACGCGACCGAGGGAGAATTCGAGGATGAAAACGCTTTAATCGTCGCCGAAGTCGGCGTCGAGTCCATCAAATCCGATCCAGTCGCGCGAAAAAGTCGTCTCGAAGGCGATATCGCTTTACCACTTGATGATAAAAGAGACGACGCGTTCTCATTTTCTCTCGACGACGCGCTTTTGTTGAAGTCTTCTATCGTCCTCGTCGTTGTCGCGTCGTTGTTCACTTTTTCCTCCTCATAATCACCGTCAAGTACGCCCGTCTTTTCTGCGTCGTCAAAAGCGTCTTCATTTGCGTCGCTTTCTGCGTCCGAATCGTATTTATTATCGCCCGAAGAATCGCGTTGTGTCGGTTGCTCGCTTATATTTGCATCGACGACTTCCCATTCTATTGTTATTTGTGCTTTTTTGTGTCGGTTGCTCGCTCCGTGTACGTCTAAATCTATATCTACGCGTTGCATGCCAGCTTCGCGGTCGCACTTTTTCCCATTCACAACTTTCGAGCGATTGACTTTGAACGTCGCTTCCCCGATTTTGAGGATCGATCCAACTATCGTTCGGTCGAGTATTTTGACGCTCACTTCTCCGCAACTTATCCTATTCAGTGCGTTGTTGCTAATTACGTTGTCCTCGGCGTCGTCGTTGTCGTCATCAAAAGCCGGCAAATCAAATTCATGTCTCGATCCCCATTCAATTCTTTTCGACCACGGCCTCGTAGCCGTTCGTGCCTTTCGGCCGCGATACGAGATCGACGCGTACGGGTACCCAAAGCTAATGTTTCTGTTTACGAGATTCGTGCACTTCATGACTCTGACGACGAGTATCCCGTTTGAATTTTCGAGCTGCGCCTTCTTTGCAATTTTCATATACGTGTGCTCCACGTCTACGTACATTCGTCTCGGCTCTACGAAATCTTTTTGAATCGCGCTTTGGATGAATGAAATGACCCAATCGTGTAAACCAGGAATATCGGAGACGGGCAGACCCATGGGCGAAACGGAAACATCTACGGTGGGTGTGTCTCTGAAGGACACATCGACGCCGGAAACGCCCGGTTCCCTCGATACCAGACGCATTCCCATGATGAGTTTACCGTGGATGGATAAGTTAGTGATGTGGACTGGGACGTTTAGACTTTTCAAGTACATTCCAGGCTTTATTTGTGCTTGTATTCTCGCATGCGACGCGTTCGTATCCCAATCGAAATCGCACTCAAACTGCACGTAGTCCGCTTTGGGATTGTACCTCGCGACGTACAAGTTAACGGTCGGTGGCGTCGTTCCCAGCGAGAAATCTTCTAAACTCACCTCGCCGATGAACGAATGCTTCTTGTTCTTCTTCTTTTCCGCCGCGTTAATATCGGTATTATTGTTTACCGTTTTAAGAATATCAACCGCCACGCGTTTCGCGTGCTCGTCCGCAATTTGACTCAGAACGCACTTGTATTGGTGTCGCAACAAAAGATTAATCCACTCGAACGAACCTGATTCGACCGTCGTGAACTCGGCATTGATGCTATCTTTCACTAGTTTTCTCGCTTTCAATTCTCTCTTGTATCTCTGCCTCTTTTTCTTTAGCGTCAACACGAACGCAATCAAAGAACATAACAGAACAATTAGAATCGATTGGACGAGTAAAGAGACGAGTGTGTTTGTAAACGCGAACGACGAGTCCGTCACCAAAGTTTTGGTGGCGAGAAGATGTCGCGTCCATTCTTTGTCTCCTTTCTCTGATGTTTTCCTGATGTTCCACTTGCTGCTGCTCATCGCGTATTACTCTTCTTCTCCATTCTGTTTAGTAGAAGCAATAGTTTTGTGTGAATGAATTTTTGTTAAATTATGTGGAGGATGAAAAGGAGGGGGGAAATCTCACTCACCTTCTTCGTTCTTCATTTTTATTCTTTTGCGTGCAAAACAAAAACAACAAACTCCATACTTACCAGAGATATACTTCTTTTATTGAACGAACAACAACAACGACCATCCTCTTCCTCCTTCTTAATCTCGATGGCTTTGTGCAGTCGAGTCGTCGTCGAGTCGTCGTCGTCTTCGATGATGATGCGGCGGGGTGCCGCTTTCAACAACAATCATAGTAATAAGAAGAAGATCTTTCTCTCTTTCTTGCTGACGAAGAGACGCATCACCCGTTTTTCTGGATTAACGAACTCGGGGTCGTCTTCGTTCGAGCAAAGAGGAGGAGAAGAAGAAGAGAATAATAAAGATAAAAAAGATGAATTAGTGATCATCACCAACGATGCGCTGCATTACGCTTCAACGATGACGCAGAAGAGAAACGAAGTCGAGGAGTATTTACAGAAGTGCGACAGCTTGGAGTTGGAGCTACAACTCGCTCTCGCGGCAGAAGATTACGACGCAGCTTCGAAAATCAAAAAAAATCTTCAACCGGAAAACTCAGATGAAGATATTAATTTTAGCATGCTGTGCGATTTATGTCGACGCGTCAACCAACCACCGACATCCAAAATAGGCAGCTCGGCTGATGAAACTGAAACAGAGGAGATTACCATGGCAGCGAGGAAGCTTGGATTAATCGGTGATCCGAGAGCTCTACCAGCTCTCGCCCGAGCGCTTCGAATGCCCACTGTGAGCGCGAAAGCGCACGCTCAAATTGAACGAAGCATGTGGACTTTGTTCGGAAAGAGCGGCGACATGGAACTCGATTTACTACTTCAAAAAGGACGAGATATTATGCATGGAAAATACGTGAATCGCATATTAGAAGGGAGAGTTGAACACGAACCAACTGAGGAGGAAATAAAAGAACAAATACGCGATTTCGAGCAGGAGAGAGCGCGAAGTTTATCGGAATCGATCGATATCTTTACGACAATTATCGAAAAATCGAATGGATTGTTCGCAGAAGCCTGGAATCAACGAGCGACGGCTTTGTATTTGCGAGGCGATTTCGCCTCGGCATACGCCGACGCTGAGGAGGCATTTCGGTTGAATCCGTACCATTTCGGCGCGCGTAGTGGCATGGGTTTATGTAAATTTGGAATGAGATGCTACGACGAAGCGTTGATGATGTTTGAGTCTACTCTCGAGATAAACCCACGCATCGAGTCTATTAAAGGCCAGTCCAAACGACTTCGAAAGATGATGGAAAAGCCTCGAGTCGAGCAACAAAAGCTCAAGGATGTGCTCGAAGATTACAAAAGGTCCATAGCGCCATCCTCAGATTCGTCGCAGCGCAAAGACGATGACTCTGAAACGCCAAAAATGTAAATTTACGATCAATGAGAAAAGAATGAAGTTGTACCCGGCATTTAAGAAAATTGTATATACGAGTACACATCTTGGTGCAAATCATTTATTATATTAAATCATGTCTAAGTTTTTCAGATTGCGATAGATTCTTCCTCTTCGCTCTCTCAAAGGTTTAATTTTTTCGCAATAGCTTTCGTGGTAAGCGCGTTTACTTTTAGAAGAATTAGCCGTATCTTTCATAAAGTTCCTTCTCTCTGTCATGTACATCTGCATCTCGTTTTCGATCGTTTCCAAGTTTTCTTCGGATACGTCTCCGTCGCCCGGTAACAGCGCGTCGCTCACTACTTTGTTATCACCGATACCATCGAACTCGAGCTCTTCAGAAGAACCCTTCAAAACCAGTGCTTTGTGCTCAAGTTTATCGTTCATTCCAGGTCCGAGATAGTGCCAGTTCCGTCGCGAAGCGCTTTGGATTTGGAAGTTTTTGTATTTTTCTGGGACAGCCTCGTCGGCGTTTTCGTTCGGATCCCACCACGTGCAAGATTCGAGAGTTTGCAGCGCGTGCCCACTCTCGCCATGATTTTGATCTTCCGCGACCATGGAGTGTTGACTTCGAGGAATTCTCCATAGTCTCAATTCTCCCGTTGATGTCGCTGTTACGAGTCCCCAGAAGTTCACTTCTGCGAGTCCGTTGTCGGTTTTCGTAGATATCGGCGCTTTGAGCCATGCCAAGTCTGCGCAAGCGCACTCTTCCGACGCGTTAAACTTACCGCATTTCCGCTCGTGTTTGAGCTCGAGCGCATCGCTCGAATACACCCGAACGTATGCATCATTACTCGCGACTGCTACAAACCCACCATATTCGTTATGTTGGACGCAATTGTGCGCTGAAGTCGTACGCGTCCACTTTTCGCCCGCGAGTCTTAAAATATCACCAGATTTTTCGTCTTGTTGAACGAGCGCTTTTCCCGCTCCACTCGGTGACGCTCTGATTGAGAAACATCTCAAAATACCATCTGAAGCACCAGTTAGCAATATGTTTCTTGTTCCAGGGTTCGGGTGCCAAGAGAGTGATGTGATTCTACTGGAGTGATCGTCGTACCATTTACACAAGCGCCCGCTCACAGACGACCAAACGAGAATGCGATACGCACCTCGACCGCCATTCCCATAACTATCGCACGTGGCGGTTAAAATGAGACGTCCGCAATTTGTATACGTTACATGCGTCATTTGTTTTGCCATCCATCGCAAGGTGTGCAGACAGCTCCCAGGATCTTTGACGTCTCCGTCGATATCAAACACACGTCCGTCACCGTCGTTTGAAACCGTCGTCAGAGATGCACCAGTTTGCGGGTGCCAAGCAATTTCATTGACTGCATCGCGGTGATGATACTTCGTCACGCATTCTAAAGATCCAGTTTGAACATCCCATGTGGCTACTTTACCACTCGAATCTGCGGTAGCGAGTCGATGTGAAAACAAAATTGGTGAAAACGCGCACGCGGTGACGGTTACTTTTTCATCGTGAAAGCCGCTTAAATGGAGCACTTGTTCGTTGCCGCTTTTCATCTCGGGAACCATATTTTTCCAAATCATGACAGTATTATTGCGTCCAATAATCGCGAGCGTGGGCAAGTCCAGTGAATCTTCGTATGCATAAGTATCGTCCTCGCAAGTGTCGTGAGTATCTACATCCTCGTCTGCCTCTATATCGTCTCCTGATACTTTCGGATCGCTCCATCGTATATCAACAACATCTTCTGAACACTTTAGTCTCGCAATTTTTTCGCCATCTGCAGACCAGACGTTGATAAACTTATCTCCACCGCACGTTGCGATCAAGTACGTAAACTCCGACGAAGAGACCACCTTTGTGGTCGACGAGACGGGGAAACCTCTTCTTCGTAACGATATAGATTTTACCGCGACGCGTTTGACGCCTCCTTCGTGGGCGTTTTCAACAACCCACATCGACGACGAACTCCTCATTCTCTCTTCGCATCTGGCGATACCTTCGTCTATTTTCATTTTCACGTCCAGGGTCGCATCTCTCGTTGGCGACTCTCTGTAGCTCTTGAGCGCCGCACTCCACCGTTCTAATCGCTCTAAAATATCTCCGCATGTCAAATACGGGTCAATCCAGAGTCTGCGAAATGAGCACGATTTTTCGGCATCGGACAATCCGTCTTCGTAATCGCCGAGCGCGCGATGACACAGAGCACGTTTATGGTACAGCTCCGCGTATCGATGCAGACCTTCGAGTTTAGAAAATGCGAGCGCTTGCGTGTAACATTCGCGCGCTCTCGAGAAATCCTCGTCTGTCATGGCGTCGTCGCCAATTTTTTCGAGATTCAAACCGTTCACGAGAGGCTGTGAATCCGCCGCATCTTCGCGAATCTCTAACACAATCTCCTTCGTTTTCTTCGTCTCTTCTTCTTCTTCTTCTTCTTCTTCTTTTTCTCCTTCTTCTTCTAGATCTTGATCTTTTCTGTTGGTATTCTTCAGAATCGTTTTCGCTCGCCACGAATACGGCGCATCTGATTTCACGCGTCGGTAGGTGTCTTCAATGTTCTCGCTCTTTATTTTCGTCTCCTCCTTCTCACTTCTTTCAAACCCTCTTCTTTGTTTCTGATCGTGTTCACTATTGTCGGGATCGTCACCGCGCGGTGTTTGTCGTTCAGTCTCCTTCTTCGTTTTATGCGTAGTACGAGTCTTACTCATTTTTTGTAAAATCAATTCGTAACTTTTCTGAATGCGTTGAAACCGTTCGGCTGATCCTCCTTTATCGGGATGTGCCGTGCGAACGAGCGAGCGATAGGCTTTCTTGACGTCATCTTCGCTCGCGTTCGGCGCGATTCCGAGTACTTTGTAGTGATTGAGCTTTCGAACCATCTTATTATCGGAGGTTTAGAGTGACTCTCGTATACATATGAATGAGATGAAGAATTGTGGAGGGGGCGGGAGAAAAATTGATTGAAAAACAAACGAGCGTTACGAACGAAATTAAAAAGGCAAAAATATCTCACTTGTGTGTTGGGGAAACGAACAGTCACAACAAAATCTGTTTGGCACGCAGAGAAGGAGAAAGAGAAAGAGAAAGAGTCGCGCGCGCGAGTGAGTTTGTGTGTTTATCTGTGCGCGCGCAAGAGATTAGTAGTAGCAGTTGTAGCAATAGTAAATAGAAGACAAAACACGCGAGTCTTTTGGTTTTCATATACCAACAACATCGCATCAGAAATCAAGAGCAAAATGAGCGGAGGTAAAAAAGAAGAGGTAAAAATAGAGAGAGAAGAGCACGTGCGCGATGTATTCGAAAACTTCAGAACCTCGAAGATAACCAGGGATGACGTCGCTCGTCTCCGATTGAATAACAGCAGCAGCAGTAGCATAAACAGCGACAAAAGTAGCAATAGTTTAAAGAGCGTTGATGATGGAACAACAAGAACCATCATCGACGTGTTACGGGAGATATTTCTTCAACGACGAGAAGAGGATGAGGAAGACTGTGCGAAGTTTTATCACTTTTGTTTTCTGGCGTGTTTGAAAGGGAAAACAGAGGGAACAAACGCGACGATTTCAGTGCACGAGGCGTGTGAACTGTGGTCGTTTCTCCTGTCGTCGACGAAGAAACAACAGCTGAGAAAGTCTTCGTCGTCGTTATCTATAGAAGAAGGAGGCGCTCCACCGAGGACGACGACCGAGACGACCACGACCACGCCATCGTCCGTTTTAGCCAAAGGGATGCTTTTACCGCGGTGGATGAACCGTACATTCTGTAAATTTTGCACAGAGCGTGCGTCATCGTCGTCGTCTCCTACTTCTTCTGTTTCTCCTATCGTCGATGAGAATACATTTTTAAGAACGCTAGACTTTGCTCGGTCGTACAGAAAAAACAACGGATGCTTGCAGGACTGGTACGGGAAGCAACAATGGCCGACGCTCATAGATGACTTCGTCTCTTCGTTAGGTCGAGAAAAAAATACCACAAACGAGAACGATAAAAGTGTCGGTAACAACGACGCAGATCAGAACAGAATGGACGAAGAGTTGGCTTCTTCTTCCTTAGCGGCAGATGTAGCCTTTCGAAGAGGGAAAGGAGGAAGAGTTGGAATGAAAACTGTGCACCCGAGAGGACAAAAGCGCAAAGAGCAAGAGGCGAACGTGGAAGTGCTCTCATCCCAACTCTCCTCTGCGTTAGAAACGAAGAAACGAAAAACTGGCGGCATTCGCTTAGACTACTTCGACTGATTTCTATCCACATAATTCTCCTTTACTAGATATAATCGTACACGAACACTTTTTAATTACAACAGCACGCAGCTTTTTCCGGGTCCAAATTCAGTCGTTCAAAGTCGTCATCGTTTCGAAACTTCGGTTGAAAAATCAGCCCGTCTGTTCGCTTCTATTTGCGTAACTTTCTCGTAGAACCCGCTGTGTTTACCGAGAGAGAGAAAGAGGGAGAGAGAGAGAGAGAGAGAGGAGAAAAGAAAGAAAGAGAGAGAGGAAAGTCAGTATTATTAGTATTAGTAGAGGGGATTTTTGAATTTTCATTCGAACGCACGTGTGTATCATGAACGCTTCCACGGCGGCGCCACACACGAACGAGGCCGTGGCTACTTTGTAATAATACGAGAGAGGGAAATTGTGCACGGCAACTTTCCCGAATTTCGGAGCAGCCATCTCTGTCTTATTTGTGGTGGTTGGTGCCGAAGGAGAAAGAAAGAGGAAGAGTGAGGCAAAAATCTATTCTCGTATGAGTGCTCTCTGTCTGTTCACCTCAAACAAACACCTCGTATAAAAATATAGAATACTACTAATACGAATAACATCCATGATGGGGGAAGATGTGATAAAAAAGAACAAGGAGAAAGTCGAGCGATTGTATAAGCAGCGAGAAGAGCTCGAAGCGGAGATGGCGTCGATTTCTCAGAGACTAAACGGACCAAACATGCCAGGTTTAAAAGGTTCTTTAGTGGACAACGAAGGCTTTCCAATTGGTGGAGGAGACGTGGATTTGTACTCCGTACGAGCGGACAGACAGAGATATAACTCGTTGAAGAACGACCACTTGCAGTTGACGAATGCGATCGAGAAAGAAGTGCAACAGTTACTCTCTTCTTCTGCTTCTCCTTCCGCTGTAGGAGGAGGAGGAGGAGGAGGAGGGACAGATACAATAGTTAAAACGCAAACAGAGAATAACGAGAAGGTGAAGATACCAACGGAGTCAACAACACCTAAAACTACATCAACAAATCGAAAAGCGTTCGCGGTGGTGGATATATTAGCGCCAGGGTCGCCCGCGGATCTAGACGGATTAATGGTACACGATCGAATTTTAGATTTTGGTGGAGCATTTTCGATCGCTGATGCGGCTTTGCTCATTCAAGACAACTTAGGAAAAAGTCACCGCGTTCTTGTCAACCGTGCGGGAGTGGATGAAATTTTGAACATCGCGCCGCGGACTTGGAACGGGAACGGATTGTTAGGAGCTCATTTTCGGGCGTTAAACTTTTAGCGTGAACAGTGCAAATTTATACGCTTCACTAAGTAATACTACGCGATCTAATAACCGCGTTTTCTTTGCAGCTTTCTATATGCTTTCCTCTCCTCCTCGGTCATGTCTTTTGTCGATTTCTTCCTCTTCGCCGCGTGCTTCTCCGCTTTCACAACTTTTGCGTCGCCGTTACTGTCATGAGCATCTCTTTCCCTGCCGCCGTCGTCATTGCATTTATCATCATCTACCTTTTCGTCGTCGTCGTCGTCCCATGCGCTTTTCTTTTCCTCGTTGCCGAGCTTCTTAAATACCTCTGATCCAAAGATTTTGTTTTTGTGTCTGTGCACTTTCACTTCCTCGACTTTTACCACGCCAGCTTGCTTTAATCGATCTTTTTCCAGCTTTTCGTCAAACTCTTTATCGCTCAACTGTTTTTGCTTTTCCAGCTCCTTTCCTAAAACTAGTATTTTCTTTTTATTGCTATTCACGTCACCGTCTTCACCTGTCCTTGCGTTCTTGTCGTTGTCGTCTTCCTCGCCATCTTCGTCGCTATTGTGCTTGTTACCGCCGCCGTCGATATCTTCACCATTCACTACTGTTTCGAGAAAGCTTTTCTCGTTTTTATTCTCTTCTTTTTTCTTTTTGCCTCGCTTGCCCCTTCTTTTCTTACTCGACGGACGCGCTTCTTCTTTTGCTGCCTCCTCCTCCTCCTCCTCGTCGTCG
>MDTC01170448.1_pt1 | contig 13015 bp, 11 predicted proteins | sample 811181 | NCBI WGS metagenome assembly MDTC01 (sample SAMN05326644, study PRJNA326480) | marine metagenome | isolation source: seawater | place: Pacific Ocean: North | collected 2011 | reverse complement strand
GGTGCGGTCCCGCTCCGACTTCTTGCCGGCGGCCACCCGGTAGGCGGCGACCGCGTCCCGCTGCGCCTCGGTCGTGATGCGGTCGACCAGCGGGTGCTCGGGGGCGAGCACGGTGTAGGTGCAGCCGAAGAGCGTGTCGGGACGCGTGGTGAAGACCTCGAAGCTGACGCCGTCGTGGTCGGCCACGTCAAACTGGAAGCGCGCGCCCTCCGAGCGCCCGATCCACTCCCGCTGCATGGTCTTGATGCCCTCGGGCCAGTCCACCGTGTCGAGCCCCGCGAGGAGCGACTCGGCGTACTCGGTGATCCGGAACATCCACTGCTTCATGAGCCGGCGCTCCACGGGATCGCCGGTCTCGATGTACTTGCCGTCGACCACTTCCTCGTTGGCGAGGACGGTGCCCAGCGCCGGACACCAGTTGACCGGCACCTCGGCCTGGTACGCGAGTCCCTTGCGGTACAGCTGGAGGAAGATCCACTGCGTCCACTTGTAGTACTCCGGCGAGCTGGTCGCGATCTCCCGCGACCAGTCGTAGGAGAGGCCCAGGTTGTCCAGCTGGGACTTGAACGTGGCGACGTTGCGCTTGGTGACGTCGCGCGGGTGGGTGTCCTCGCGCTCGGCCTGGCGCTCTGCGGGCAGGCCGAAGCTGTCCCAGCCCATGACGCGCAGCACGTTGAAGCCCATCATCCGGCGCGCCCGGGCGACCACGTCGGTGGCGACGTAGCCCTTGGGGTGGCCGACGTGCAGGCCCGACCCCGACGGGTAGGGAAACATGTCCAGCACGTAGTACTTGGGCTTGTCGCGGCCCTCGGGCGTACGGAACGCGTCCGTGTCCTTCCAGCGCTGCTGCCAGCGCTCCTCGACAGCCTTGTGGTCGTAGCTCATCGCCTCTCCAGCCCCGCCCGTCCCAGCGGGGATGCCGTCATAACGAACCTCGGAGACCCGGCAGCCCGGATCACCGTCAAGCGAGGAAGGCGCGTAGCGTCCTGAACGAAGCGCGGAGCGAGCGCAGCGAGCGGAGATGCCAGCGCAGCGTCCTAAAGCAGCGCACCCACGAGCAGCGCGACAGCGGCCACGAGGCCACCGATGGCGAGCAGCTCGGGAATCCAGGCCAAGGGGCCGGGCAAGACGTCCTCGTCGCGGGCGCGGCGCACGGGGCGCGGCGTGGGACTCATCGGGGTGCGGGTCGCGACGTCGGGTCTGGCCATGAAGGGCCCTCCGGGTTGCCCGTCGACAGGATCGACCGGGCAGGGAGCGAGGCTAGCGAACCGGGATCGACCGGTCCAGGCCTCGACGCGACGGGTGCGTAACCGCCGGCCTCATGCGAAGCACACTACGCACCTGCCCCGCGGGGCGGCGAGGTGCGCAGCGCAGGGCGCGAACCGGACCACGCGCAGGGATCTGCGTACAACCCCCCTGATAGGCTGTGCCAAACCCGAGGGGGAAGCATGGTGGTGTGGATGCTCGCCGGACTCGCCAGCGCGGCGGAGCCGGAGCAAGACGCGGTGCTGCAGGCGCTGGTCGCCGAGAACGAGGCCACGATGGCCGCGTGGGAAGGAGGCCAGGATGCACTCTACTTCCTTGGCTTTCGCGCAGTACAGCACGAGAGTCAGCGCCTGGTCGCGATCGCGGGTGGGGTGGATGCCCTGCCCCGCACCCAGCGCAGACGAACCCTTGACGTGATGGCGCGGGTCGGCGACTACGACCTCGACTCGACCCACCGCATCCGGGGCTCGGACAGCCGCGCGTGGTGGGGCAGCTACCAGGGCCGCCAGCTGCCGATCGACGACGACGTGCTCGCCCTGCGCCACGCGGTCTGGAGCCAGACCGAGGAGGCCGTCGAGACCGCGCGCAAGGGCATCACCCGGGTGCGCACCAACCAGGCGGTCAAGGTGGAGGAGCAGGAGTCTGCGGGGGACTTCTCCCGCGAGGAGCCGGTCGTCGATCTGCGGCCGCAGAGCTCGCTCAGCGTCGACGTGTCCACCTGGACGCCGCTCCTGACCGAGCTGTCCCTGGTGCTCGCCGACGAGCCGGACATCGTGACCCACCGGCTGGCCCTCATGGCCGAGACCGACACCGAGTGGATCGTCACCAGCGAGGGCACCCGCATCCGCCAGACCCGGCATCACCTGCGCCTGTCCATCCAGGCCGGTGCGGTCGCCGACGACGGCATGGACGTGAGCCTGTACCGCTGGCGCGACGTGCACGACGCCAGCGCGCTGCCCGACGAGGCCGAGCTGCGCGCGTGGGTACAGACCCTGCGCCAGGACGTGCTCGACCTGCGCGAGGCCCCCCGCGCCGATCCCTGGAGCGGGCCGGTGCTCCTGCTCGGGCGCGCCGCTGGCGTCTTCGTGCACGAGGTCATCGGACACCGGGTCGAGGGCCACCGCCAGGAAGACGAGGACGAAGGCCAGACCTTCAAGGCACTCGTCGGACAGCAGGTCACCGACCCCTCCATCAGCATCGTCGACGACCCCACCCTGGCGATCTACGCCGGCGAGCACCTCAACGTGCACTACGCCTACGACCAGGAGGGCGTGCCCGCGCAGAAGGCGACCATCGTCCAGGACGGGGTCTTCCAGGGCTTCCTGCTCTCGCGCAACCCGATCCCCGGCCACGACCGCAGCAACGGGCACGGCCGGGCGCAGGTGGGCCTCGCACCGGTCGCGCGCATGGCGAACACCATGGTGCTGACCAGCAAGCCCCAGTCGGAGGCCCAGCTGAAGGCGCAGCTGCGGGCGGAAGCGAAGCAGCGCGGCCTGCCCTACGGTCTCATGGTGGACGACCTCAACGGCGGCTTCACGCTGACCGGCCGCTACACGCCCAACGCCTTCAACATCCGGGCCGTGCGCGCCTGGCGGGTCTATGCCGACGGCCGCCCCGACGAGCTGGTGCGCGGGGTCGACCTGGTCGGCACTCCCATCGAGGCCCTGCGCAACATCGTGGCGGCGGGCGACGAGCCGGGGGTGTTCAACGGCTACTGCGGCGCCGAGAGCGGCAGCGTGCCCAACGCCGCCGTCTCGCCGTCCCTCCTCCTGCGCAGCCTCGAGATCCAGAAGAAGGAGACCTCGCTGGACCGACCTCCGCTCTTGCCCAAGCCGGGCCTGCCGGGAGGTGACTCGTGATCGCCCTGCTCCTCACCCTCCTGGTGCCGGCCCACGCGGGTGACGACCCCGTCCTGGACGCCGTCGTCGCCGAGGTCGAGCGGTCCGCCGAGCTGCGGCTGCCGGACAACACCCCGCCCCACCACGTCATCGCCCGCGCCCGCTCCGGCTGGGCCGGCTACGCGAACGCGCGGATGGGCGCCCTGACCTGGACCAGCCTGTCCCCCGTGGAAGACCTGGCGGTCGAAGTTCGCGCTGGAACGCCGGACTTCGATAGCTCCGGGCTCGGGACCCGCTGGCTCGACACCGGCTTCTCCCGCGCGGGCCTGCCCGACGTGCCGACCGTGCGCGCCGTCCGCGAGGTCGTCTGGCGCGAGCTGGACGAGCAGTACAAGGCCGCGGTGGAGAACCTGGGACGCAAGACCGGCGCCAAGGACCAGCTGAAGCTGGACGACGACCGTGAGGGCAACTGGCAGGCGAACATCGAGCCCGTCACGTCGATCACCCGCCGTGAGCTGATCATGCCCGACGTCGCCACCCTGGAGGCCCAGGTCCGGGCTCTGTCCGCGCGCATGCGGAGCCAGGGGCTGCAGGACGGAAACGTCAGCATCTCCTCGTGGGACGGGCACTACTACGTCATCACCTCCGACGGCACCCGGATCGTGCAGCCGTCCCGCTCGACCACGATCACGATGCGGGTCGAGATCCGCGCCGACGACGACGAGGTGCTGGGCCTGACCGACGTGATCGCGGTGGCCGACGGAGATCCCATGCCCAGCGACGCCGCGCTGGCCGCACGGGTGGACCTGCTGATGGCGACGGCGCAGGCGTGGGCCGCCGCCGAGCCGCTGGACGCTCCGTGGTACGGGCCGGTGCTGCTGGAGGGAGAGGCCGCCGCGGACTTCGCCGAGGACTCCCTCAGCCAGGAGATCTCCGGCACGCCCGAGCCTGCGGAGTGGCAGCGCTGGACCCAGAAGGCCCGGCCGGAGCCCGTCGACTATGCCGAGCCCGGCACCCGCCTGCTCCCCCGCGGCTGGACCGTCACCGACGATCCCCAGCGCTCGCTGGGCCACGCGTGCTGCCTGGCCTTCGACGCCGAGGGTGCGCCCAGCCAGCCGGTCCGGGTCATCGAGGACGGCGTGGTCGTCGCCCACCTCATGTCCCGCACCCCCAACGAGCACTTCTCCGAGACCAACGGCCACGCCCGCAGCACCCGCGACAACAACCGCTCCATGGCGCGACCGAGCCACGTCGTGGTCGAGCCCGCCCGCGCGGTGAGCAAGGCCGCCCTGTGGCGTACCGCGCGAAAGCAGGCGAAGGCCCAGGGTCTCGACCGGGTGCTGGTGGTGAGGGACCGCAGCGGTCTGGCCTTCTGGCGCACCCTGGACGGCGACGAGATCCCCGTCCGCGGCTTCGACAGCGACGAGCTGGACGCCAGGGCGGCACGCGGCATGACCGTGGCCGGTCCGAGCTCCACCCACATGATGGGCCAGAGCACCATGTACACCGTGCCCGACATGCTCATCGCCAACGTGGCGGTGGTGCCCGACGAGCCGTCACCCGAGCCCAGGACCAGGCGCGTCAGCCCGCTGGCCGGGAAGTGATGCTCAGCGTGCGAGGTCCTCGCCCCAGGTGGCCTGGCCTTCAATCGGCGAATCCACCCGCTTGAACGCAAGGAATCCGGACCCGTCCTCCGGCGCGATCCAGGCGGCGACCGCACCCAGGTCCGCCGTACAGCCCTCCTGGGCCGCCTGCAGCTCGGCGATCTGACTGCACACGTCGAGGCCGTCGCGGTCCAGGAACGCCTGCAGCGCCGGGCAGGACGCGACGCTCTGCACCACGGGGGCGCGACGGGCGGCGGGCTGCACGCCGGCACCGAGCTCGGCCAGCTGGGCGCGGGTGCGATCGAACAGCGGGCGATCGGCGTCGGCCACGGGCAGCGGGGCGGGCTCGGCGCGGCCGACCAGGAAGACGGCCCGGGTGTGGGCGCCCAGCATGCGCGCGGTGGTGGCGACCTCGCCGGTGTTGACGTCGGCGTCGGCCATCACCGTGCCCACGATGGGCTCGCCGGGGTTGGACGCGCGCAGGGCCGCGACGGCAGCCTGAAGCTCCGGGTTGACCTGGGTGGGCACGATCTCGCGCCCGGCGACCGACACGCTCCCCTTGGTGATCCGCACCTCCAGGTGCGCCCCCGCCGGCGGTGCGATCTCCCCGCCGGGCAGCACCGGCACGGACGGGTCCACGTCGGCCGCGAGGGCGCCCTGCCGACCGCACGCCTCCTGGGCGAAGGCAGCCAGATCGGTGTGGGCGGGCTCGGCAGGCGGCTTCGGCGCAGGCGCACCGGTGCAGCCGACCAGCATCAACGTAACGAGGATCCGCATCACAGGCGCTCCTTCAGCCAGGTCCGCAGCTCGGGCCCCAGGTCGTCGCGGGCCAGGGCCTCCTCCACGAAGGCCTGGACGTAGCCGAGGGTCGTGCCCGTGTCTCGGCGTTCACCCTGAAGGATCGCCGAGACCAGCTGGCCCTCCGCCGCGAGGTCCTCCATCGCTCCCATCGGGTAGAACTCGCCCGACCCGGCGGCGGCGTGCTCGGCGGCGCGGCGCTCGAGGTGCTCGAAGAAGCGCGGGGTGTAGAGGTAGCGCCCGTAGGTGACCCAGTGGCTGGGCTCGGTGCCGGGGGCGGGCTTCTCGACGATGCCGCGCACCCGGAGCACGTCGCCCTCGCGCTCGGCGTCGAGCACGCCATAGCGGGAGACGTCGGTGCCGGTGAGATCCTCGGCGACCAGGACCGACGCGCCCGTCTGCGACCAGGCCGAGATGAGCGCCGCGCTGACGTTGGGGCCGCTGAACAGGTCGTCCGGGTAGGCGACCACGACCGGATCAGCGCCGGCGAAGGCCCGCACCAGCCGCAGCGCGTCCCCGGTGCCCCCCATGCGGGCCTGGCGCACGCTGAACGCCTGCACGGCGGGGGGGCGGGCGCGCTCGAGCTTGGCGGTGGCCCCGTCCGCCTCAAAGACCGCTTCGAGCTCCGGATCCCGGTCGAACCAGTCCTCGAGCGCCCGCTTGCGGCGGCTGGTGATCAGCAGCACGTCGCTGATGCCGGCGGCGGCGAACTCGTCGATGATGAAGTCGATGGCGGGGCGATCGACCAGCGGCAGCAGCTCCTTCGGCACCACGCGGGTGATCGGGAGCAGGCGGCTGCCGTAGCCAGCGGCGACGATGACGCCCTTCACGGCGGGCTTGTCGGCGGAACTCATGCGACCTCGGGTTCGGGGGGGACGGCGTCTTCGCCGCGCCAGGCGCGCAGGATGTCACGGTAGGGTGCCTGCTGGGCGAGGGTACCGTCCAGCACGGCGTCGACGACCGGCTGCAGGAAGCGCTCGGCGGACGCGCGCCCGGCCCACATGAAGCCGTAGGACGGGCCGGCGAAGACCGTCACCAGCCGATCGCGGGTGGCGAGCACAGCCTGCTCACCGCCGCGCTCGTGGGCCAGCAGCAGGTCGACCGCGTATGCCCGGCGCTCCCAGTCTGCGCGCATGGTGCGGCCAGTCGGCGCAAACAGCACGTAGGAAGCGTAGAACCAAGGCCCGGAACGCGCCTGGTCCAGCTGGTGCACCAGCTCGTGGGCGAGCACGGCGGCCAGGTGGTCGCGGTCGAAGCGCTCGACCGGGCCGGGCAGGTAGACGACGTCGCCCAGCACGGTGGTGAAGCGCTGGTTGATGTCGCCGACGAAGGGCCGGGCGAGCTCGCCGGGCAGGCGCATCCAGGGCACCGTGTTGCGGTCGACCAGGCGGACGCGCGGTCGGTGGCGGCGCACCAGGGCCAGCATGCGGTCGAGGCGGTCAGGCACGGCTCAGTCCAGCAGCTGACCGTCGACCAGGCCGTCCAGCCGGTCAAGGGCGTCGATGCCGTCGAGCACCTCGGGAGAGGAGGCGGCGACGATGTAGAGGATCCCGGCGGCCATGCCCAGGGCGATGACCACCGGCGAGGTCGCGCACCCGCAGACTCCCATCGCGGCAAACATGGGGATGAACTGCACGAATCCGGCGACCATGCACGTCACGCCAGCGATCACGATCCACCCGCGGCTGCGCATGCGACCGGCCATCCACATCGCCCCGGCCTGGAACGCGGCAGGGAGGATGATCAGCACGGCAGCGACGACGAGGACGCCCAGCATGATCACCATCTGCAGGGGCTGGGTGGCGTGGTCCAGCATGGCGCTCAGCGCCGCCACGCCCGCGACCGAGCCGAACACCAGGTTGGGCAGCACCGCGATGCACAGCGAGATGATCCCCAGGATGAACGGCGCCCGCAGTCGAGCCCGGGCCTGGGCGACGAGCTCTTCATCGTGCAAGCCGTACATGGGTCACCGCCTCCGGACCGCAGCCTAGCGCCTGGCAGCTCTTGCCTGCTAGACCGCAGCATGGCCGTCTCCCGCGACACCCTCATCGCCCTCGCCGCCCTCGCCCTGTGGCTGACCCTGGGCGCCCTGCTGTCGCGCACCGAGCTGGACACGTACAACGCCGTCTTCCGCGTGGGCTCGGTCAGCGTCGTGCTGCTGGTCGTCGCCCGGGTCGTGCTGGACATGTCCGGCAGCGGCAAGGTCGTGCGGGCGCTGCGCAAGGCCACCCTGGTGGTCTGGGTCCTGCTCGGCGCCGCCGCCGCCGTGCTCTTCGCGTTCTTCGGCCTCTGGGAAGGGCCCCACCTGGACAACGCGACCTTCATCGCCCTCGCTACCGGGACCGCGCTGCTCGGCGGGCTGGTCGCCGGCGTCGGCTGGTGGGCCGCGGATCGGCTGGACAGGATCGGGGTCGACGGGGTGTTCATCCTGGCGCTCCCCGAGGTCGCCTACCGGGTGGCCGACTGGCACGTCGACACCGTCAACTACGTGCTCTCCGGTCTGATCAGCCCCTGGCACGCCCTGGGCGAGCCCCTGCTGCCCATGCTCGCTGTGCTCGTCGTGGTGCTGATCCGTCCGCCCGAGGGCGGCGCGCGGCTGATCGGCGCTTGGGCTCCCCGGACCGTGCTGCCGTACCTGCTCCTGCCGCCGGTCGTCCAGGCCTTCGGCGCCGGGTTCATGCCCCACTCCCTCGCCCTCTTCCCCGGCTGGGTCGGGGCCGCCGCCGCGATCGCCCTGTCGTTTCGCGCCCCCCGCGGCGAGCGCCGCCTGCACTGGCCCCTCCTGCTCTTCGCCGGGGTGCCGGTGGTCGCGTTCGCAGTCGGGGCATCCATCTGGGGATCCATCGCCTTCAACCGGCGCTATGCCGGCGACGACACCGCGGTCTGGCGGGTCGGCTACGCCATCCGTCCGACCGACGCGGACCTCGACACCCTGCGCGACCGCGTCTCCCGCGCGTACCTCTCCGGGGAGGTCGAGCGCGAGGGCGACGAGGTGCGCATCACCCTGTACGGAGTCTCGGCGTCTCACGCCGAGTGGTGGCTCCGGCGCTACGGCGCTCGCCGCGGCCTGGTCCAGGTCCGCAGAGAGTCCGACTTCTCCGAGGACGACGCCCGCGCGCTCGCCGGGCCGAGCGACCGCCCCGAGACCTGGCCGGCGCCGCCCCCGGGCCACGTCTGGGCCCACCGCCGCTGCCCGGGGAGCCGCTGCGAGGTGCACCTGCTGGACGAGGAGACCGCGCTTCCCGACAACCCCTTCGAGGACGCGGAGATCGTCTTCCGTCCCAAGTCCTTCCGCGCCGACGTGCGCCTGGACCTGCGCAGCACCGTGCCGCCCGATCGACCGCAGTACGCCGTCGTCACCCTCGACGATCAGCTGATCGGCCGGGTGAACGCGGATCGATCCGCCGACGCCCTGTGGTTCGACCACACCCACCCCGGCTACGCCAGGCGCGTCGCCGAGGCCCTGGTCGGTCGACAGCTCGAGGCCGGGGACATGACCGCGCTCACCCTGGAAGAGGTCCGCTGAAGGGGGTCACTCGGGCAGGTCGATCCAGGTCAGCTCGGTCTGGCCCTGCTGCCAGCAGGCGACCCGATCATCGCCTGTGACCGCACAGCTCAGCGCGCCGCCCAGGGTCAGGTGCCACACGTCCTCGAGCTCCGGCCCGGCCTTGTCGCACACAAGCCGGCGTTCGTCGCCCACGATCGCGCACCATGCGCCATAGTGCCCGACGAACTCCTTCACTCCGTCCAGCGGGTAGCGCCCCAACCCCTGGTCTTCCGCGCCCATCGGCCCGAGGCACCACAGCGCGCCGGCTGCGTCCCAGACGCACGCGCCCTCCCAGCCGACGTGCAACCCCACGGCCTCGATGGGCAGGTCCAGCTCCAGCCGGTTGTCGGGGTAGCGCGTGTTGACCAGCACCTGGCCCTGGCAGACCATGCGGTCGTCGACGTCGACCACGCACAGGCCCTCGAGCCCCGCGCTGACGAGCTTCGCAGGCGCACCGGTCTCCATGGTGACGGGCTTCTCCGCCGGGTAGCCGATGCGCAGCGCGTCCGTGTACGAGTTGCCCCAGCAGCGCGCGCGGTTCGTCTGGTCGATCATGCAGGCGTGGTGGTGGCCGGTGGACAGAGACACCGCGTTGCCGACGTGGGGGAGGACGAGCGGATCGATGGTGGAGTCGCGGATCGGGACCGCGCCGCCCAGCTGGTTGTAGTGGCTGAAACCCCAGCATGAAACTCCACCATTTCCGTGCTGCACGCAGCCGTACTCGATGAAGCCGTCGACTCCGACCACGTCCTCGAGGTCAGCCATGCTCGCGGGGATCTCCCCCTCGGGATCGAAGAACCAGTTGTCTCCCCAGCAGTGAACCCGTCCGCTGTCGAGCACCGCGCACGCCGCCTGGCCGAACGCCGCGAGGTCCACCACCCGCTGCGGCGGCACCAGCTCTGGCTCGGGCTCCGGCTCCGGCTCCGGCTCCGGGATGACGGCCGGATCCTCTTCGCGGATGACCTGCCCCTCTGCGATGCAGGCGGGCAGAAGCAGCAGACACAGCCAGGTTCGGACGAGCATGACGACCTCCGGCGCCACCTTCGCCCGCCCGGACCGCGACCGCGGTTAATCGGCCTTAGTCGTGATGGAGGGCCGCATGTGGTGGATCGTCGGAGGGCTGCTGGGCGCGCTGGGCGTGGGCCTGGGCGCGTTCGGGGCGCACGGACTGGAGGGGCCACTGTCCGACGTGCCCGACGGGCCGCACCTCATCGAGATCTGGGGCACCGCCTCGAAGTACCACCTCATCCACGCCCTGGCCGTGCTCGCCGTGGCCATCCACCCCCGCAAGCCCGCGGTGGTCGGCGCCCTGTTCACGGCGGGAATCCTGCTCTTCTCGGGCTCGCTGTACCTGATGCCCCTGCTCACCCTCGCGGTCGGCGGCAGCTGGTCGTGGCTGGGCGCCATCACACCGCTGGGGGGGCTCGCCTTCATCTCCGGCTGGGTGGCGCTGGCTGTGTGGCCTCGCACACCCAGGCCGGCCTGATCGGGCGATCCCATACAGGCATCAGCCCTCGTCGGAGTCCCAGCTGCCCTCGTACTCCTCCAGGGCGGCCACCGCGCGACCGAGCACGTCCGTCACGCTCAGGATGCCGATCACGTCGCCATCTGCGCCCACGACGGGCAGGGAGCCGATGCGCTCCTCGGCCATGATGCTGGCCGCCTCGGACAGGAACGCGTCTGGCCCGATGGTCTGGACCGACGGGGTCATCCAGTCCCCGACGGTGTCGACCGCGTCCGGCGCCAGGTCCAGGTTCTCGATCGGGGTGTCGCGGGTCTCCGGACCGACCGCGATGCGCACGTCGCCGTCGGTCAGGATGCCTACGATCTCGTAGTCCTCGAGCACGGGCAGCTGGTGGATGCCCTTGTCGGCCATGATGCGGATGGCCTCCGCCAGGGTCTGGTCCGACTTCACGGTGTAGGGCCAGGGGGTCATCGCCTCGCGCACGCGCATGCTCACCTCCGCTCGTGGGGGGTCGCATGCTGCACAGGGCGTGCCAGCGCGGTAGGTTGTTCGCCCCTCTTCCTCCCGCGCCCTCCCCCTCCGCGCCCCACCCCCGCGGCCCTCCCCCGCGCACCGAGCGCCCTCTCCATGAACCGGATCTTCTACGCCCTCGTGGCGATCGCCTTCGTCTACGCCGCCGCCGCCCAGATCACCTGGCGCTCGCCCGAGTCCGAGGACGACCTCGCCGCGGCGGTGCTGAAGGACGGCTCGGTGCTGACGGTGTCCATGGCCGGCGCCAACACCTGGAACGGCAAGGGCTTCAAGCTGGCAGCGTGGAGCGACGTCGAGCCGCCCGCCACGATGCGCCGCGGCGCGGTCCTCGCCGCCCTGCCTGACGGGGACGCGCTCCTCGTCGGGGGGCGGGCCCAGGATCGCACCCTGCTCACCTGGCTCGGCCTGCGCCTGGGACGGGAGACCCTGAGCGTGACCGACGCGGTCGAGCGACGGGACGGCACCTCCGGAGAGTGGCGCTCTGCCGCCCCACTTCCCGAGGCGACCACCGGCGCGGTCCTGATGATCGCCAACGACGGCAGCCCCGTCCTCATCGGCGGCGAGGGTCCCGCGGGAGAGGCGCGCACCGGCGTCTACCGCTACGACCCCGCCAGCGATTCGTGGAGCCCCCTGCCCGCCCTGCCCGAGGGCCGACGCGAGCACCGGGTCGCCCAGCTCCCCGACGGCGATCTGCTCGTGGTGGGCGGCTACGGCGAAGACGGCACCGCCGCCTTGCAGGCCCTGCGCCTGGACACGAAGACCGAGGCCTGGAGCGCGGTGCCGGGCCCCACCTACGGCAGGGTCGGGCACAGCCTGGTCAAGCTCGATGACGGGGTGCTGGTGGTCGGCGGCGAGGCGCCCGGCATGGGACCGGTCGCCACGACCCAGCGCTTCGACGCCGAGCTTCAGGCGTGGGTCTCGGCGGGCACGTTCCCCCAGCGCAGCGCCAGCGAGACCGGCGGAGGGCGCATCGACGCCACCGTGCTGGGCCTGCCCGACGGTCGGGTGCTGGCGGCGGGAGGCACCGACGCCCTCGGCGAGCGCCTCAACTCGGTCGTCCTGCGCACCACCGACGGCGAGTGGCGCCCGGCGACCGCGTTCGACAACGCCCGGGTCGGTGCGGTCGGCCTGATGGTCGGCAGCGATCCGGTCGTGCTCGGCGGAGGCGTGCGCGGAGCCATGGTCTACCGCACCGACGTCGGCGGCTGGATCCCCTCCGAGCCCGAGTCGCCGATGGGCAAGGTCGGCGCGGCCATGCTCGACCGGGCCAAGGACGCGGTCATGGTCATCGTGCTGCCCCTGATCGGCGGCATGACGCTCTTCCTCGGCGCGATGAAGGTCGCAGAGGCCGGCGGGCTCATGACCGTGCTCGCCCGCCTCATCCGACCGATCATGGTCTTCCTGTTCCCCGAGGTCCCGCCCGACCACCCCGCGATGGGCGCGATGATCCTCAACATGGCGGCCAACGCCCTGGGGCTCGGCAACGCCGCGACGCCCTTCGGCATCCGCGCCATGGAGCAGCTGGACTCGCTCAACACCCACAAGGGCACCGCCACCAACGCGATGGCGCTGTTCCTGGCGATCAACACCTCCAACGTCACGATCCTGCCGACTGGCGTCATCGTCCTCCGGGCGATCAGCGGCAGCACCAACCCGGGCGGCATCCTGGTCACGACCCTGTTCGCGACCATCTGCTCGACCACCGTCGCGATCATCGCCGCCAAGCTCTACCAGCGCTTCACCCCCACCGCGGCCCAGGCCCACGCGGCTGCCGTCGCCGCCGGGGACGTCGAGGCCGGGGAGCTGGGCGTGCAGGACGACGCCCCCGCGGCCGACGGCGAGGAGCCCGAGGCCCTGCCCGACGCCGCGTCCGAGGCCTACCCCTGGTGGGTGAGCGCGCTGGTCATCGGCGCGCTCGTCTCCGTCGTGCCACTCGCGATCATCCCGTGGACCCGGCCCTTCATCG
>MDTC01179792.1_pt1 | contig 13016 bp, 13 predicted proteins | sample 811181 | NCBI WGS metagenome assembly MDTC01 (sample SAMN05326644, study PRJNA326480) | marine metagenome | isolation source: seawater | place: Pacific Ocean: North | collected 2011 | reverse complement strand
ATGAGAATAGAACCTATAAAACTAGTTACAAATGGAGCTAATCTAGAAAAAATTAAAAAGTTTCTAATTAAAATATTTCTTTGATTATATAAATTAGTATCATCATTCATAAATAAAAATATATAAGAATAAGTATGAAAATACATTTAAAAAATGGGCAAAATCGAGTTAATAAATATAACAAACAATAGTAATAATGAAACATACTACGTAAACAAAGCTTTCCTTGAGAAGAATAAAGGAATTGTAAATGATAGATATTATAATAATTTCAAAAGTAAAAAGGAACAAGTAACACTTATAAACTTAGAGGAAATAGATAATTTTAATAAAAATATTAGAAAAGAAATAGACTATAAAGATTTTAGAAGAAATATAATAATTTCAGGAATGAATTTAGGTAAGTGTATAAATAAAAAAATTATTATTCAAAACGTTATTTTAAAAATTCATGAATTATGTCAACCTTGTAATTATTTACAGAAAAAATTAGAAATACCAAATTTAATCAAAAGTTTAATAAATAAAAGTGGAGTGAGAGCTGAAGTAATTTCGTCTGGTTTTATAACAGTTAATGATAAAATTAAAATTTATTAAATCTTTACTCCCATATATCAAAAAAATTTCTTGCCTTACCGGGAGTTAAAATAGATAAGGGATTAAAAATAAATTCAGTTTTGTTACCGATTTTTTTAACTTTAAAGTCAGCTGCAATTAAACTTTCTTCGACATTTTTTCCAAAAAACTCATTAATGAAAGGTATATTTTTAAAATTCTGTTCAAATAAATAAAGAGGTCCATATGTACCATTAATATAAGCAGTTTTCTGACTAGGATTAGCCTCACCTTTAAAAGAAAAAGCAACAGTACCGCCGAGCATTATTGCATGATCAATTAAAAATTTTTTACCTTTTTTTTCAATAGGCACTTCCAAATAATTAAATTCATCTTGATTGTTTTTAAACAATGAAAATATATCCAACAATCTTGATGTTAAAATTAAATCATAAAATTTAGCATTTTTATTAATTTTAAAATCTTTAACTTTTATATTTAAATCGTAGTCATCAAATCTTTTAAAACTACCACTGCCAATTAACGCTCCCCCTATAATATTTTTTGTTATTTTTTGCGCATAAAAAAATTGTCCAGCATTTCTCGAAGATAAATGTATTTTTTTATTTTCACTTGATGGAAGTATATAAAATTCGAATTCCTTATTTGCATCATAAAATGTCATTGATTCAAAGCCATTATTATAAAGAAAATTCAGTTCATTAGATTTTAAAGAATAGTCATCTGAAATGATTAATTCTGCAATATTCCAATTAAATTTTATTTTTTTATTTAGTTTAGGATTTTTCTGTGGTTTTGGGAAAATTTTTTTAAATTGATTAAATTGTATCTTATCTGTTGATATTGAAATATTAATTTGATCATCTTCATATTCAATTAAGCCAAAGTTTTTTTGAAGATCAGTTTGGTAAATAAATTTAATATTTTTTATGTAGCCATTTTCAAAATCAAAGAAGATTTCATTATTATCTTTCTTTAATTTGTAATCAAAGGCTAAAGCATTAAAAGAAAAAAAAAATATAAGTATAAGAAATATAAGTTTATTCTTTAACATCAATTAAACCTGATTCTAAAAATTCGAAAATATTCCCATCTAGTACTGAATCCGTATTAGAAGTCTGGTAATTTGTTCTTAAATCTTTGACCATTTTATAAGGGTGAAGAACGTATGACCTAATTTGATTACCCCATCCAATATCTTTTTTATTAGTTTCTTTTTTTTCCTTTTCTTTATTTTTTTTATCTAATTCAATTTCATAAATTCTTGATTTTAGCATTTTCATTGCCGTATCTTTATTTCTATGTTGTGACCTTTCATTTTGACTTTGGACTACTACATTATAAAGAAGATGTGTAATTCTAACTGCACTATCTGTTGTATTAATATGTTGACCGCCAGCACCAGAAGCCCTGAATGTATCAACTCTTATGTCTTTTGGATTTATTTCTACGTTAATATCATCGTCTATCTCTGGGTAAGTCCAAACACTTGAAAAGCTTGTATGTCTTCTTTTATTAGAGTCAAATGGTGAAATTCTTACAAGTCTATGTATTCCTGACTCTCTTTTTAGATAACCATAAGATTTAAATCCTGAAATTAATAATGTTACATTTTTTATTCCAGCATCTTCTCCTTTTTGATAATCTATTATTGAGGTTTTATAATTATTTTTTTCTGCAAATCTTTCGTACATTCTCATTAACATTTGAGCCCAATCTTGACTTTCAGTCCCTCCAGCCCCAGCATGTATTTCCAAAAAACAATTAAAATCATCTAATTCATTGTTAAGCAATGTTTTGATTTTTAATTTATTCAAATTGAGACTTAAATATTTTAAGTTCTGATTTAATTCTTCTACTTCTTGGTTATCTAATGTTTCATAAATATCAATAAATTCATTATAACCTAAGAACTGATTATTAAATTGGTCATAATCTTCAATACTTCTTTCTAATGATTTCAATTCTGTTTGAGACCTATTAATCAAAGATATGTTTGTCCAGTTTTTTTCTTCAGAAAGTATAATTTTAAGCTCCTTAATTCGTTTATTTAAAGAATTATAGTCAAAGACTCCTCCTTGTGAGTTCTAATAAATCTTTAATTTCATTCAAAAGGTTTATAATTTCAAATTTATCCATTAATTTATCCCACCGATATCTTCTACTTTATTTAGATTGTTGATAGTTTCAAGTTGATCTTTAGTAAAAAACTCAAATATTGAGTTTTTACTATTTGAAAATAAACCAGTATTATAATCTATTTTCTTCATTATTAGATTTTCTGGAACAAAAAAAGATTTATTGGTTTTGCTATCAGACAGTTTTAAATATTCTGTCATGAAACTCTTGAAAACAGGTAATGCTACAGAAGATCCAGTTTCTTTGAGCCCTATTTTCTTAGGTTTATCATACCCTACATATACACCGACTATAAATTCAGGCGTTAAACCAAAAAACCATAAATCTTTACTGTCGTTCGTAGTGCCAGTTTTTCCTGCTATAGGATAATTTATTTCTCTTAGTGATTTACCAGTTCCTCTTTTGACAGCACCCTGTAAAATATTTAATATTTGATATGAAGTTTGAGAGCTTATTAAACTGTTTTTGTTAAAATTGATTAATGGACTCCTATAAGATCGGTCACTTATATCAAATTCACAAAATTTACATTCATAATTATTTTGATTTGACATAAGCTGACCTGTGTCTGAAACAACTTTTTTTATTATATTTGGTTTCACAACATACCCACCATTCACAAACATAGAATAAGATTTAGTTAAAGTTAGTAAATTGTTTTCAACAGCACCTAAAAGTATAGAATAAAAATCTTTGTTATTATGATTGTCATATAAATTTATTTTATTAAAAAAATTATTTATAGAAGGCAAACCTAAATCCAAACCTATTTTTAAAGTAACTAAATTATTAGATTTTTCTAAGGCCTTTCTAAATGTCATTTCACCATAAGACTTATTGGAATAATTTTTGGGTACCCATGTTGGTAAATTTGGCCCTTGGTCAAGAATAATACTTGAGTCCAAAATCATGGAATTAGGTAAATACTTTTTTTCTTCAATAGCTTGTGCATAAATAAATGGTTTAATAGAAGAACCTGGCTGTCTGAAAGCTTGCGTAACTCTATTGAATTTACTTTTATTATAACTTACACCACCGACCATAGCTATTATATCTCCATTAAAAGGATCCATAATTATAGATGATCCATTTATTTTCGGCTCTTGAGCTAAAAGATATTTATTATTAATTAGAGTTAAAAAGATGAAATCCCCAATATTTAAAAAATTTTTAGGATTTTGATTATTAATTCCAAATTTGTTATCTGAATAATTCAAAGAAACAATTTCATCTGTATCAATTAAAGTTGCTTCAAAATTATCTTTTTTAAGTGCTGTTATCTTTGAAATAAACCAGTTATTATCTAAATCTGTATTCTTTATTTCATTTAAATTTTTGAAACTACCAGACCAATTTCGATATTTTTTCTCATATAAGAATAAATTATTAATTAATGACGCTTCTAAAATTTTTTGAATATCTTGATTTATAGTAGATTGAATGTAATAAGCATTACTTTTATAAGGGGAGTATTGGTCAATGGACTCCATAATAAAATCTGTTTTATAGTCTAATTGATATTTTTTATTATTTCTATTAACTACTAAAATATCTTTATTAACTTCATAATTGTATTCTTCTTTTGAAATAAAATTATTTAATAGCATTTGTTGAAGAACATAATTTCTTCTTTCCAATGCTTTATTATAGTTTTTTTTTGGATCATAGTTATTCGGAGCTTTTGGTAAAGCTGCAAGGAAAGCAAATTCGTTTAACTCTAAGTCAAATATTGATTTATCAAAATAATTATGAGCAGCCGAAGCTATTCCATAAGATCTTCTACCAAAATAAATTTCATTTAAATATAATTCTAAAATTTTTTCTTTAGTATAGTTTTTTTCTATTCTTATCGATAATATTAATTCTTTAACTTTTCTTATAATTGTTTGGTCATTATTTAGTAAAATATTTTTTACTAACTGCTGTGTAATGGTTGAAGCACCTACATAATTACTATTTGATTTGGAATAAATATTTTTAAGGTTAATAAGAAAAGCATTTATTATTCCATTAATATCAAAACCTTGATGTTGAAAGAAAGTTTTATCTTCAGCTGATAAAATTGCATTTATCATTTTTTTCGGAATATTTGAATATTCTAGGTAGAATCTATCTCTACTACCTACATGATACAAAATATCATAATTTTCATCATAAATTTTTGTTATTTCATTTGGAAAATAATCAGATATATTCGAATTAGGTAATTGGTTTTGTATATTCCATAAAAAGATAATCAAAACAGAGACGCTAAGTACAAATAACAAAAAAATGTATTTTAATAATTTAAACAGTTTCATAACAAATAACTCAAAAGTATTTTTTAATTTATCATATCAAAAGGATTTAAAAACATGTCAAAAAGAATTTTTATTGATGGAAACATCGATTCAGAAATATGTATTATTGCAACAGATGGCCAAGAAATCAATTATTTCGACTATTCTGATGAATTAATATCTAGTAAAAAAAATAATATCTATTTAGGAATAGTCTCCAGAGTTGAGCCATCCTTGCAAGCTGCTTTTATCGACTTTGGGTCTGAAAAAAAAGCCTTTCTTCCCTTTGACGAAATTCATCCTAGTTATTTTAAAATACCACATACTGAAAAAATATTAAGTAATAGTTCTCAAAATGAAGATACTGTAGATGAGAAAAATAATAAAAAAAATTTCTTATCTTTTTATAGAAAATATAAAATTCAAGATGTAGTTAAAAAAGATCAAGTATTGTTGATACAGATTGTTAAGGAAGAAAGAGGAAATAAAGGTGCAGCAATAACAACATTTATTTCACTACCAGGAAGATACAGCGTCTTACTTCCTAATAATTCTTCTAATGGTGGGGTTTCAAAAAAAATTACAAATGTACTTGATAGAAAAAGATTAAAAAAACTACATGATAGTTTTAACTTACCTGAAGGAATGTCAATTATTATAAGAACAAATGCAATAGGAGCAGAGGACAAAGATATAATAGCTGATTTCAATTATCTTAGAAAACTTTGGACAGAAATTAGAGGAAATACACTTAAATCTAAAGCACCTGAATTAATATCTGAACTTGATACACCTATTATAAAAATAGCAAGAGATTTAAATCAACGATCAATAGATGAAATAATTTTTTCTGATTTAAAAACAATGAAACAATATAAAAAATTAGAGAGTGAGTTTAGTATAGGCAAAAGCAAAAAGATAACACATTATAAAGAAAAACTTCCGTTATTTGAGAGCTATGGAGTCAAAAATCCAATCAACTCTTTGAGTGAAGAAAATATATATTTAAAATCAGGTGGATACTTAGTCATCAATCCAACTGAAGCTCTTACAAGCATTGATGTAAATTCAGGAAGATCTACTTCTGAAAAAAATATAGAAATTACAGCACTTAATACAAATTTAGAGGCAAGTAGTGAAATATTTAAACAAGTTCAATTAAGAAATATAGCAGGATTAATAGTAATAGATTTCATAGATATGAGTATAAATGGAAATAATTCGAAAGTAGAGAGGAAGATGAAAGAATTATTTTACAAAGACAGATCTAGAGTACAGTTAACTAGAATATCTCAGTTTGGATTAATGGAAATATCTAGGCAAAGAATTGGTAAAAGCATCTATGAAACTTTTTATCAAAAATGCCAATGTTGTAATGGTAATGGATTAAGAAAAACAAAAACAATGATATTTCATAATATAATGTCTTTAATAAAAAACTTAAACTCATTACAATTAAAAGAAGACTTTAAAATTAAAATTGATAAAAGTTTTTTTAGAGAAAATAAAGAAGAATTAGTTAAGAGAATTAAAATAATGAAATTAAAATTTAAAATAGAGTTTTTAGAGGAAGAAAATATATCTGATAATAAAATATATGATATTGATCAAAAGGTTATGGAACTAATTAAGAATAAAAACAAAGAGCAATTAGAGAAAATAAATCCAATAGATAATAACACAGAAAAAACTTATAGAAGAAAAATAAAAAAAAAAGCTATTGAAGTTTCTAACTAGTTTAATTTTATTTTTAATATCTAATACTTTATATGGATTTGAAATAATAAGAGATCCTATTTTTGAAAACTACTTTAAAGAAATTCAAGTTAAATATAATACTCCAGAGTCAAATGTATACCTCCTAGACAGTAACCAAATAAATGCTTTTGTTCTAGAGGATACTATTTATTTTACAACTGGACTTTTGAAAAATATAAAAAATGAAGTTGTATTAAAAGAAATATATTTTCATGAAGCAGGACATTTATTTTATAATCATTATAACTCTAAGAAAAACAGTATAGAAAAGCAAAAAAAAAATAGAATTTATAACCATTTACTATCTATAGGAGCGGCAATAATTTCAGGTAATAGTAATGTAGGAATAGCAACTAATATTACATTAGACCAATCCAAATTAAATAAATTATCTAAAAAATCTATAAGATTTGAAATAGAAGCTGATAATTACATGCTAGAAATAATAAAAGAATATAACTTAAGCACAAACGAATTAATTAATTTTTTTAAAATTATACCTAACAGTAAAAATCATTTTTTTAAATCACATCCTAGCAACAAAGATAGAATTATTGCATTAAAAGGAGTTAAAGATGGTGAAAATAATAGTAATTCTTTAATTTTTGAGTGGTTAAAAGCCAAATATACCAAAAATTCAAATATAAATGAATTTAATATTTTTTTTCAAGGCCTGAGTGATGGTAAAATTAGGAAAATTGACCATAACGACAAAATAAAAATTGAAATGATTAATTATGAAATTTTTAAATCAGGAATACTTATAAGTAACATTAATAAAAATTTTAAAAGTCTTATTGAAATAAACTCCAATTCTTATCTTAAAATAGAATTTAGTAATTATATAATAGATAATAGTCTTAATATAGATTTTCAATTTATTGAAAAATATAAACGAGATAAGGAAATGCAAGATGAATTCTTTTTTTATCTAACATATGGTAAATATTACGATAAAATTAATGAAAAAGGTTTATCAAATTTTTATTTCTGTCAATTTTATAAATTAATAAATCTAAAAGATAAATCTAACTATTTTTGTAAAAAATATGATATTAAGGATATTCCAGCAATAGATAAATCTTATGCCTTATTTAAATAGAATTGAAATAGTTAAATTAATTAATAACGGTTTTATAAAATCATCAACAATAATTAAGAAAGGTCAATTACAACCAGCCTCTTTAGATTTAACTCTTTCCCACAAATGTTATAGAATTAAGGCCTCATTTATACCTAATGAGATGATAATATCTTCAATTATAAAGGAACTATTATTAACTAAAATAGATTTGAATGATGAATTCCTTTTAGAAAAAGGATGCATATACCTTTGTGAAATAAATGAGAAATTTAAATTACCAAAAAATATTAGGGGTAAATCTAATCCTAAAAGTACAACAGGTAGGTTAGATATTTTTACCAGAATAATAACAGAAAAGGGTATTGAATATGATCATATTAATTATAATTACAGCGGTAAACTTTATTTAGAAATAATTCCACAATCTTTTAGTATTAAATTAAAAAAAAATGCTTCTCTTAATCAAATAAGATTTTATCAAGGTTTTGAAAATGAAAAAATAAAAAAAATTCAAAAAATATCTGTTTCAATTAAAAGTGGAGTAGTTTCAGCATACAAAGCTAAGAAAATTACATCTTCTATTAATTTAAATAAAAAAAATTATATTAAAGATAAATATTGGGAAAAAATTATACCTAAAGGAGATTTTTTTATTATAGAAAAGAATGAATTTTATATTTTGAGATCTAAAGAACTAATTTCTATACCTGATGATAATGCAGCTGAATTAGAACCATTCAAAGATAGTTTTGGAAATTTTAGAGTTCATTATGCTGGTTTTTTTGATCCGGGTTTTGGAAGTAAGGTCGGAGTACCAGCTGTGTTAGAACTTAGAGCTTATGACACACCATTTATCATAAGAGATGGACAGTTGGTTGGACAACTTAATTATTATGAAATACAAAAAATTAAAAAATTTAGCTATGGAAGATCAATCAAATCCAATTATCACAATCAAACTTTGAAACTTGCTAAGCAATTTAAATGACTCACATTATATTACTATTTAAAATTTATGAGCTATAAGGTATATTATTACTAATGTTAGATAAAAAAACCAATATTTACATTGATGACTTAATTAAAAAGATTAATGACAACAATTTAAGCTCTATAAAAATATCAGATAAAAATAATTCTATTGAGATTACCAAAAATACTCAAAGTAATACTCAAAACATAAATAATGTAGATACTATTTCAAAAAAAATTGAAAATATCGATTCACCCTCTCTGATTTCTATCAATAGCCCTATGGTTGGAATTATATATATAACCCCCAAACCTAGTTCTCCTCCTTTTGTAAAAAATGGGCAGAATGTGAAGATTGGAGATACTATATGTCTTATTGAAGCTATGAAAACTTTTAATGAAATTAAATCTGATAAAGAAGGTACTATAAAAAATATCCTAGTAAAAAATGGTGAGGCTGTTGAGTTTGGCCAACCCTTATTTGAAATTTCATAATTGTTTAAGAAAATTCTTATAGCTAATAGAGGAGAAATAGCTGTTAGAATAATAAGAGCATGTAAAGAATTAAATATAAAATCTGTAGCTATTCACTCTGATGTAGATAACGAAGCTATGCATGTAAAATTGGCAGACGAAAGTATTTGTGTCGGTAGTGCTCAACCTAATAATAGTTATCTCAATATACCAAATATAATTAGTGCAATTGATATCACTGGGGCTGACGCTGTTCATCCAGGATATGGATTTTTAAGTGAAAATGATAAATTTGCAGAAATATTGACTAAACATAATGTTAAGTTTATTGGCCCATCATCTAAATCAATACTGGCACTAGGTAATAAAAGTAATGCGTTAGAAATAGCAAGTAATTTTAAATTACCTATTCTTGGTAATAAAAAAGCTAAAAATTTAGATAATTCAAAGGAAGCATCAAAAGTAGCAAAAGAAATAGGAATGCCAGTTGTGATTAAGGCCGCGTATGGTGGAGGAGGTAAAGGAATGAGGGTCTTCTATAAAGATGGGGAAATAAAAGAATATTTTAATCAGTTAAAGACTGAAGCTAAAAATTACTTTGGCGATGATACTATGTATGCTGAAAAATTCCTTACTAATGCAAAACATATTGAATTCCAAGTTATATCTGATCCTAATAATGGCTATGTCAAAATAATTGGACAAAGAGATTGCTCAATACAAAGAAAAAATCAAAAAATAATAGAAGAAATACCATCTGAATTTGTAAAAATTAATAATTTAAAGAAAATTGAAAAAAATATTGAAAATTTACTACTTAGTAATAAATATGAAGGTTTAGGAACACTTGAATTTTTGTATCAAGAAAACGAAATATATTTTATTGAGATGAATACACGTTTGCAAGTTGAACATCCTGTAACGGAAGAAGCTTTTAATATTGATTTAGTAAAGTATCAAATTCAGGTAGCTGCTGGTGAAAATATTAATATAAATGATATTAAAAAAAAAGATCACACGATAGAATGTAGAATAAATGCTGAAAATTCAAAAGATTTTTCACCCAGTCCAGGTGTGGTAAAATTTATAAATATACCTGGTGGAAGAGGTATAAGAGTGGATACAGCTCTTTATACAAATTATAAAATAAATCCTTATTATGATAGCCTTATATTAAAGTTAATATCAAAGGGTAAGGATAGGGACGAAGCAATTTCAATAATGAATAGAGCATTAAATGAAATAATTATTGATGGCATAAGTACAAATATTGATTTACATAAATGGATAATTAATTCTGATAATTTTAGTAAAGGTGACTATAATACCAATTGGCTAGAGAAGAATATATCTAAATTTAATTAATACAACCCTCTAAAGATATTTCATATATTTTATTTGAATATAGATTTAATTCGTCTGTATTTTTAAAAAACCAACCAATAAAAATGTCATCTTTTTGTTCTATGTTGATTAAAGCTATTTGATCAATATATTTATCAAACTTAATCTCTCCACATGCTATTAAACTAAAAGTTATATCTCGAAAATTAAATTTATCAGAAAAATTAATTTCATATTTTGTTGAAGCAGATTTGTCCAATAGCAAGAAAGATACTTTAGATGACCCCCCAAATAATAAATTTGGAATTAAAATTTTAATTAAAAATAAAATTATTAATAATTTCTTCAAGGGAAATAGCATCTATATTGTTAATAGTAGAATCCATATTGTTAAAAAATAAATCATTATTACCAATAGATATTTCTATAAATGAAGAACCAATAAATCCTTCATTTGAAATTTTAAAAGATGAATCTATAGGAATGTCTATATAGTGATGATAAGTAGTTTTTACATTGGCCATAAAATTATCAAGATTTAAAGATATTTCATTAACCTCACCAATTATGACTCCTTTGATTTTAACGTCACTACCTATTTGTAAATTACCAATATCAAAGAAGTTTGATTGGAGTGAGAATTTATTTTTATTTTCAAAGACTGAAGATTTTATTAAAAAATTAATAAAAAAATAAGCTGTAATAAGTAAAATTAAAATACCTAATAAAAATTCAAAATTAAATTTATTATTCATTTATATTAATTAAGTATCTAAGAAACATATCAAAAGAATATGAATCTTTGGTATTATTAAATATGAAGTTATTATTATCAATTGGTTCATCAAAACCTGGTTCAATTAAAAGTGATTTTTTTCCAAAAATACCGTTTGATCTGATGATTATTATAGAATCTGCTGGAATTTTATTGGAGGTATAGATATTACTTTTAACTATAACTTGGTTATCAATTAGTTCTATATTAGAAACTTTACCAATTTTAATGCCCGCAAGAGATACATCAGAACCTACTTCTATACCCTCAATATAATTAAAAGATGAAAAAAAACTAAAATATTTAATATTAGTTTTATAACTCAAAATAAAAAAAAATATAATGACAGACAATATAGAAATAAAACCAATTTTAAGATGAAAATTAGTAGTTAGGGAATCTATTTCTGTTACTATTTTGGCATCCAACTGATATAGCCCTTATTACTTTTACTTTTATGTGTAGAAATATGTTTTTGAGTTCTCCTTTTAATATTACTTATGAGTTCTGTCTCAGAAATATCAGCATCAAAAATATCTTCTGATGTATTATGTAACCAATTATGATAGTTAGTAGGTAAGGATTCAGGACCTAAACTATCAGCGTAGATAACCCATCGCTTACTTAAGTTTTTTTTATCATGGTAAAATTTATTACCTAGCGAATCTTTGTGAACAAGAATACCATTTAAAAAGGAATAAATTTTAAAACCAAGTGACATTTTTTAATTATAGAAAACATTGATAAAAATAATACTTATTTTTACTTTTTTAATAGTCAATTTACCACAGTTATCGTTAGCTAAAATTGCTAGTGTCATAGGAAATCCTAATTCTGAAGAGATATTTTTTGAAGTAAATAAAGACACTAGAAACTATCCAGCATCATTGACTAAAATAATGACTCTATACATTATTTTTGAAGAAATAAGATTAGGAAAATTAGACTTAAACGATCAAATAAAGTTTTCTAAAAATGCTACCATACAGCAACCTTCAAAATTAAATATTAGTATTAATAACAGCATTACATTAGACCAAGCTATAGATGCATTAATTGTAAAATCAGCTAACGATGTAGCAGTAGCAGTTGCAGAAAAAATATCTGGTAATGAAAAAAAATTTGTAGAGAAAATGAATGAATATGCATTAAAATTAAAACTAGAAAACACAACTTTTGCAAATCCACATGGATTACCCAATAAATTAAATTTATCAAGTGCCTATGATATTTTTTTATTAAGTTCTAGATTAGTTAGAGACTATCCAGAATATCTATATAGATTTAAAAAAATTAAAATTAAAATTAAAGGTAAAACTTATAAAACACATAATAATCTATTAATAAAAGATAAAAAATATGTAGGTTTAAAAACTGGATACATTAGAAAATCTGGATTTCAAATCTCATTGCTTTCTGAAACAAATAATGATTATTTACTAGGTGTTTATTTTGGTGGTAACTCTGCTAAAGAGAGAAATAACAAAATTCACTTTTTAATGAACAAATATCAAAATAAGAACTCTAAAGTATTAGTTCAAAAAGAAATTACTAATAAAGATAAATCTAAAAGGAAAATTATAGTTCAAACATCATCTTTTAAGAAAATTAGTCT
>MDTC01084846.1_pt1 | contig 13020 bp, 8 predicted proteins | sample 811181 | NCBI WGS metagenome assembly MDTC01 (sample SAMN05326644, study PRJNA326480) | marine metagenome | isolation source: seawater | place: Pacific Ocean: North | collected 2011 | reverse complement strand
ACGCTTGGAAAAATTGTATCGTGAAAGAATGCAACTGGAAGGAATGCTAGATCCAATGGATGCCCGTAGAAGAGGGGTGCATAATCCAATTGCGGGGCATGGGATCGAGCGGGTGGTCTTAATTGGAGTATCTGGATTTCCAGATCTTGTAAAAACAGCCTTGGAGAATCTCATGAAAAAAGGAACGCCCGTGAATGTGGTCGTTTTTTGTCCAAGGGGTGAAGAAAACGAGTCCTTCGACCCATTTGGTCGACCCATTTGTTCTGCCTGGGAATCAAGACCGCTCGATCTCTCTGACGAACAATTACACCTGACTTATGATCCGCGTGAACAAGCCCGTCTTGCACTCGATTTTATGGACCTGATACCAGGGGTGGGTGAAGAAAAATTTAATATCGGAGTGCTTGATGCCGAGGTCAAGCAAGCCCTCTCGGAAAGTGAAGAAACAAGGCCGGGCCAGCCGGTTTTTTTTGATCCCGAAGGAGAAGCAGGAAATCATTCGCCGCTCTATTCGTGGTTGAAAGCAATGCATGAATTATTTCGTAGCGGAGGAATGAAAGAGGCGATTAATTTAATGCGGTTTCCACTGACTGCTGATTGGTTGGAAGGGCAGAAAATTGAGGGGGAGGTTCGTACATGGTTTGAAGACTTGGACTGTCTGCACACGGAGCATCTTCCTCAGAGTCTGGAAGATGGAATTTATTTTGCCAGGAGAGATGAAAAAAGCGTAGCGGAGCCCTTGAATGAAGTATCCAATTTGATGAAGCGCCTGAAAGGCAAAGACTTTGAGGGAGAATTAAATAATTTAATTATTCAGGCACTTGCCGAGTATGAATTTGATCAAAGCAAACCGGAAGATCAATCCTACTTTCAGGTCTTGCCCACTATTGGTGATTGGTTGCACGAAATGAAAAAGGTAAGGGAATTGAATGCGGAGGAGAGATTCTCTTTGTTGCTGGGAATGATTGCCCAGTCTAGTTGGAGTAAGGAAGCAAGGGAGAATGAGATTAATCTGCACGGTTGGCTGGAACTACCATGGGCAGATGCATCAAGACTAATCGTTTTAGGGTGTAATGATTCCTTTCTTCCCGAGTCGCTTCCGATGGACACATTTATTCCACAGTCTTTACGCCGGGAGCTCCGATTATGGACGGATGAGGACCGCTCAGGGAGAGATTCATACTTACTCCATTGGCTACTTTCTTCACATCAGGGGAATTCACGGATTGATTTTGTCCTAGGCAAATTCAGCCGGGACGGATCCCCCTTAAAACCTTCCCCGCTCTTGTTCCTTTGTAATTCAAAGGATGAAAATCTACTGCCTGATCGGGTCGAAAAGTTATTTGGTGAAGCTCCTCCACCGCAAGAGAACCCAGCTTGGTCCTATCCGTGGAAATTAAATCCCGGGAAGTATGTGCCGATCAGAAGAATTTCGGTTACTTCCTTTCGATCCTTTCTCGCCTGTCCCTTTCGGTTTTATTTAAAACAGAAATTCGATATGAGAAAATTGGATTCTCAAAAAGCCGAAGCTGATGTCATGGATTTTGGAACCTTGGTTCATTCCACGCTCGAAGCACTCGACCAAGAAAGAATCAAAAAAATGGACCGAAAGGAAATTTTTATAGAACTAAGAAATCGACTGGAGGACGAGTTTTTTAAGCAATATGGAAAAAATCCTGGCCTTTCCCTCCGGCAACAAAAAGCTGCAATTGAGAGACGTCTACAGAAAGTTTCTGCATTGCACGAAATTGATCTTTCCAAGGGATGGGAAATTCACCGGGTGGAAGAGAAATTCCATCTTGATACACGGGGATCAAAAGATCCTTCCGACTGGCAGGTTTTGCAAGGAAAAGATGATCATTTACAAACGGAAAGAAGCGTGCGGATCGTGGGGAAAATCGATCGCATTGATTACCACTCCGAAAGAGGAATTTATCGATTGCTGGATTATAAAACTGGATCCAAGGGACCCGATACCTTACACCTACGCGGAGGCTATGCCCGTTGGGATGAATTCCCCGAATATTCCAGGTTCGAGGTGGAAGGAAAGAACAAGAGATGGATTGATCTGCAATTACCCTTGTATCAATTGTGGGCGGAAAAAGTATTGCTGAAGGAGGGCGGGGAAAGCGTGGAGGTTGGAATTTTCAACCTGCCTGCAAAGGAGGAGGAAATTGGAATTCATTCCTGGACTGAGTTGAATGAGACACTCATTAAACAGGCGAGAAGATGTGCCGTTGGTGTAATCGAAGACCTAATTGATCCCGCCGACCACAAACCGATTTCTAAAGTAGAATATGATGATTTTGAGCAGCTGTTTTTTCACTCCCCTGAGAATGCAACCGAACGGTTTATTGGATGAGAGGAAACCAGAAAATCGAATTGAGGGAATTGATCAAGGCTTCGGCAGGGAGTGGTAAGACCTATCAATTGACCGACCGTTTTCTCTTTTTATTGCTGTTGGATTTTAAACCAGAGAGCATCGTAGCCCTGACCTTTTCGCGAAAAGCGGCGGGTGAGTTTTTCGATGCGATTCTTCAAAAGTTAGCCAAGGCAGCCAAGGAGCCAAGTTCAAGGCAAGAATTGGAGAAAAAATTTGGGTTCGAAATCACTCCGATTCGATTAAGGGGAAAAATCTCAGAATTGCTCCGGGTTATGAATCGGCTGACCTTGGGAACATTGGATTCTTTTTTCTTTTCAATTCTTTCCTCCGCCCCTCTGGAATACGGATTAGCTGTAGGATTTGACCTGATGGACGCGGCCTCGATTCGCGAGAAATGGTTCTCTTGTCTGAAGCAGTGCTTTGAAGAAAACACAAAAGATAGTCGACCGATGATCGATGCTTTTTCAAAAGCACGGACTGAAGCGGAGGACAGAACATTTTTTTCATGGATGCTGGAACTGTCGATTTCATTCCGGGATTTGCTGAGTCAATGTCCCAATCCGAAAGATTGGGGAGATATTGAACATCTTTGGCCTAATAATTCTCCCTGGAAGCAAATTCCTGAGGGGTATGATCTTTCAATTGATTGTGCCAATTGTCGAGACTGGTTGAGAGAAGGAAAAGTCACGGTTCAGCCAGAATTGACTGAAAAAATGAATGAAGTACTGTCGGATTCACTTTTAGATTTTGAAGAATGGAAACCCGGCAAGGACATGGAAAAAATGAGTACCGGTTTTAAGAGGTTGCTGAAAGCATCTGTTTCAGAAAGTGGTTCTTTCGCACTAAATTTTTACCGCAAGAATTACGAATTTTCCGGAGACTGGGTGGCTGCGGTCCGGCGAATGTCTGCTTTTATAATCGGGGAAGAATTAAAGATTCATGGAATCCGCACGCAGGGAATTTATTCACTTTTAACCAAGGTGGTAAACAGTTACCGCAAGCAGGTTTTGGAAAAGGGAGGGATTACTTTTTCTGATCTCCCTCTTCTTCTTTCGAACAAGGAGAATGAACTCGCCCAATTGAATCGCGAATATCGGATGGACCGAAAATACCAGCATTGGATGCTGGATGAGTTCCAGGATACCTCTCCCAGTCAATGGGCAGTGATTGAGCCCCTGGTGGAAGAGGTGATCAATGACCCGGAAGATAGAAGGATGTTCTTTTGCGTCGGTGATCAAAAGCAGGCCATCTATGGCTGGCGTGGTGGAGACTCTCGTTTGTTTGGTCATCTCGAGCAACATTTTAAGGAGCGATTAAAGATTGAAAATATGAATCTTTCCTGGCGATCGGGGAAAGATATTTTGACTACGATTAATCAGGTATTTGGTACAACTTTTGACAGTAAATTGATGATTCCGCGTTGGGTTGAAAATTGGCGACTCCATCTGGCATCTCCCAAGACCGCTGACTTGACTGGAAATGTCTCATGGTGGACTTCAAAATCTGAAGATGAGCGCTTTCACGCCATCGCTCATTTATTACGCACTATTGACCCGGTAGCCCGTGGGTGGTCTTGTGCAATCTTAACCCAAAAAAGAAAAACCGCCCGGGCAGTTGTTGATTTTTTGCGTTGTGAACTGCCGGGGATGCCCGTGGAAGAAGAAGTCGGTTCTCTACCCGCTGAGGATAATGGATTTTCCCAGTTTCTCTTGTCTCTCCTTCAAGCTTCGATTCATCCAACTGACATGTGGGCGGTGGGACACCTCAAGTTATGTCCCTTTATTGATCATATTTCCGGTTCATTGGACGAACTGTTGGAAGAAGTAAGATCCTTGGTCTATGAGCAAGGTGTTGCTCCTTTCGTAAAAGAATGGGGAAGAAGGGCAATGAAGTCGGTGGTGGCTGAAGCCAGGCCATTTGCAACTAAACGAATGCATGAAACTCTTTCTCTTGCACTCACTTTTGATCAAAGTGGGACGAGAAACATTGATCTATTTATTGAGGCGGCCCGAAACACAGAGACTTCTAAAGGAGCGACGGAATCAAGCATTCGAGCCATGACGATCCATGGGTCAAAAGGGCTGACATTTGATATCGTAATCATGCCGGAGCTCGGAGGGGATGGGCTTCGCTCGACCGGTGGATTCAGTTCCGGCGATGGGGTGGAATTGTATCGTAAATCATCGAGTACAGGGATTGGATTTGACTGGGTGTTGAGTAAACCTAAAAAAATAATTCAACAATCTGATCCTTATTTCTCTCGCCTAATGACTGAGGACGAGGAGGAAGCAGCCTTTGAAAATCTTTGCAAGTTTTATGTCGGCATGACCCGTCCAGCCCGTGGGCTCTATCTTTTTTCTGAGCCCTACAGTGCTCGCTCGAAATCTAAAAACTTTGTTTATTTATTGGCCCAAACTTTGGGTGCTATTCACCGGGAGGAGGAGGATTTTATCCAACAATGCAACCAACTGGTTGGAGAGAGAGGAGAGGGCTTTAAACTTGCGTACTGCGTCGGGTCTCCTGAATGGTGGATGGAAAAATCGAAAACTTCAATTCTCGAAAAAGAAAGAAATTTATACAGCCCGGAAATTCGAAGGGAGCGCCGCTTTCGTTCAATCCCTAGAATTCGTCCCTCGGACAAAAACTCGGATAAGGTTAAAGTCACGGATTTGGTGCAAAAGAACCAAGGAGTCGGCAAGAGATTGGGAAGTGAGGTACATGGTCTCTTTGAAAAAGTCGAGTGGTGGGAAAATAAAACTTCGATAAAGCAATGGCTGATGGAAAATGGTTCGCAGTATTCCAAACAGGCTCAGGGGGTATTTATCCGGGCACTTTCCAATCAAAAAGGAGAAGCCCTTTTTTGCCGGCCCGCAGAGAAAGTTGAAGTTTGGAGAGAGCGGAGTTTTGCCATGTACGAAGAAGGTGTCCTGCTGCAAGGGATTTTTGATCGGGTGGTTTTATATTTCTCGGAGGATGGAATTCTGGAAGGTGCAGAAATTATTGATATTAAAACCGATCGATTGCCGAAGGATTTGGAATTAGAGGACCTAGTGAATGTGCACAGAAAACAATTGGAATACTACCGGGTGGCTTTGCAGGCATTGACTGAACTTCCCGTAGAAAGAATAAAGATGATTCTCTTCTTTACTTCACTTGTGGAAGTCCATCAATTATGAGATTTACATTTAAAAATTAATGAGTGTTACTCGATCGGCTAAAAATACTATGGGCTGTCTGGCAGGCTGTGCAATCGGGGACTTGGGGGCGATTTTTATTTTTCAGAATCACTTTGCACCGGAGTCAATCCCCGAGGATTTATGGACTCTCGTTTGGGCTGTTGCGATGACTTCGGGAATAATTACCAGTGTAATCCTGGAAACGATTATTCTTTGGAAGCAAATGGGTCCAAAAGAGGCTTTTCGTACGGCGATCGGAATGAGCATGATTTCAATGTTGCTGATGGAAATTGCGATGAATGTGGTTGATTATGGAATGATGGGAGAGCCAGCAATTACCCTTGGAGTTTTGCCTTTTACTTTGGGAGCTGGATTTCTGGCCGCCTGGCCCTACAATTTTTGGCGGTTAAAGAAGCATGGAAAATGCTGCCACTGAGGAGAGTGTAAAATTACATTTAGACTTTTCTTTTCCTTGCCCTCGTTGTGACTTAAGGACTAGTTTAAATAGGAAATGAAGCTGCTGCACCGTGAAGATGTATTGGAGGCGGGTTACGACCTCCCAAACACTGGATTATGCGCCAATATTGGAGCATCCGAGATGGAAGAGCTTCGGTTTGGCGGAGAATGGATTTTGTCAGAAGATGAGACCTTGGTCGCAGATGGGCACGAACAACGTTACCTCTACATGGTGGTTTCCGGAGAGGTTGCGATCACCAAAATAAACGACCAGGGAAAAACCCAGCAAATTGCTACCTTGGGAGCAAGTGCCGCCTTTGGTGAAATGGCTTTTTTGAGTGGCGGGGTTGCATCCGCCAATGTTCAATCAATCGGGGAAACAATTCTTTGGAGACTGGATCATGAGCGTCTGCTTGGATTTATCGGTGAACATGGAGTAGCAGGTGGGCAACTCTGCTTGAATGTAGCGAGTATTCTTTCCGGCCGCTTAGTTGACGGGAATAAAAAAGTAGTGGACATGGGAAAAGAGTTGCAAGCCTCCCTTGCCCAGCTCCAACAGGCCTCTTCCGCGGGATCGAGCAAGGACCAAGCCCTCAAGCAGATGCAGGGCAAGGTGGCAAATATGCAAAATGCCTTTAAGGGAAGTGCGGTCCAAAAAACGAGTAACTGGTTTTCGATTGCTGCTTCGGTGGTTGCGGTTCTCAGTACCTTGGGGATGATTGGGCTTTTTGTTTCGATTGACGATTCAGCCGAACGAAAAGTGGCTACTCTTTCCAAGGAGGTAGAAAAGCTGGAAGCCAACGAGGAATTTTATCTTGGACTGAAGAAGAGGTTGGAAGATGAAAACCAAGAAATGGTTCAAAAAGAAAAATCTTTGATTGAAGAAAAATCTGAACTTGCTTCCACGATTTCTCGGTCTATGCAAGATGTTCAGGACCTCAAAGATGATTTAAGGGAAAAAGAGCGCGAGCTTTCCCAGGCGAAAGACGATATTGTACGTGCTCAGCGTGTGGCACCAGTGCGGCCAAAAGAAAAAATACAATCGGAACCTGTGGTTTCTAAATCCATGCTTGAGCAAGCCCTGGAATGGTCGAAAACGCATACCACTATGGTGTTTCCAATGTCGGTGAAAATAAAAGACAAAGCAATTACCCTTCAGGATTCTTCGCAGCAAGTAAAGATACCCGTTCCAGTAGGTAAGATTGTTCGTGCCCGAGGATACCATCCATCCTCATCGGAATTCCTTGTGGTTGCTCAAGAAAACAGCGACAAGTTTCTCGCTACTATCCGATTAGAAAATTCCAACTTTATTGACCTCGTGGTTCCCAAGTTTGAAAACCACTCCAAATCCAGTTCCGTTCGTGGCCCGGTCAATCCGCTTGAAACCATTCCTCAAAAATCTTCTCTTCAACCACAACCTGTTCGTTCTTCCTCCCCTCCGGCTCAACCTTCTGAAAGGAAGAGTATGGATTCTGGTCAATCGATGATGTCCTCGTCCCCGGCAAGTCCACAAATTGTCAGGGGCAGTGCACAAAATCCTCAAAAACCCGAGGATATGCTTGGGGAAATGACCAGTCAGTCATCTGAATCTTCTGAGAAAGTTGATACCAGCGATCACGGGGCAAACTGTGTGTGCAGGCATTGCCGGGCAAAAAAAATTGGCAAAGGCAGTTTGTTCCCTGAGTAAAAGGGTACTCCCTGGATCAGGTGTTTTCAATTTCCAAGGTATGCATTGATTAGGGCTCCTGCCAAGGCTGACAAAAGGGCAATCAGCCAGTAAGCTTTTTTATGATTCCATCGTACCAGCTTTTCCCATCCGGAATACCAGTAGACAGAAACTTCTTCCCCGTGGCGATATTTTTGCAGGTCAGAAATTAGGTTAGTCACACTTGAATAGCGCTCTAATTTATTCCTCTTTAATGCCTTTAAACAGACTGCTTCCAAATCGCGGGGAATTTCACTCTTCTTGGAGTGTTCACGTGGAAGTGGGTAGTTTTCCTCGAGTAATTTCTTTTTGATTTCAACAATGTCTTTTCCTTTCATGAAAGAATCTAAGGTAAGCATTTCATAAAGAATTATACCCAGTGAAAAAACATCTGACCTGGAGTCCAGGTCATCATCGCCACGGGCGATTTCAGGCGACATGTACAAAGGAGTCCCGTAGTGTCTACCCACCGGGGTTAGTTGTAGGGTCTTTTTGTCTTCTGAATCTTCATACTCGTCCTTATCGATAATTGAAGTTGAGCCCATTACTTTCGCCAACCCCCAATCCAAAACATAGACTTCGCCAAATTTCCCAATAATTATATTGGCCGGTTTAAGGTCGCGATGAATCACCCCTCGGTCATGTGCGAAGGCAAGGGTTTGACACACTTGAATTAAGATATCCAACAACCTTGGTAAGGAAAATTCGTCTACGATTTCTGGGACCTCTTGTTTGAGGTCAAAAAGAATTTTACTCAAATCCCGACCATCCACTTTTTTCATGGTAAAGAAAAGTTGACCGGCCCGATCCCTTCCTAATTCATATACTGGCAAGGTCCCAGGGTGTTGAATGTTTGCAGTTACCCGCGCCTCGCGCAGGAAACGTTGGGATTCGACGGTAGAATCCTGCAAATCCGTGTGAAGAGTCTTGTAAGCAACAGTTCTTCCGAGATTGTTGTCATCGGTCAGGTAGACCTTCGCAGTGCCTCCTTCCGCTAACAATTCTAATTCACCGTACTTAAGTGATCCACTTTTCCATGCAGTGGGAAGAAGAAGATCAGTTTCTTCCTGGTCGAGCGGGTCGGGGAATTTTTCGTTACGAATCATCTTAAAATTTTATGCCTTAAAATTACACGAAGATAAAGCCACCTGCAAGTGGCGGAGAAAAATTTATCAATGATCGTCAATCTTTTGGCCGATGTGTACTTGTCTGCGTTGTTTTGCAATTTCCATTTGTCTCTGTCTTTCGCGAAGACTTTCCTTTTTTTCAAGGCTTAAAGAATCGTCGCACCTGGGACAGGAAACTCCAGCTTCATAGTTGGGGGAGGAGAGGTCTTCTTCCCGCAGTGGCCACCTGCATCCAAAGCAAAGCTTGGTTTCACCATCCTCTAATCCATGCACCACAGATACTCGATGGTCGAAAATAAAGCACTCTCCCCGCCACTTGCTTTCATTGGGTTTGATTTTCTCAAGGTAATTAAGAATGCCTCCTTTTAGATGATAAACTTTCTTAAACCCATTTTTCAAAAGATGGGAAGATGCTTTTTCACATCGAATTCCACCGGTGCAAAACATCGCAATTTTACCCTTTCCTTTGTTTTTTAGAGAATTTTCTACAAATTCCGGCCATTCTCGAAAGGTTTTGGTGTTTGGATCAATGGCTCCTTCAAAGGTTCCAACCGCAACCTCATAATCATTACGCGTATCGACCAAAGTGATTTCGGGGTCCTCGAGCAGAGAATTCCAATCCTCGGGTTCGACATATTCCCCGACGATTTTTGAGGGATTGATAGAGTCGTCGCCAAGGGTGACAATTTCTTCCCTAAGAAATATCTTCAGCCTGTAAAATGTCGTTCGATCAGATTGAGAAATTCGAGGTTTTATTTTTTGGAAACGTGAATCTTGCTTAATTTTTTCAAGAAATGCATGAACTGATAATTCTTCTCCTGAAATGGTTGCATTGATCCCTTCTTTTGCCAGTACCAAGCTGCCGACAATGTTGTGCTCAATGCCAAGATCAATGAGGATTGGCTTCCAGTCCCTGAAATCCGGAAAGTCAGTAAATTGGTAAAAAGTGAGAATCGTTTGTTTCATCAAACAGCGGGAATCAATCGGTGAAGGTTATAATTTCGGTCGTTGGTTGAGATTCTTTTAGATTCAGGAGCAGAAGTTTAGTATTTGAAGGTTCAAGATGAATGACATCTTCAAAATCATTTATTTCAAGTTCGATAGGAATTATAAAAGAAGAGCAATTATAAATTCTTTTCTTCCTCGGATTGATCCTTGAACAAGTTTATGATGAAAATAAATGAGTAAGATGAATGCCGAAGAAAAACTTGAATTTTTAAAAATAGAACTACCCAATCCCCCAGCAGCTGCGGGGTTGTATAAACCATTGATTTTAATGGGAGACTTGGCCTATTTCTCCGGACACTTGCCAATCACGGGAGATGGATCAATAGTTGTAGGAAAAGTAGGGATAGATTTGTCCTTGGAGGAGGGGGTGGATGCTGCCAGACAAGTAGGATTGAATGTATTGGCTACTTTACGAAAAGAACTGGGTAGTTTGAATCGGGTGATCCAAATTGTAAAAATACTCGGCATGGTCAATGCAGGTCCAGATTTTACCCAGCACCCACAGGTAATTAATGGATGTAGTGAACTTATGCGGGAGATTTGGGGAGAGGATCAGGGAGTGGGAGCAAGGAGTGCTTGTGGAGTCTCTGCACTACCCGCTGGAGCAGCCGTTGAAATCGAAGGAATCATAAAGATCATTGAATGAGTATCGTCCGAAAACTTTTCTGGGCCATCGTTACTTTATTCGCTGTGCTTGTACTTTTATTCTTTCTTCATCCTTATCTTTTACCTGCATACGCTCACTTTTTCAGCGTCCATAATGCGACTAAGGGAGCGGATGCACTCATTTGTCTTTCCGGCGGTAGAATTTCGAGAACTCCGGAAACACTTCGCCTCTGGAATCAGGGCTATGCCCCCCGTCTTTTCGTAACTGCCGAGAAGCCTAAAAACAGCGAATTTGCAAAGCTAGAAATGAGTCATTTACAATATGCCCAAGCGGTGTCCAAATGGATGAAGTTTGATGCAAACTGGAGCGTTCTTCCCTCCTTGACTGGTGGAGCGACTTCCACTTTTGATGAAGCGGAGGACGCATTGGCAAGGGGTCTGAAAGAGGGATGGAAACGGATCATTATTGTGACTGATGAATTTCATACCCGCAGGGCACTTTTGGCTTTTGAGAAAGTATTCAACGGGAGTGGAATCAAAGTGGAAGCAGCAGGTGCGGTGAATGAAGTCTTCGATGCATCCAATTGGTGGAAGACTGACTTCGGAATTTTATGTTTTCTGGGAGAATCAGTGAAATATCCAATATACTTGCTTTGGGACGAAGAACCCAAGTTAGTAGGTAACTATTAAAAATGCCTTATTTCATTGGTTATGAAGTCAGGATCTTAAAACTTACCTTCGACTCTTGATCGTAAAAATCCTGCCTTTAAACACTTTTGGGAACCACATAAGGTGGTCGGTAGGACGCAGATAATAATTGATTTGCCTCGTCATCACCCTTCACTTGTTCGGTGGATCCGTCGAATTCCAAAGTTCGCCCAACAACATAGTCGGTATTTTCTAATTTCAAACCATTTTCCTTGAGGTGTTCCTTCATACGCTCGAAATACTCGGAAGCAGCCTGATTATTTCCAAATGTATTCTTTTGATTTGAAAATCCGGTCTTTTCACCAAGTCGATACGAGACATTTGCCAAGTGGCAGAGTCCACTTGAAACATGGCCTTCATAAACATGGGCATCCAAATGACTTTCTTTACGGTTGCGTACTGCTTGGATAAAGTTTTCGAAGACATCAACTTCCCCACGTCCTGCTAAAGGATCTTTAATTCCTTTGATTCCATGACTTTTTGTGATTGTTTGCTTCTTACTCTCATCGAAATAAACATGGTTGGATACGCCCATATTTGATTCTCCCTCCAAACCCCGAACATCAAAAACAAGCAGGGATTCCCCATAATCAAAAATTGCGAGTTGAGTATTAGCTGTTTGTCCCTGGTCTTCGTACCCAAACCGACCGCCGATGGAAACTATTTTGCTTGGCCACACCGCGCCGGGGATCATCCAACGGGCGATGTCCATTTGATGAACTCCCTGGTTGCCTATGTCTCCATTTCCATAATTCCAGAACCAATGCCAATTGTAATGAACTAAATTTTCGTGGTAGTCTTCGATGGCTGCCGGTCCAGTCCAGGCATCGAAATCCAATTCAATAGGAGGGGATGTTTTGTCCTTAAACCCAATTGATTTTCTGCGTTTGTGGCAAGTTCCCAGGGCCACTTCCAATTTCCCGCGCTTGCCCGAAGCAATTTCATTTGCGAGGTCGGACCATTTGGAAAGAGACCGGTTTTGGGTGCCATGCTGAACAATTCTGCCATACTTTTTTGCCGCTTTTACGAGTTGTCTGCCTTCGAAAAGATTGTGACTGAGTGGCTTTTCGACATAGACATCTTTGCCAGCCTGACATGCCCAAATCGACATTAAACTATGCCAGTGATTGGGCGTGGCTATGGAGAGGACATCGACATTTTTGTCCTCCAACGCCCGGCGTACATCCTGAATACATTCGGGAGTATTTTTGAATTTACTCTGAACAAATTTACTCCTTGCTTGATGCAACCTGGCGTCGGGCTCGACCAGATGGGAAATCGTAACATTCTTTTGTCGTCCGTGACCACCGATGTGAGCGGTTCCACGACTTTTTATTCCGCATACCGCAACATTGATTCGTTCATTGGCCCCAATAATTTTCCCGGATGACTTAGTCCCGCTAATCGCAAAGGTAGTGAAGAGGGTAGACTGGGCGAGGAATTTTCTTCTGCTTTCGATCATAGTATGAAATTGAGAGAGATTCCATTTTTAAAATCTCCGAATGTCTCCTGTAAAGTAAATTTCAGTCATTAAAGAAAGAAATTTCCTGCGATTAAATTCTAAAAAAGTCTTGGTGAACCGATTAATGACCAGTTGCTTCACCGGCTCCTTTTGGGATCCGGATCTCTTGCACCATCTTTTGAACTTCCTGAGGGGGTGGGGGGGTAAAAGAACTTACGGCGAAGGCGACAATAAAATTAATAATCATGCCAAGAAATCCAATGCCTTCCGGGGAAATTCCAAACCAGAATTCCTTGCTATCGGTAATGAATTGAAAATAAACAATGTAACCGAGGGTAAAACTAATGCCTGATATCATTCCTGCGATGGCTCCCTGTTTGTTCATTCTT
>MDTC01071546.1_pt1 | contig 13020 bp, 9 predicted proteins | sample 811181 | NCBI WGS metagenome assembly MDTC01 (sample SAMN05326644, study PRJNA326480) | marine metagenome | isolation source: seawater | place: Pacific Ocean: North | collected 2011 | reverse complement strand
TTAAGTAATGAAATTTATTTATTGTATTTAAACTATATTGATACTAATATTTTACAAATTATTTATTATGATATATATGAACATGTATTTGATGAAATATATGAATTATTATATGTAAAATATATTGAGTCCTGTATTTTACAAGATATATTAAAAATTAATGATAAAATTTGTGATAAATTATTATATAATATTAATAAAATTATAAGATTATATATATTTAAATTTGTAATTCCAAAAAGATCATATACAAGTAGTTTTATTCGCAAGAATAGCGAAAATATTTCTTATAATATTGTAAATAATGATAAAATTAAAAGAAAGATTAATTATCTAAAATCAATTATACAGCCTGAACAGCGTTCAGATGAATGGTATATTTTTAGAAATTCAACATTAACAGCGTCTAATATATATAAAATATTCATTAGTGAGTATACACAAAGTCAATTAATTATAGAAAAATGTGAACCATTAAATATTAATAAATATAAGGTTACAAATACAAATTCTCCCTTACATTGGGGACAAAAATATGAACCAGTATCAATTTTGTATTATGAATATATTAATAATACAAAAGTAGATGAATTTGGTTGTATTCCACATTCGGAATATAGTTTTATAGCCGCATCACCAGATGGTATAATATGTGATCAATCCTCAAATTTATATGGAAGAATGCTTGAAATTAAAAATGTTGTATCAAGAGAAATTACTGGAATTCCAAAAATGGAATATTGGATTCAAATGCAATTACAAATGGAGGTATGTGATTTAAATGAATGTGATTTTTTAGAAACAAAATTTATTGAGTATACAGATATGGACGAGTATTTAGCTGATGTAACAGATAAATATAAGGGAACATTCTTACAGTTTATAAATGAAGAAGGCAATCCAATTTATATTTATCCATCTTTTACATTAACAAATATAGAGTCAGAAAATTATACAACCTGGAAGAATAATGAAATAGATAAAAATATTGGACTTCAATTTATAAAAGTAATATATTGGAAATTAGAAGTAATTAGTTGTATATTGGTTTTGAGAAATAGATTTTGGTTTCAAACTATTTTACCAGATATTGAAATATTCTGGAATAATTTATTATATGAACGTGAAACTGGAAAATATAAAGATCGTATTAAAAAAAAGAGAAAATATGAAATAGATGAATTTAAAGATAGAAATGAGTTACCAAAAACAGGGTGTTTATTATCTATTGCAAATACTACAAATAGTACAAATACTACAAATACTACAAATACTACAAATACTACAAATACTACAAATACTACAAATACTATAAATACTATAAATATTACAAATGTATTTAATTTTAATACAGAAAAGTTAAACAAATAATTTATATATATATTGTTGTTGTTTTTTTATTGTTAAATATATTTTTTTTTGATGATTGTCTTAGTATTTTATTATTAACAATCTGTTGTTTTTTATATTTTTTTTTTGGACTTATTTGTCCAAATTTTCTTGGTGATAAATTATTTATTGCTTTACTAAAAATTAGTGCCAGATTTTCATAAGAGTTATTTTCTTTACTTTTTATGAATTTCTTTTCTTCTCTATTATAAATACCAAGATTTTTAAGTGTTTTACATAATAAATTAAATTCTTCATCAAATGATTCACTCATATCTATAAATAATGTTGAGCTCAAATACATTTGTATTACGCCATCTTGCATAGTAAATATTTCCTTCATTTTATTTTCCATTATAATTGGAATTATACTTTTTTTTTTAAATAAACTATAATTCCATTCCTTGTAACAATTATCATTAGGCGATTGATTATATACAGCATTATTTATTTTATTACAATATTTTTCAGTTAAACATATTAAAACAACTGAACAATTATTTATACCTTTCATAATAGCTGAGTCAATATTTCCAAACATTTCATTATTATCAATCCAAGTAGTATAACCATTTTTTTCAAGAAGTTCACTTAATTTAATACAACGCTTATGATTATCTCTATTTAATTCATCGTTTCCCCATGCATGCGAAATAAAAATTTGTTTTGTCATTTATATAATTTTAGGTGTAAAGTTTATATTATTTATATTATTTATATTATTTATATTTGTATTATTTATATATTTAAAAAATTTAATATTAATTTTAAATATATAACGATAATAATTTAAAATTATTACATTAAATATTATATATTAATTTAATAAATGAAAAATACAAAGCTTAATGATATTGATATGCATGTTATTAAAAGAACTGGAAAAAAAGAAGTAATATCATTTGATAAAATTCTTAGACGTATAAAAAGTATTGGAAAAGACTTATGTTTAAAAAATATAATATATGCACAATTAACAATGAAAATCATTGATCAATTATATGATAATATAGATACATCATTAATTGATGAATTAACTGCAGAACAATGTGCATCTATGGCATCTGTACATCCAGACTATACAAAATTAGGAAGCGCTATTATTATTTCAAATTTACATAAAAACACAGATGATTCATTTTATAATGTCATTTATAAATTATATAATTATGAGGATATAAATAATAGAGATGCAAAATTAATTCATGATAATATTATGAATGTTGTAGAAAATAATAAAGACTATTTAAATGCTTTAATTGATTATAAGCGCGATTATTTATTTGATTATTTTGGATTTAAAACATTAGAAAGAGCATATTTAATGCGTATTGATAATAAAATAGTAGAACGACCACAGCATATGTTATTAAGAGTTGCATTATGTATTCATGGTTCAAATTTAGAAAAAGTTAAAGAAACATATGAATTAATGTCTCAAAAATATTTTATACATGCAACACCAACATTATTCAATGCAGGAACTCCAAGACCACAATTAAGTTCTTGTTTTTTATTAGCATTGGAAGACGATTCGATTGATGGTATTTTTAATACCGTTAAAGAATGTGCTCAGATATCAAAATGGTCAGGAGGAATTGGATTACATGTTCATAATATTAGATGTAGTGGATCACATATTAGAGGTACAAACGGTACATCAAATGGATTAATTCCAATGCTTGGCGTTTTTAATAAAACAGCAAGATATGTTGATCAAGGGGGTAAAAGAAATGGTAGTTTTGCTATTTATTTAGAACCACATCACCCAGATATAGAAGATTTTCTTGAATTAAAAAAAAATCATGGAGACGAAGAGTCAAAGGCACGTGATTTATTTTATGCATTATGGACAAGTGATCTTTTTATGGAAAGAGTAATGGGAAATAAAATATGGTCATTATTTTGTCCAGATAAATGTCCTGGATTAAGCGATTGTTATGGAGATACATATAGACAATTATATCAAAAATATGAGGATGAAAAAAAATATACTAAACAAATTCAAGCACGTGATTTATGGATGAAAATTTTAGATTCTCAAATGGAAACAGGAACACCATATTTATTATATAAAGATTCATCAAACTACAAATCAAATCAAAAAAATCTTGGAACTATTAAGTCATCTAATTTATGTACTGAGATCTTAGAATATAGTGACGAAAATGAGACCGCTGTATGTAATTTAGCATCATTGGGACTTCCAAGTTATGTAAATGAAGATAAAACATTTAATTATGAAAAATTAGCATGTGTAACAAAAGTATTAGTAGAAAATCTTAATAATATTATAGATGTAAATTTTTATCCAAATAGAAAAACTCGTTTAAGTAATTTTAGACATCGACCAATAGGAATTGGTGTTCAAGGTTTAGCAGATACATTTTTTAAAATGGATTTAGCATTTACATCAGACAAAGCAAAAGAAGTTAATAAAAAAATATTTGAAACAATTTATTATGCGTCATTAGAAAAAAGTTGTGAAATTAGTATGGAACGAAATAATGGTATGTCTTATTTAATTGATGAATATATAAATGGTAATTGGAAATTTAAATCATCAAATCCAGATGAAAGAGAATATAATATTTTAAATATTACAAATGCGTCTTCATCAAGCGTATTAACAGAGGATAATAAAATAAAAGAATATTTAGATAAATACAAACCAATTAAGGATGAGGTTGATAAATTAGACAATTCAATTGCAGGAGCATATAGTAGTTTTGAAAATTCACCAATTAGTAAAGGAGAATTTCAATTTGATTTATGGGGTATGCCTTGTACAACAAATTATGATTGGGGAAAATTACGAGAAAATATTAAAATACACGGAATTCGTAATAGTTTATTATGTGCACCAATGCCTACAGCAAGCACCAGTCAAATTTTAGGGAATAATGAATGTTTCGAACCAATTACAAGTAATATATATAGTAGAAGAACATTAGCAGGTGAGTTTGTAATGATAAATAAATACTTAGTTGAAGAATTAATTGCATTAGATTTATGGAATGAATCAATTAAGAATAATATTATAGTAAACAAAGGAAGTGTTCAATATATTGAAGGATTACCTGATAAATTAAAAGAGAAATATAAAATTGTTTGGGAAATTCCAATGAAAACTTTAATTGATATGTCTAAAGATCGTGGTCAATATATATGTCAATCACAAAGTTTAAATCTATGGATGGAAGATCCAGAACCAAAAGCATTAACAAATATGCATTTTTATACTTGGAAAGCAGGATTAAAGACTGGAATTTATTATTTACGTAGAAAAGCGAAACATCAAGCACAACAATTTACTATTGAACCAGAAAAAAAAAGCTCAGATTCAGAGGAGGGCTGTTTAATGTGTAGTGGATAGAATATATTAATGTTCAAATACAGGAATTACAAATTTTAAGATTTGAAATCGAGATACAATAATTACTAATATAGCTATAAGTGATAGACAAATAAGATATGGTACTAAAATTAGTAATGCTTGAACAAGACATTTTGGAAGATATTTTTTACATTTTTTATTATTTGACGGTTTAATTATAGCATCATCTGAAAGAGGTTGTGATAAATCTACGACAAGAGTATCACTATTATTCATTTAATTTTAATTAATTAAATAAATAACAGTATTTATTAATTTGTATCAATTTTATTTTATTTTATTAAGATTTTGAAGATAATTTTTAAATCTTACCATTTAATTATAGACTTATTATTTTCTTTTAAATAATTATTGATTTTTGAAAATGGTTTTGATCCATTAAAGCAAGGATATTCTTTATATTTTTTATACACACTTAGAGGAGATGGATGTGATGAAATAATTAATTTATGTTTGTTTGTATCAATATTAATTAATTTATTATGTGCAAAAGCTCCCCAAGCTACAAATATAATTTGCTGTTCATATTTATTTAATTCATCTATAATATATGATGTAAAATCACTCCATAATTTCATTTGAGAAGCGGGTTTGCCTTGAATAACAGTTAGAGATGCATTTAATAATAATACACCTTGCTTAGCCCAATTTTCAAGAGTATAATCTTCTAACTCAATATTAAGATCATTTTTTAATTCTTTTACAATATTTTTCAGGGAGGGAGGGATAGATTTACATAATTTAGGATTAACACCAAATGATAGTCCTGTAGCTTGATTTGGTGAATGATATGGATCTTGTCCTAATATAACAATTTTAGTTTCATCTAATTCAAAATATTTAAATGCTTTAAAAATATTCTCTGATTTAGGAAATATATTCATATCAAGTTCTTGATCTTTATACCAATTACTTTTAGAAATAATAGTATTAACTATATCATATATAGTTTCGTTTTGTTTAGATTTATATATAAGTAAAATATCTTGCCATGTTTTTTTTATATTATCAATACATTCCATATTGCTGAATATTATATCTATAAAAATTTAATTATCAATTTTTAAAAATTTATTTTATATATATAATATATATAATGACAGCTCACGAATTAAATGATGAAGTCGAAGGCTATAGCGGTGGAAAAGGTGTTGCAAATGGATCATCAGAAGTTGTATCAGACATACCAGTAATGTCTATTGGTGGTAAAAAACATAAAAAAGGTGCTAAAAAAGGTGCTAAAAGAAGTGCTAAAAGAAGTGCTAAAAGAAGCGCTAAAAGAAGCGCTAAAAAAGGTGCTAAAAAAGGTGGCAAAAAAACAAAAAAAACAAAAGGTAAAAAAAGCACATGGATTACACATGTATTAAGTTTTGCCAAAGCTCACAAATTAAAATTTCCTGATGCATTAAAACATCCCGATTGCAAAAAAACATATAAAAAATAGATACATTTAATTTATTATTAAATTTATATTAATAAATTAAATTTAGCAAGAAATATATTCATATAATGCTTGGTTAGCAAGTGAATCAGCATATATATTTTTTTGCCTATAAATATGTTCAAAATCAATTTCATTAAATTCTGATTTTAATTGATTTACTTCTTTTAATAGTGGTTGTACTGTAGGGCTTTTAGTATGGCATAATTCTTTTATTTGATCAATAACTATTTTAGCATCACCTTCTACTTGTAAATATTTAATATTTAATGATAGAGCAAATTTTAAAGCACTAATTAGAGCTTGATATTCAGCATAATTACTATTATATGAATTTTCTAATATAGAATAATGTTTCCATAAAACAGTAGAATCATAATATAACACATAACCAATTGAGGCAATATTTAATGTTTCACGATTACACGCATCAAATTGTATTAAAAACATTTTCAGTAAAATAAAATATATTACTAAATAATTAATATATTTTTTTAAATGATTTTAGTTTAAATTATTTTTAATTTACTTGCTTTTGTTTTTTTTTGTAACTGGGCTCAATTTATTTTTACTTTTTAAATTTTTTGTTTTTTTATTTTTATTTAAATTATTTTCTTTTGGAGAAAATAACTCGCTAAAATATTCCCATAATAATTTTTTATTAGAATAATCAAATCCGTTAGTAAAATTTTTTCCACTAGTTGCATTACAAGTAAAAGGAATAATAAGAATAGGGTTATTTTTATCTATTTTATCAATTTTAGGAGTAATATTTACCTTTAAATTATCAGGTATTTTTTTAAGATTAATTAGTAAATTATTTAATAAATCGCTTAATCTAAATGTACTGCAAGTTTTAATTTTTAATTTGTTTTTTTTATTATATTTAATTAATTGAAAACTATTACCAACTTGTTTTGTACAATATAATGGACAATATGAATCAAAAATATTATTATTATTACAAATTTTAGCTAATTCTTTTTGTAATATATGTTTTTTTAATACATTTTCACAACTATTAGTGTCTTTGCCTATAAATGGTGAAAAAATAATATCATCTATCTCATCTCCTGGTTGATATAACTTCCATCCGCCAATATAATTAAAATATTCTTTTTCATAAAGCTGTTGTTCAAATAATACATTTTTATTTGCATCAGGAGTTTTATAAGATTCTGCCGTCCCATTTTCATGAGGAATCATTATATATACATGTTCTGGTAATGTAATTTTAGTTGTGGTTTTTCCACCATGTCCATTTATAGTGATAAGTTTTTCGAGAATATTTTTTTTTGTAAATGGACTTAATTTTAAGTTATCTGTGTCATCATGTGTATTTTCTTTAGGTTCATCATGTATAGCTTCATCATGTATAGCTTCATTATGTATAGCTTCATTATGTATAGGTTGTTGATAATTTTTATATTTTAAGAATCCACATTTTTTATATAACATATATTCTTGTAATATTGAATCTTTTATTTCTTTTATTTTATCTTTTAATTCTTTAATAGATTCTTTTTGTTCTTTTTTGGTTTTTTTATTTTCTTTTTGATCATCTGTTAATTTATTTAAATCGCTGGTTAATTTTTTAATTTCATCATTAAGTGAACCAATATCACCAGCAAAAATTTTAATTTCTTTACCAAAATCTTGCATGCATTCTTCTATTGTTGGTTGATTTGGTTTATTAGATTTATATGGTTGAGAACACATGGCATGTCCTTTTCCTTGGTAATGTTTAAATATAGTCTTTTTATATTTATATTCTTCATTTAATTTTCGTAATTTCTCTCTAGTTTTACTAATTGTTGTTACCAAATCTTCTTTAAGATTTTCTATTTTTTCATTTAAATAAACCATATTTCTTAATTTTTTATTATCCACATATGACATTAATACAGGAATATTTATCATAACTGGTTGAGCAAATTGGGTAGGATCTTTTTCACGGTTTAAATAACTAATGTATCCAGCCATTTTATTTGCAAGATTTTTTATACCATCTTGACTTAATACATTAGATTCATTCATATATTGTTTTTTAAATTCATCTTTATTTGAAGTTATTTTTTCAGATTCATCGGAGAGAAATAGGTTAATTAAACTAAACAATTCAAGTGGGCTATTTGTAAAAGGCGTAGCTGTCATAACTAATAATTTACATGAATCTGTTCCTGATTTTTTATAACTATTCATTATTAATTTCTCCATAATTTGAACATTAGGTCTTTCACTTGCTTTTAAATCACCACCATATAGTTTATGTGCTTCATCTATAATAATTAATGTCTTTTTTAAAACATCTGTTTTACCATTTCTCTCAACTAATATGTCATAAATCTTGTTTTTTCCTGCTAATAAATTACTGAATTGTTTATATGACATAGGCTCTAACCAACTTTTACTTAATAATTTTTTACGAGCAGATATATCTTTAGGTATTAATAAGCCTTTTTTTACTTCATCTAATATAATAGTATGACATATTTGATCAAATATATTTTTCCATACATCACTTTTTAATGTTGTTCTTGTAACCCATAATATATTATATCCTTGTCTCTCAAAACTTGTAGTAGCAGTAGCAACACCTGTACATGTTTTTCCAGTTCCAACAGAATGCCATAATAACATTCCTTTATATGGAGATTCTGGGCAAAAGAAATTGGTAACAAATTTTTGTGTAGGATTTAATTCTATAGAATTTTGTAAACTTTCAGATTTTTTATCAGATGTAGGTTTAGGTATACATTTATTTTCAATAACTAATTTATCCCAAATAAACTCTTTATTATTGTAGTTTGTTTTTATGAAATCTCTCATCTTTAAAAAATTTAATTTTGTTTTTGGAACATTTATATGTTTTTTTACAATTTGTTTAGATACATTTGACACCGGTTCTTTTTTGCCTGTATACAAAACCATACTATAATGTGGCATTTTTTCTTCTTGAATATTTAAATCTAATTCTAATTTTTCTAATTTATCTTTTATTTCTGATTGTTTAGTTTCTTTTTCAACAATTTCAGGGATGAGAGAATACCTAAGACTCCATTCATAATTTAACTCATCGCAATATTTCTGGTTATCTCTCATATAATTACAAAAAAATTCTCTTTGCAAAGATTTATTTTTTGGAATAGAAGAAATTGTATGTTTATATTTTTTGTATACTTGCTTCATAAAATCTAATGTAACTGGAACATCTAATGTAGATCTTTTTCCACATTTACCTTGACAATTAATATTATCTATTGAATAATATTTTGAGAGATTACCTGAACTTTTTGATCCACCCATTAAATAAAAATCTTTCTCCATTAGTGTATGATTTAAATCATCTACGTTATGTAAATTTTTTGTTAGTTCGTAATCAACCGATAAAGCTGGTGCTAATTCAAATAATTGTTTTGATAAATTATTCATTGCCATGTCAAATTCACTATAATACATTGTAGCATCATTCATTTTATCAATATTTTTAAAAAGTAAAATATCTTCATCTTCAGTATCACTTTTTTGAATATAATGTGTTAAAAATTTACTGGCATACATTGTATTTTGTGTCATATCTGGAACACTAATAAAATAATTATAAACATATAATGGCCATCCAACGCCCTTTTGAAATTCTAAACCTTTTTGACCACAAGTTCTTGTTGCTCTACCAACAGTCTGTTTTAAATCGGCAATAGTCATAGATGGTTCAAATATATGTACATATTTTACATCAAAAAGATCAATACCTTCTTTAAAACCACTGTCAAATATGATAAATCTTAATTTTTGACCTTGAATATTGCCAGGTCTCTCATTAAATAATTGCAATAACTCTTTTTTTATTTTTTCATTAAAAGTACTTCCATAAATAGAATTTGAACATAATAATCCAAAATTTTTTTTACTTGCTGAGTAATCTACATATAATTTCATTTGTTTTTGTTTTGGAATTTTTTTGGCTTTAATTACATTATTATATCCATTTGACATAAAAGCAGATGCTAAAATTTTAGCACCATATCCACCTTCTTTTACATCCGAAAATATAAAATGTTTAAATTTTTTTCCGTGATTTTTTTGATCTAATTCATCAAGTTTTAAAATATTATTTAGAAGTTGTGTTATTTTAGGAGAAGCTTCTTTTAATTCTTCATTTAATTTTTTTTCATTAAAATCAGATTTATCAAATTTATGGTAATTATTTATTTTACTAAAATTAGCCGTTTTACGCATGCATGTGAAAATTTTTGCACGATTTTTTTTACTAACACGTAATTTGGATTCTTTTTTTGTATTATTTTGTGTTTTTTTTTCTTGTTTATCTTTCTTTGTTTTAGTTATTGTTTTTTTAGGTTTATCATTTTTTATACAAAATAATTCATCCTTGTAGCATTTTAATATTTTACTAAATATATCTGGATTCACTAAACCTCCTTTATCAGGATGATTTTTCAATAACCACTTTTTAACATCAGATTTATTATTCAATTTAAATTTACACATTAATTCTGAACATCCTGTCATTGTTATAATAATTATATTATAACAATAAAATATTTAAATATAGTTGTTTTGTAATAATTTATTTTTTTTTATTAATATTTTTCCAATAAAATCATGTTCATTATTTGTAATAGTATTATGATCTAAGTAAGGTATAATTTTAAGATTTATTTTGTAACCAATATTTTTTAATCTTTTTATACAATTATTTTGTAGTTCACTATTATAAACTTCATCATCTTCAGCATTAAACATATATATACGCGATTTAATGTTATATTTTTTTAATTTTGTATATTTATACATAAAAATAGATTTTATAGATATTAATCCACCTATATTAAATGGTAAAAAACTCAATAAATTATAAGCAATAGTTCCTCCTTGAGAAATACCACCTATATAAATATTTTTATTATTTCCTTTTAAAAGCATATATTCGCTTAATATAATATTTAATATTCTTATTGTTTGATATCTAAAATCAAGTGTATTTATTAAATCTATTTTATTTAAATTATCATAGCGAGTATAATAGTTATACCATGAATTTACATTAACTAATGTATTATTTGGAAAATTTATATTCATAATAGGTGCTTCTGGAAATATAAATTTAGTATTAGTTAATATATGACTATATATATGATTACTCGATAAATAATGTATTAAATTATCAAAATATTTTGGACCTGAATCCATACCATGAAGCAATATTACGCTATATTTATGTTCATAACTTGGATAAATTATTTTACAATTATCATACATATATATTTATTATATATAATATTTATTATATATAATATTTATTATGAATAAAATTGAATAGTTTATAAAATAAAAAATTTATATTAAATATATATAATATTAGCTACTATATGAAACCTACACGATGTGAATTTATTAATGTAACAAATTGTAGACGTTGTAAGCATAAATTTGTTTTAACTCAAGAAAACAGTATTTTACATACTTATAATGTTAATAAATACTGTATTACACATATGAGACATATTAATAGATTACAATTTTTAGAAAGATGTGCAACAATTATTCAAAAATATTATATTGGATTCAGAGTAAGAAATAAATGCAATAACATTTTCAAGAAATTACCATACGATATTCGATGTCTAATTATAGATAAATATGTACGAGAAGATTATTATAATAATAAATATAATAAATCTCTTCAAAAAATTGTAAACAATAGACTCGATATTGAAAATAATAATTACTTAAATTTATTAGCTACATCTAACAAAGAATTTTTATTAACTATTTTAACTAATGAAAATAATTTTATGTATATTAGTTATTTATATAATAAATATAATTTATTAATATATAATAAACAAAGTGGAGACTTAAAAACTATTATTAGAACTTTTGGATATGCTTTACGTAATTTTCATAGTGAAATTAGTTTTACACAAGAAGAATTTAATGAAATATATCAATTAATTTTAAATAAACGTACAATTTATCAATTAAATGATAATGAAATATTAGATACTTATTTTATATATCATGAGTTAAAATCACTATATCAAATTATAGATTATTATATCTTTTCAGAGCCAAAAATAACTTATGATGAAGGATATGGAATAATTTATTATGACTAATAAATATTATAGTAAAACAATTTAAATTATAATACATAATTAAAATAATTTCAAAGTATGTATTATAAAAAATTATTATTATCCTTATTTTTTAATATGAATTTTTTTAATGTATCAGGAAGTTGCCAAAATATGTGTGGTTTTAAAGCAAAAGAACCAACTACATGTTATTGTGATGAAGCATGTTATTTTCATGAAGATTGTTGTATAGATATTTGTATTTGTAATTATACAAATAGTGAATGTGACTTTACATCATATCCACCACTTTTTGTTTCACCTCCTCCTTCTCGTCCACTTGATGGATGCATTGATGTGCCATTAAATTTAAATCAAATATTTTCACAATATTTAAATTCTGATCAAGTTAATTGTGAAACATTAATATGGTTTATTGAATTAATAACTGGAATAAATAATGAAAAAGAAATTTGCTATATGGAACTTTCAGAACTCAATGATATATTTAATAGTGTATTTGATAATTTCATTTGGATAATGCCAGGAAGTCCAAATGATAATATTATTGATATATGCCGGTTAACTTGCTATAATTATGGTTTAGATTCACAAGAATGTTATATTTATCCCCCACTTCCTCCGCCTCCTTCGCCCCCATTAACACCTCCGTTATCACCCCCATTAACACCTCC
>MDTC01248264.1_pt1 | contig 13021 bp, 5 predicted proteins | sample 811181 | NCBI WGS metagenome assembly MDTC01 (sample SAMN05326644, study PRJNA326480) | marine metagenome | isolation source: seawater | place: Pacific Ocean: North | collected 2011 | reverse complement strand
CTGTCACTTCTATGTAATATTGATTATCAGCTTTTGATATATCTTTTAACTCAAGGTTGAGGCCAAAACTATAACTTAGCCTTTTCAAACCCTCTTTTAGCCTTTCGGTAAAGACATTATTTATGTTATTTAAATTTCCATAGATTCCAGAATAAGGATTAATAAGAACTTCTGTAGAATTTCTGCCCTTCACTATCCTAATCGGATCGTCACTATCACTTCCATTCACTACGAAAAAGTCGATATTCGAATTTGTCTCTGTTTCAGTGGTTGGTTCCTTAGGTATAAAATCATTTACGGTATCATAGCTTATGTGAAAAAATTTCATCTTAAAGCTAGAATTGCTATTGTAGAAAGACAAATCAGGAAAAATTAATTCCAATCTAACGCTTCTTGAATTCAAACTAAACTTTTTACTCTCGGTAACTACGTCATGAAAAACGAAATCATTTTCTTTGGTAGAAGTTAGTTTCCAATTTTCTAGACCAAAACTTCCTGTCGCTGGAAGAGATTTGTTTAAACCGTCTTGCTTTATCTTTTTGCCAATTGCAGATTCAATTGTAGAGTTCTTTACTTCCTGAACTAGGAGCAGAGTGTCGTCCTGAATTATCCTAGAAGTAACGCCAGAATTAGCAGAGTTGTAATTTATAATGTTGTTTAAGTCAAAAGTTATTCTCTTGATTTTTTGAATACTGGAATTTATATTGTCATTGTAAGGCACAGCATTTGGTTCACCAACATAATATCCTGGCTCATCTCTTAAACCTAATGCAAAAACATTGTTATCTCGAGGATGCTTTAGGTTTCCGGTATTTAGAGTTCTAAGCAAACCATTTTTACCTGAAGAAAAACTAGGCAGTGTTATAAAGTTACTAGAAATCAAAGTTCCAGAGTTTGCTAAATTTCCTATTTCACCTGATATATTTTGTGTGATAGTGATTACGTTAGCATTAAGAGAAACCGATATATCTAAATCCTTGTCTGAAGAAATTTGGTTTAACGCTGAGTATATTTTAGCAGCTACGCCGTTTCTCACTGTAGCATTGCTAGTATTGTCGACGCCAGCTAAACTTACGTCCCAGCTCGAGCTTGAGTTTCTTGTAGTTCTAGAGATTCCAAATTTAAGAGTAACAGTTAAAAAATTTCCTTTTGTATCGGCTAGCGTGAAATTTTTGTTATGTAAAGTTCCTCCGGTGCCGGCGTCATACAAAGTTTTCGTGACGGTGTTGGTAACCGTAAGGTCTGTTTTAGCTTTATAACTGCTGACTACCCTTATTTTTATATCGTGAGAAGCGCCTTTGAAAGATTCTATATAGAGGTTATATAAACCATCTCCCGGATCTTGCGGGATATCCTTAACCCTCAGCGTTACAGAAGGTTTTTTGCTTGATTTATCTACAACTACTACTTTAGAGTTAGCTAAAGGTTGAAATCTAGCTCTAGTTTGGTTCCTTAGTTGTTCAACAGTTTTTAAGTTAATCCCTTGCTCAAATCCAATGAGTTTAACCTCTGATGAGTCTCTTACTGAAGCCATTTAAAATCTCCTAATTACGCCTGATCGTTGCGAAACCAATATTTTTGATCTAAGTTTAGAGCGTTCATCTTCACCCTTATAAATTTCCTGATGTCCGTATGCTATCTTATACCTCTCTAAAGCATGAGATTCTATAATCAAGTTAATTCCTAAAAAGTTATTATTTCTAGGAACAAATTTCTCTATCATATCAGAGAATGCATCGTCTAGCCACCTGAATAAATCGAAGAAATTTCTATAGTTGACTTTTTCTGTTAGCCTGTTAAAATACAAGTTTCTCATGTTCCTTAGATCTGGATACTCTTGAGCAAAAACTAACTCTGGTTTTCCAAGAGCATCGTCTAGTGCATCAATAGTCGAGAATATGTTCATGATATCTTCATCAAGCCCTCTTTGTAAGTGTATCTGAACTTCGAATCTATTGTCATTTATCTTTTTCTCAAATGGAAGAATTTCAGTTACAGGCGAAATTTTAGAATTATACAGTTTTATATTAGAACCATCAGAAAATCCGGCTATTTTTATTTTATCGCTATCTAGATATTCATCGAAAAAAGGAGAAATTATTGTATAGTCAAATCTTTCGTTATGAACAATCTTGTTATTGGCTTCGAAGCCAAAACCAAAAGCTCCGGATAAGCTTGTATAAGTTCCGTTAGATATCTTTTCTTGATTTTTTAGAGTAAAATTTTGACTAAAGTCTAAAAAGTTAAGATTTCCGCTAGCGTTAGTCGTTGTTTCTATTTGATCAGTAGAAACGTTTAATCTCATTTTTTGGAACGAACCTGATCTAGTTGTGCTAAAGGTATTATTAATAAGAGGGTTATCAACTCCTACTGATTTGAAATTTTTAGCATGCTCTATAGATTCAGTCACTGTTAGGTATTTTGACCAAAATCTTAAGTGACCAACCTTTCCATCGAAGTATGTCACCCTAGCGTCACTAGCAACACCAGAATCATTCAAAAACATGCTATTCCCTGATGGGTCAACCATAGATTGAGAACCTATTAGGATTTGAGGTGGATTGTAGTTTTCTGACTCATGTTCTAGAGTTTGAAATAAGTTATCGCTAGGCAAGCCTTCATCAAAGAAAGATCCTGTACTTATAAAAGTGGATAGCTTATCGAAATCTAAAGAAGATGCTCTAATAAAATAAGAAGAGCTAACCGGCTGATTCATATCATCGTTTCTTCTACGTCCATAAGCTATATACCATTTTTTGCCATCTAAACAGTTGGCCCCTGTTAAAACAGTTTTTAAGACTGGAGCAGAGTTTGTTTGGCTGTTTCTTACATATAAAGCTAATTGATCTCCGAATGGCGATAAAACAAGGTTAGTTAGAACAGCATGCTTATCTTTAAAGTTTTGACCTGCAGTTATTCCTTGAGTTACGATACGAGACAGACTACGCTTACTCTCTTGTGGCAAGGTGCTAGAAAACTTGTACGTACCCTCAACTGTCCAGGAACCAGAAGTAAATAATCCGTCATTTTTTGTTGCTGATATTCCAGAATACTCATAGCCTTGAGTATTAGCCCTTACCATTCCGTTTCCTCCGGAGAAACCCGATAAAGTTATATTGGAGTCCGAAGGTGCCTTTGTGATCGTATGATTACCTAAATTTTTACGATTAAAATCTTTAGTCGTTATCTTTATTGTGTCTAAATTTGTACCAGCTGCGCTATTTTTAGTTTCTACATCAAACGAGTTTGGAAAAGCAGTGGTAATCGCAGTACTGATATCTGCTACTAGCTGCATTGTTGTTTTGTTAGAACCACCAGCCTGCCTATTTATTACAATAGAGCCTCCAGAGAAATTAGTCGGAGTCAAATTAGAAATATTGTTAGTGATACCCTTGTTACCAATATTGCCGGCTGTTGTTTGAGTAATCGTTATAGACTGATTTCCGTCAGCAGCAGACGGAGCAGCTGATACTGTTATTTTTCCATCGTGACCATTTGCGTGTTCAATAGCTGCCTTTAATAAACCGAGAAACTCAGCCTGATCAATTCCAGCAGCTAAAGCTGCTCCTAAGTTGAAACCAACTGCAATCGCCTTATGAACTCCTGGCGTAAGGGTTGCTCTAATATTTCCAGAAGTTTTTAATAAAGCGTTCTCGGCAACAACACCTAAATGCGCTACCCCTCCATCATTAGTATCTGAAACGAAATAGTCGGCTATAGTTCCTGACGCTGATTGAATTGTTATTTTCTGGCCGGCTGTCATGCCATGGATTGCATCGCCATCGGTAACGGTTAGAGTTGAAGTGGCTTTATCGCTTGTGCTTGAGTTAGCAAACTTAAAAATTTCAGTATTGCTGTAAGCATCTTGGATTGTTACCTTAGTGTTTATTGCCGGCAATGCTGTTTGATCTGTAGAATGTAATTTTATAGTTCCACTCGATAAAACGTTACCTCCTGATATCCTGGGATAACCAGGCTCTATTCTGCTTCCAGATAACGGAGCTGTTAATAATGTTGGCCGACCAGGGATGGTTCCGTCTGTTCTAGAAGATTCACTTATGGCGTTTAGACTGCCAGAAAAATTAAGCAAAGTTGACATTTCTGTGATTTTTTGGCGTGAAGCTCCTAACCTAAACTCATCAACCCCGTTGTACTCAACTAGCCTAAACAACCTATCAGGTTCTATTCCTGAGGATCTGAAGATTGACTCAATCGCGTATTTAGTACCTTTGGATTTGAATATATGATTTAGATTTTTTAGAACTCTTCTCCAGATTAAGTTCTGGACTTCTGATAGGCTTTTTTCATAAGTAGAATATTCTAACCCTAAATTTTCTCTCCCTAAATATTGTTCTAAAGCAACATCACCAAACACTTTCGGGAGTTCAAAGCCATAATACTTTGCCAAGTCTGGTAAGAAAGAATCAGCTATGCCCTCTATACCTAAATAATCAGGGTTTAAAAGTTGCGATACTTGGTCTATATACATTTTATATTGGTCTAACTCTTCAGACATATAATAAAGTAACATTGATATTAGTTGCGCATGACCAAGTCGGCCAGACTTAGGCAAGTTAGAATAAGAGTTATATGAATCTACAATTCCTCCATCTACGCTAGTTCCCTCAAGGTAAGCTCCTTCTTGCAGATAATGATTTGGTATCAGCTTAGTTATTAAGTTAGGGTTATTGACATCATACAACGTTGCTTTCTCTAAGAGATTAGAGTTTAGACTTACGACGTCAGGAAAGCTTGGGAAAAGTATAGGATTATATCGAGTATCTTCTAGAAACATTGGGTTATCAACTTCTCCAGGGATTCTCATATCTTCATGATAATTTGTTATCTGGCTATGCAAGCTATTACCGCTGTGATCTAAAGCTAAACTATTATTGCTGTGTGATCCCGTAGGTTCATTGAATTTGAGATATAACCTCAATGCATCATGAGCGAATATGTTTCTCCTAGAATAGTAACTAACTTCTTCCGGATCTCTAATTCCGTGGAATAATCTAAGCTCGTCTAAGGATCCATTAAAAGTTGCTGCTTTTGTGAAGACTAGATTGCCGTTACCCGCAGCTAAGTTTTCTCCATCCCCAATTTTTAAGGTAGAGTTGCCTGTGTTAATAATACCATAGTTGAAAAAATCACTCGTAGATAGTACAGTAGAGCCTGACAATATTTTTAAAGTTTGTTGTTCCGTCCTGTTATCATACTCAAAAGATAAATTATGCCACTTTCCTTTTTTTATCACGCAGCTAGCACTAGCGTAGTTTTGACTACCACTCATAAGAGCAAAGTTAATCTTGCAATCTTTGGAAGAGCTATTTTGGTTGAAGAAAACCGCATACCCAGATTTTTCACTCGAATCTGGGTTTACGCTATGCAACAAAAAACTATTTTGGTTTGTTTCCTCGGGAAGTCTCAAGCAACACTCTACAGAGAAAGAATTCTTGTTTGGATTTATATAAGATAATCCTTGTTCGCCTTTAGATAGAGATTTGTTGTAATTACCTGATTTATCTTTCACTTCGATATATTGGCCGTTAGAAGAATCGAAAGTCAAGAAACCTGTATTTTTTGGAAATTTCTCAAAAACATATTTTTCCAAGGAAGATAGGTTATCTTCGAAAACTTCAATGTCTTTTAATGTACCATCAAATGGGTATTTATTGATTATTTTGTCAAAAGCTACATTTATTTTAGTTTCTGCAGAACCGAAAAAAGTATTGTTTTGAAATAAAGAATTATCCACTGGTAACTGCTGAGTTGATATTAAACCATTTCCTGGTTCTGATCTTCTAAAACTTTTTTCATCGTCATTAATATCTGTTCTCGTCAAAGACTTTCGGTTTTTCTCTAAAAGAACACCAGAAGTAGTCTTATATTTTCTAAGCATTCTTTTTGTGAAAAACTTGACATTTTCAAACGTTTTTGATCTTCTAGCCATTACACTACCTTAAAAACAAAAGATTCGTTGAAATCAATTATTTTGTTATTTATGACACTAAACAACTCTAGCTTGTAAGAGAAGCCTGCGTTTAAAGTTCCAGACTTAATGGTAGCTAAAAATTCGCCATCATAAAAACTCATCTTTGTTGACGAAGAAAATTTGCTGTTTATAATGTCTTTTCCAGATACTAACTCGCTTATTTTATAATAGAGATCTTCTGAAAAGTACTTTGGTTCTCTTTTTAATTTACTTGAAGCTTGATTCTCGTTGTTAAAAACTGCTGAACAAATGAAAACTATATCTTCTTCTTCACTGTATTCTGGCTTTCTATTCTTTAAAGATAAGGAGATTGATGATACATCAAAGTTGGAATAGTAATCATTGTGGACCCTAGCGTTCTTGTTTAGAAAAATAATCTCACCATCAGTAGTTTGCCACATGAGTTCTACATCAAACCCTGTAGAATCTGCTTTAAGAGCTTTTTTCACGTAAGAATTATTTCCTGGTATAGTAAAGTCAGCTTGGTAGACCCCTGTTAACCGAGTTCCGTTAGATGATTTATCAACTTGACTAAAATTAACAGAACTGGTAAAAGAACCAGATACTATCTTAAGAACGCCACAGTTATCACCAACTAGTTGAGAGTTTGAATTATCAAAAAGGTTAGAGTTGGTAAACCCTTTCTTAACTTTAATCGAAGATGAAGCTGATTTATTTACGAATATCCTGTTTGTATCATCCGATATTGCGTCTTCAAAAACTATTCTTAACCTAGGCGTTATTAACTTATTCTTAACATGCCTAGATGCGAACCTTTTAACGAATCTAGATTTACTATCTGTATCGTAAGAGCCGCTGAAGCTGATCCTGAATCCTTCATCGGGGATGAGGCCTTTCAAACTAGCAGAGACTGCGTTAGTCACATCAAATATTAAATCTTGGTTAGGGTCGTTTAGATATACAGAAGATCCTAAATCCACTTTTGTAGTTCCAAAGCTAGCGCTAGTTATAATGTCTATATGGCTAGTAGAATGACCACCTTTGAATTTTGCATTAGTTAGTCTAGTGTTTGCGTTAGCTAGTACTATTTCAGTGTTGCCACTTAAACCTGAAGAATCTTGAGATAGATTTATAACAGAGCCGGCTCCTGGAGAACCTGCGGTAATTTTTAGATCACTATTGGTTTTAGATAAAGATATTGCATCGAATATCTTTGTAGCAATCTGTGCGGTTGTAGCTGCACCATTTATTCCAAAAGTATAATTTGTTGCGTCTACCTTGGCTGCAGCAGCTGAAGCTGCGTTTGCTAAGAAACTCACTGTTGTCGTTCCATCGTTCAACGAAAATCCAACTGTATTATCCCAGCCGGCTGTTCCCGCGACTGTTACTGATCCTTGAGCAAAGGTATTATCATTTCCACCGGCCGCGGCTGCACCTTCTGATTTCCATGTTACCGGAGAAGCTCCTAAATATGAAGAAGTCAAATAATTAGATGAGCCTAAATCATTGAAGCCATTGACATCAACTCCAAACCCTTCTTCGAAACTTCTAACAAGCGGATTGCAAGAAGCATCAAAGTTAAATGGTTTTTGTAATCCCGAGCTTACGTCTTGAAGTTCAAGGTATGCTTTGAAATCAGAAGTTTTTCTAATATCTAATATGCTTGAAGTTAATTCTCCTATTTTGGAGTAATCAAAACTTATTAGCAAAGCAGATTTTTCAGATACGTTAGAAGTTATAAAGTTTCCAGATTCAACAACACCCGACTCTTCAAAAAGTTTAAAAAGATCTAAGGTTGCGCTATGACCGGTATTAGAGTTTTTTGATCTATATTTGTTGTCGATTATCTTATCCGTTATATAACAATCTTTACTAGCTGAAATTATTAATTGCATTATCTTACACTCACTTTAATGTCAAAATCTGGATACTTCATTTCAAATATTCCGTTTCTCTTAGGAAAGACATAGCCTTTTTCTACTATGACATCGAATGGAGCACTTAAGTTATAGTCATATAGATTAACTCCATCGCTTTGCTCTCCTGTCTTGGAAACTACACTGATACCTGAAACTTTTCCTCCCTGGCTTGAAGCTGAATCTTGTATTGAAGAAACTCCATCAGAAGACATTACTGCATAGTTAATATCGCCTAAAGATAAGGGTTGGTTTATATGAAAGTTTGCTGATTTAAGCAGATTTTTTAAATTTGTTATTATAGATTGGACTACAATAGCTTTTTGTGCGCCTGGTATAGCTATAACGTTTATATTCAAACCGAAATTATGAACAGCTGCATCCATAATCACATAAGAATCGTTTATCAGTCTAAATGATTCTAAATAAGTTTTTAGATTTATCTTAAGATTATCTCCAGCTACCTTCAACGGAGAAGAAGAAGAAGCCATAGTTCCAAAGTTAACTAGATTGCCCGACTGTCCTTTACTGATTAGTGCTATTTCTACTTGACCGTTAGAATCTGGACTCTCTGATATAGCCGCTCTATGAATCCTACCTAAAGGTGCCGGTAAAGAGTAGATACGCGCTAGTAGATCTTCTTTAGTCACTATCCTTGACTGAGAGTTTCTAGCAACAGGTATTTGATTTCGAAACTCGTCTATGGATGGAGGAGGAGCACCGCCGGCGGCAGAACTTAAGTTTCTTACGTCTAAGCTAGCCCTCACTCCTACAGCTTCATTGTGGTTTACTCCAGACGGAAAAGATAGATCTAAAAACTCTATCTGCCTTATAGAATCAGCACCTACGTTATGGTTTAAACCACCTCCGTGCCGATACCTTATTATTATGTTGGTTTGTCTAGGCGCGACCCCCAGGGTGTTAGTTTTCAACAAAGAGTTTGGATCCAAAGAAAATCTAGAAAAAACTTTCTTTCCATATAAAGGTACGCTTAAATCTGCTGGGTCGGGAAGTATGTCGTCATCATTAGCCATAGCGTCACCACCACCAAATGTCAAGACGGTAGTTAGGAGTTGGGGATCAAAAAGTCTAGTAAATCGATAAGGAGCTGGAGTTACTGATATTGATTTCTGTATAGAGCTGGAGCTAATGTCCTTGTTATCCGTAATAGAAAAAACGTTGTCTTGAGATAAATTTTCTACTTCGTAGTAAATATTACCATCGGAATCAGATACAGATTCTATCAAACTTATGTTTTGTTCGGAAAGTATTATCTCTCTAAAGGGAACAAAAGAATCTGGTATAGAAAAAACTTCTTCTCTAATTTCTCCCGATACACAAAGTCCTTTTAAGTTGATTATTTTTTTATCAGCTACATTTTCCGGAGCAGGTTCAGATTTTTTCCAAATGTAATCTCCATCGTTGCTATTTTCTCTTAGCGAGAAATCAACGTCTTCCATTAAATTAAAAGTAATTCCATTTCCGGAAAGTAGCCTAGTGCCTTTTTTTATTTTAGGTAAACATGATACACTTACTTTTTCTTTTCCACTGCTATCTGTAGTAAAGGGTATTTCTAAATAGAAAGAAACGTATGTTGTAGATGGAGAAGCTCCATGAGTGTCAACTCCAGCTAAACTTATGTGCTTTTTTATATTTTCTATTTCTACCGCGTCTTGCCATCTCAACTCATTGAATTGGTGGTCTAAATAAAAAGACATAGAATCCCCGATATAAGAAATCATGTCAACAAACATCCCGCCTAAACCGGTTTCAGTAAAATCTTCTATGTTATCTGGAAAAAAAGTTCTAGCATGCTGGATTAAGTTATTTTTAAACCCATCAAAATCTCTTGCTAAGTAAGACCTTTTAACAATTTTTCTTTGTCTATTTTTTATATCTTTTTCCATTATCCAGTTGCCCTTATTATTACTTCTAATGTCTGATTTTTGACATTCAAATTAGGAATATCATATGAAACTCTTATTCCGATTCTCGCTGTATGCTCATTTTCGGTATGTTGCGTAAAAGCTTCAAACCCAGTTAACGAGATAAAAGGCATATAAACACTAACAGCTTGATTAATTCTACTTACAGCTTCTTTTTCTATATCATCGGATGCTAATTCAAAAGCTAGTTCTTCTAAATTTGCTCCAAAATTGTAATTACCTAATCTTTCGCCTTTGTTAGTCATAAGAAGATTTTTAAAGTTATCTCTAATTTGGTTCTTTAAGCTTTTGTGCATCTTAAGCAAACCGTCTCTTCCAGCGCCCAACTCAAGCGGAGTTTTTATACCAATTAGTTTTTCAAACTGGAAATCTCTCTTAGATTTATCTACGGTTGACTTTAGTTGACCTGAAGATTTAAATCTAATTTCACTTCTATTTCTTGTTCTATCTCTAGACGCCATGACATACCTCTGGTGTATAATTATCCGCTAAAAAAATTTATCGTTATTTTATGAAGTATAAAATCACCACTTTCCCATAGGGCACTCTTTATTGGAGGCATAGGCTAACATTGGGTAATAGCACCCACAATCTTCGCACTTTAAGAATTGAGTTTTACTTTTAACTAATTTAGGGCATTCGTCGCATATCTTTCGCCTTTGATTAGCTAGATTAGCTGTTTCTTTGTCCAAAAGTCCCATCATATGCATAGAAAGTTTCGACCATCCTTCCCCTATCTGAACGCATTCTTTGCAAATAGACAATCTAGATTCCTTTCTTGTCTGATTTAATGACTGGAGTACTCTCAGGCTGCGATTTTTTAGCGGAGATAATTTCTTCTCTTTCTTGCTGTTGAGGAACTGTAGATGCTTTAGCAGCCAGGTCAGTATTTATTGCAGCAGGAAATCTGGGTAAAGCTTTTAGTATCGGAGGTAATTCAACAACTTTCTCTGGTTTTCCTACCTGAACATAAGCCGCCATAATTTTTGTTTTTTCTTCACCTGCTATCTTTACTTCGCAATATACTTCGTAAAGACCTTCGCTAGTGAAATTGTATATTAAATTCCTATCTGATGATTGCGGGTCTGCATTTAAGCTTCCTTTATTTATTTCAAATATTTTTCTTTCTTCCAGAGACTTAGGTTTGATTAAAGAATCTTTAAAAGAGTTAAATGCCGCGGAGTAATCCTCCGGAGACGGATTTTCGTTTGATTTTTCCTTAATTGAATTATCTGGTGCATGAACTGTCCATTTGTATGAAGCCGAGGAAGTGCTAGAGACCTTTCCTTCGTGGCTGACTGATGGTTCTATTTGCTCGACAATATCTTCTCCATCTTGGTGAATAAACTTTCCAGGATACAGTTTGTTTAATTCAAAACCTGTTATAGTAAAAATGACACGTGTAACACCAGAATCTGACATTTCAAAAGTCATGAGGTTATCTAGAGTTTGCTCACTTCTAGAGTGAATAATGCTTATTCTAGGAGGAGCGGCAATTTTAGGTTCATCTGAAGATCCGAAGTCTATATTTCCCTCAGCATCTTCTGTCAACAATCCTTTTTCTTTCATACCAAGCAAGATTATGAGGATTGGCATTATTATAAATAAGAAAAAAAGTAACATGCACATCCAACAAATAACGATGTTTATTCCTATAGGAGGGATTCCAGAATCGCACTCTGCATCTGGCTTTATCAGTCCTTTGAATTTAGCTATAGCGCATGGATCAAAGTCGGGTATTTCTGGAAGCTTAAGTTTAAAAAGATCTAAACCAAGGGATATCGGCTTTATCGACATATCCATAAGTGGCATGCCAGGAAACGGATCAAAATCAGGCGCAAAAAAGAAACCAGGTGGATCAAGGTTTGGTAATTCTAAACCTAAGGGGATGCTGGGAATTCCAGGAATCTCTGGAATAATCGGTATAGGTGGAAGCTTTATGTCCATATCGACCCCGAATAAGCCAATATCTAAACCGGGTATATTAGGAGGACCAGGAGGTATATCTAAAATAGGTTCAAAAGCGAGCGCAAATTTAAAATAAGGTCCTCCAATAAGGGAAAGTTGTAGCTTTATTTGTTCACACATGCCGGCATATTCTGGAGGCGCTTGCTGAACATTATCGGATCCAGCTGAAGATGCGGGAGGAGAATTTGTTTGGGGACAACACGGCATGCCAGCCATCGTTCCGGCTTCTTTCTGATCTTCTTTTTCTCCTTCACTGCAATTAGCAACGCAACAGCATCCTTCAAATATTTCAACTAGTAAAGAATCAGCTGCCGGAAAAGTTCCGGAGATTAAACCATCAGATTCTCCACTGGCCGTTAACTCGGATCTTCCGTCTTCGCTCATTTGATTTTAATTACCTTACTCATGCTTGCACGCAGATTATCTTCAAACCTATCTACTATAGCTTGGGATGTGGCATTAATGATTGGAGCTCCCGAGTTGCCTAAGCTTGGTAGAGCAGCTATAGAGGTTCGCTCTCCCGACCCGAAATTAGGAGTTCTAATTCCTTGATTTGAACCTACCATTTGCATAATGTTTGTCACTAATGCCGATAATGTATCTGCTAGCTCTTCCGCTTTAAATACAGAGTATTCAGCGTCATCGCCGCCTATGTAGACGTGATCATTGCTGTTATATGCTCCTTCCCAAGCCGGACCTTCATGACCATTTCCGATAACTATTCTAGGACCATCAATAACGATTGTTCCATTAGGTTCTATTATAATCACTGCTCTTTCATCTGCAGGAGCCGCAGCCGTGTTAGGCCCGGGCTCCTTTGGGGTCCCTTCTTTTATTATTCTAATAGAACCATTAACTTTAGTGTTTAAATCATCTGGGTCTTTTCTTGCTATAATCCTTACATGATCTGATTTTACAACAATGCTAGCTCCATCGGTTTCTGCTATTGGTAAAGTGACTGGGAGTTCTGTCATTTGTTCTGTTAAACCAAAATCAACATCTGGATTAGAATCAGCGGTTAGGTATATTCTAGAAGCATCATATCTGAAATCAGGGTCACCTTCTATTGCGTGATCTAAATGGTTATCTTTGATATCTTCTATGTAAGCTTGCGGGTTTTTAGAAGTTTCTACCAGATTTTCTCCACGAGCGTTTTCAGGGTTTACTGTTTTCTTTATCCTAGGAAAACCCGGAGCTTCCTGAGAATCATCTATAGATGGAGGATCAGTATCGGCAGT
>MDTC01046689.1_pt1 | contig 13022 bp, 8 predicted proteins | sample 811181 | NCBI WGS metagenome assembly MDTC01 (sample SAMN05326644, study PRJNA326480) | marine metagenome | isolation source: seawater | place: Pacific Ocean: North | collected 2011 | reverse complement strand
CGGCAATATGGGTGAAGATGACTGGAGATGGTACATGTATGATACCGTCAAAGGTTCAGATTGGCTCGGAGATCAAGATGCAATCGAATATCTTTGTAAGGAAGCTCCTAAAGCAGTTAAAGAATTAGATAAATATGGAGTCCCTTTTAGCAGAACAGAAGATGGTAAAATATATCAAAGGCCATTTGGCGGCATGACTAAAAATTATGGTAATGGAACAGTCCAAAGAACTTGCGCAGCTGCAGATAGAACTGGACATGCCATACTGCATACTTTGTATGGGCAAGCCTTAAAACATAATACAGAATTTTTTATTGAGTATTTTGCATTAGATTTAATTATGAAGAATGGTGAATGTAAAGGTTTGATAGCTTGGAATTTAAACGATGGTACAATTCATAGGTTTAAATCTCACATAACTATAATCGCTACCGGTGGTTACGGAAAAGTTTATTACTCAGCCACGTCCGCACACACATGTACAGGAGATGGAAATGGTATGGTTTTAAGAGCAGGGCTACCGTTACAAGATATGGAATTTGTACAGTTTCATCCTACAGGTATATATGGAGTTGGATGTCTTATATCAGAAGGAGTTAGAGGAGAAGGAGGATTTCTTCTAAATTCAAAAGGTGAAAGATTTATGGAAAGATATGCTCCAAGTGCAAAAGATCTAGCTTCTAGGGACGTGGTAAGCAGATCTATTGCAGTTGAAATTAATGAAGGGCGTGGCGTGGGTAAAGAAAAAGACCATGTACATCTTCACTTAGACCACTTGGATCCAAAGGTAATTGATGAAAGATTGCCTGGTATAGCCGAGTCGGCAAAAACATTTTCAGGTGTTGATGTTACTAAAGATCCCATACCAGTAGTTCCTACGGTTCATTATAATATGGGTGGAATACCAACAAACTACAAAGCAGAGGTCTTAACTCTAAATGGATCACAAAAAACTGTCCCAGGACTTATGGCAATAGGAGAAGCAGCTTGTGTTTCTGTACACGGAGCTAATAGATTAGGCTCAAATTCATTAATAGACTTAGTAGTTTTCGGTAAAGCTGCAGCTAAAAGAGCTGCTGAATTGGTAAAACCAAATACACCTCACGAAGAATCACCTCAAAGCGAGCTAGATAAGTGTCTTTATAGATTTGACAAAATAAGAAACTCAAAAGGTGAAACAAACACTTCTCAACTTAGATTATCAATGCAGAAAACTATGCAAAGCAAATGTGCAGTTTTCAGAACAGAAAAAACTTTAAAGGAAGGTGTCGAAGAAATTAGAAAGCCATTTGAAGGACTTGAAGACATGTCTGTCAAAGACAAATCTCTTTTATTTAATACTGATCTTGTAGAATCCCTAGAATTTGATAATTTGATTAGACAAGCTATGACAACTATGGATTCGGCCTATCACAGAAAGGAAAGTCGAGGCGCCCATGCTAGAGAAGATTTTTCAAAAAGAGATGATAAAAAATTTATGAAACATACTTTAGCTTGGCAGAATGGCAAAGAAGTGAAAGTTAAATATAGAGATGTCCATGCAAGAACGTTGACAAATGATGTACAATACTTCCCGCCTAAAGAAAGAGTATATTAATGGCTGAGTTTTCCCTTCCAAATAATTCAAAAATAGTTAAGGGAGAATATTATAAAGACAAAACTGGTTCTAATAACTTAAAAAAAGTAAATGTTTATAGATGGAATCCTGATGACGGAAAAAACCCAAGAATAGATACTTTTGAGGTTGACATGGATAACTGTGGACCAAAAGTGTTAGATATCCTATTTAAAATCAAAAATGAAATAGACTCATCATTAACTTTTAGAAGATCATGTGCTCATGGTGTTTGTGGATCTTGTGCTATGAATGTGGACGGAGTAAATACACTATCTTGTATAAAGGCTCACAGCGATATTAAAGGAGAGTTAAATATTTATCCTTTGCCACATTTAAAAGTTGTGAAAGATTTAATTGGGGATTTAAGTAACTTATATAAACAGTACGAGTCAATCCAACCTTGGTTAAAGACTACAAAAACAGATATAGAAAAACAGGACATCTTACAATCTCAACAAGATAGATCTAAACTTGATGGATATTACGAATGTATATTATGCGCCTGCTGCTCCACATCATGTCCAAGTTACTGGTGGAATGGAGATAAATATTTAGGCCCAGCAGTATTATTGCAGGCTTATAGATGGATTAGCGATAGTAGAGATGAAGAAAAAAAGGAAAGATTAAAAAAAGTTGCCGATGAATTAAAGCTTTACAGATGCCATACAATAATGAACTGTACAAATTCGTGCCCTAAAGGACTTAATCCTGCAAAAGCTATTGGTTCTATAAAAAAAATGCTTGCAACAAGCTAAAAGCTTATTTATTCAAGAGCTATGAAGACGGTAGAACATTTTGTTGATGGTATAAGATATTCTGGAAATTCAAAAAGACTTTCTCCTATATACAATCCAGCAACCGGTGAAGAAATTTCAAAAGTAAAACTTGGTAGCTTAGAGGATTTAAATAAAGCCGTTAAATACGCTCAAGAAGCTTTTCCCAGCTGGTCAAATACTCCACCTTTACAGAGGGCAAGGGTGTTGTTTAGATTTAAAGAATTGATTGAAAAAAATAAAGATGAGTTAACTAAAATAATCGTATCTGAACATGGTAAAGTTTATGAAGATGCAAAAGGTTCTCTAATAAGAGGATTAGAAGTAGTTGAATATGCTTGTGGTATACCACAAATGCTTAAAGGAGAGTTTACAGAAAATGTCGGTAAAAGTGTTGATAGTTGGTCGTTAAGACAACCGCTAGGAGTTTGTGCAGGTGTAACTCCATTCAATTTCCCTGCTATGGTTCCAATGTGGATGTTTCCTATGGCCATAGCCTGTGGAAATACTTTTATCCTAAAACCATCAGAAAAAGATCCATCTTGTTCGTTACGACTAGCTGAATTATTTTTAGAATCGGGATTACCGAAAGGAGTTTTTAATGTCGTTAATGGAGACAAAGAAGTAGTTGATGCAATTATTAACAACAAAAATATCTCAGCAGTTAGTTTTGTAGGTTCGACCCCTATAGCAAAATATATTTATGAAAATTGTGCAAAAAATGAAAAAAGAGTTCAAGCACTAGGCGGAGCAAAAAATCATTGTGTTGTAATGCCGGATTGTGATCTTGACCAAGCAGTAAATGGGTTAATGGGTGCCGCGTATGGTTCTGCCGGTGAGAGATGTATGGCTCAATCAGTAGCTGTAGCTGTTGGAAATATTGGTGATAGACTTGTTAAAAATCTTAAAACTAAAGTAGAAAATTTAAAAGTTGGTCCTGGAATGGATAAAAATTCTGAGATGGGTCCACTAGTTACCAAGGAACATTTAGAAAAAGTTAAAGGCTATGTAGATATCGGTGTACAAGAGGGTGCGGAACTTGTAGTAGACGGTAGAGAGTTAAAACTACAGGGATATGAAAAAGGCTATTATATGGGAGGATGTTTGTTTGATAAAGTTAAAAAAGATATGAGAATTTACAAAGAAGAAATATTTGGTCCAGTTCTATCAGTTGTAAGGGCTAAAAATTTTGAAGAAGCTCTTACTCTAGTAAATGATCATGAGTTTGGAAATGGTGTAAGTATATTTACAAGAGATGGCGATGTTGGTAGATCTTTTTCAAGTAAAGCGCAGATAGGAATGGTTGGAATTAATATTCCTATCCCAGTACCAATGGCATTTCATAGCTTTGGGGGCTGGAAAAGATCTTTGTTTGGCGATCAACATATGCATGGGCCTGAAGGAGTTAGATTTTATACTAAATTAAAAACTGTTACCTCACGATGGCCTGATGGTTTAAAATCAGACCCAGAATTTGTAATGCCAACGATGAAATAAAATATGAAAAAAAAGATTACTCTTATAGGGGCTGGGCAAATTGGAGGAACTCTAGCTCATTTGATTGCGATAAAAGGTATTGCGAATATTGTTTTATTTGACGTGGCAGAAGGTATAGCAAAAGGCAAGGCATTAGATATTGCACAGTCTTCCCCAGTAGAGGGATTTAATGTAAGTCTTGAAGGTACAAGCGATTATGAGAAAACAAAAGACTCTGATGTTATAATTATCACAGCGGGTGTTCCAAGAAAGCCAGGAATGTCAAGAGACGACCTACTTGGAATAAATTTAAAAATTATAAAACAAGTCGCAGAAGGTATAAAAAATTCTTCACCTGATGCATTCGTAATTTGTATAACTAATCCCTTAGATGTCATAGTGATGGCATTACAAAAATATTCTGGATTACCTGAAAATAAAATTGTTGGTATGGCAGGCATACTTGACTCTTCTAGATTTATTTATTTTTTATCTGAAAAACTTAAAATAAATGTAGGTAAGATAAAATCTTTTGTATTAGGCGGTCACGGAGACACCATGGTAGCTATGCTTAACCATACATTTATAGATGGAAGACAGATCAAAGAGTTGGTAAATGATGGAAAGATATTTCAAAAAGATCTAGATGCAATAATTGAAAGAACACAAAAAGGTGGAGCAGAAATTGTAAAATATTTACAAAAAGGGTCAGCATTTTATGCCCCAGCAGCTGCAGGTGTAGAAATGGCCGAAAGTTATATCAAAGATTTAAAGAAGGAATTACCATGTGCTGCATTTTTAAATGGTGAATACGGCGTAAAGGATATTTATGCTGGTGTACCAGTAATAATTGGCAAAAATGGAGTGGAAAAAATCGTTGAAATAAGTCTATCATCAGAAGAAAAGGAAAAATTTGATAAATCAATTAAAGCTGTGCAAGACTTATTTAATGCAGCTAAAAAAATTGACACGTCCTTATAATAATATTTTATACACTTAAAATTTAGTAGTTTATGAAAAATATTTATAAAATTAATTATCTATTAATATACTTGAGTTTAATTTTATTTTCTTTTTTTATCAATTTTTACTATGCAAATCTAGGTACTGAACCAGTTGACTCTTTTGTCTTATACAACGGAGGTTTTAAAGTATCAAAAGATTTAACCCCATTCCAAGATTACTGGCTCGTAACGGGTCCTTTAATGGATTATCTAAATGCCTTTTTCTTTAAAATACTTGGAGTAAGTTGGCGCAGTTATATTATTCATTCTTCTTTGGCCAACGTATTGATCTCAATATTAATCTTGATTTTATTTTTACAATTAAATCTTGGGAAATTATTTAGCTTTTTGTATGCTTTGATGTTTTCCATATTAATGTATCCCTCTGTGGGTGTACCATTCGTAGACCATCATGCCACTATTTTCGTTTTGGCTTCATTTTGCTTTTTTATTTTGGGTGTTAATAGTAAAAATAATAGATATTTTTTTATTATTCCTTTTTTACTTATATTGGGATTCCTTTGCAAACAGACTCCTACAACTTATGCAGTTTTAGCAATATTTATTTTGGGCCTAATTAATCTTTATAAGCATGATGAAATCAAAGCTTATCTATATAATGTAATTTTAGGCTCAGTTCTTTCTATTATTTTTCTCTTAAGCTTCTTTTATATAACCAACATCTCTTTTACAAATTTTTACACTCAGTATATCCTCTTTGCTAGTTCAATTGGTGATTACAGACTAAGTAATTGGAAATTTGATATATTTGGTTTTGTTCATCAATTCAAATTTATTTTAATACCACTTTTATATTTGTTTTATTTAACTTTTTTAAAATTAAAAAAAAAAAACAAAGATGAATTAATAATTATATTATCAATAATATTTTTCATTATTCTTATGTTATTTCATCAGTCATTTACGATGAATGAAAATTACATATTTTTTACAATTCCAATAATAACTGCATTTATTCATATTTTTAATGAAAAAAATAATCTCAATAAGAAAAATTTAATATTATATTTTATAATTGGCTTATGTATTTTTTCAGTTACAAAATATCATTTACGATATAATGAAAATAGGAAATTTCATAGATTAGAAAAAACTGACTTTTCAAAAGCCGTTGACGCTAGTGCAATTCATAAACAACTCAAAGGACTTAAATGGATAACCAACCATTACAAAAATGAACCAAGAACAGAAATTGAAAACATAAACGAGTCGCTTAAAATTTTGAAAGAAGAAAAGGGACGTTTTTCGATTATAACTGACTATTTATTTATACCTGCAATATTAAACGTTGATGATATATCTCCTAATCAATGGTATCACCCAACTGTGAGTTTTCCTTTGAAGGGTCAAAAGTACTACGAAGATTATAAAACTTTTTTTATAAAAAAATTAAAAAAAAATAAAATAACAAAAATACTAATTGTTGGTAATGGTTTAGAGAATTTATTAGTATCAACTTTTGACAAAAATTGCTTTAAAAAATCTCAATTAGGTAAAATAACATTTAGATTAGAGCTACAAGATAGCTGCAAGGAATTTAGATGAAAATATTTGAAATTATAGCTATTGTTTTTTTTGATCTTATAGATAAATTTTTTCATCAGCGAAGAATAATTTTAACCCTAAAAAAAAATATATCACAACTAAATAATTTTATTGATGTTGGGGCACATAAAGGAAACTATACAGATTTAATTTTAAACAATTTTAAGCCTAAAAAAATATTGATGTTCGAACCACAAGATAGAATTTTTAATTATTTAAAAAAAAAATATAATGAGAATAAAAATATTTATTTATTTAATACAGCATTATCAAGTAAAAATGAATCAGCGAAGTTCAATCTAAATAGACACAATTTAACTTCATCTTTATCAAATCTAGACCAAAATAATAGTTATATTAAATTAAAAGCAAAATTGTTCGGAACTACCTCTCAAGGAATGATAGTTGACATAAAAACAATTCAAACAAAAACTTTATTTACTATTTTAGAAAAAGAAAATTTAGAAGCTATAGATCTCTTAAAAATTGATACTGAAGGCCATGAATTACAAGTTCTTCAAGGAATGAGCGGAAAAATTAATATGGTTAAATATATGTTGATAGAATTTCATAACGATGAAATTTATGTTTCTTACGATCCAAAAAAACTACATAAATTTCTAATTTCTAATAATTTTAAATTAATAAAAAGATTTAAATTTCCGTTTACTACTTGGGAAGATAGATTGTATGTAAATGATAATTTTAATTAAACTTATTTTTTGTATATTTCATAAATAATAAATTTATTAATCGTAAAATCGCTTATTTTTATAAAATTATTTGGTATTAAATATTTTTTGTCGATCATTTTATTTACTTCAGATAAATTATTGTTAAAAATATAGTCAGCTTTTTCATAATCTTGACCAACAATATTAATTAATTTTTGTTCTTTTTCTTTAAGTAATTTCACACTTCTCTCCAAGGGTATGTAAGATGCTACTCCAACATTAATTATTTTTTTAGAACTTTCTAAAGCTATGATTTCCCTTAAAAATTTGACACCTGCTAATCCCCAATAGTCTATTTCAAAATCTTTTTTTTTATTATCTAAAATTAACTGATTAAAATATAGGCTTTGAAAAGGATGATATCTAATGATCTCATAAAAATTAAATAGTATAAAAATACCTATAGCAATGAATACAATCTTTACTTTTTTAAAATTTATAATGAGTAAACTCATTCCAATGCAACCTAAGTAAACAATAAAGGAATGTAAAAAATATAAATGTCTCCATCCAGTGTATAAGACTGTCGATGATAAAATAATATAGATAAAAAATAAGTTAAACATAAAAAAAATAATTAAGTCTTTATTTTCATTTTTACTTCTCCAAAAGTCATTAAAAGGGGTATCATCTCTTATTCGGAGAATTCTCGAATAAGTTCTTTTGAAGGAAAAAAAATAACCGTATAAAAAAAGTAATAAAGTTATAAATGGAGTGGTGATAAAGATCCAGACGGGCAGATAACTTAAAGGCAGTCGATTTGAGTAAATGTATTCTCCATTAAATAACATCTGAATCTTGATAATGTATTTTGAAAAAATACTAAAGCTATGTAAAAAATTACTCCATGGGTTACTCCATAAGTAAGGCCATAATATAATTAGAAATAATATAAAAAAAAATAAAAGTAAGGAAGAATTTAAAAATTTTTCCTTGTAAGATTTTTTTTGTATAAACAAAAAAAATAAAAAAGTTACAGGCAAAAAAATTCCTAATATCCTTAGCGCACTTGTTAATGCTGAAAAAAAAGAAAAAAAAATTAAATTTTTAATGTTTAAATTGTTAACTAGTCTAAAAAAGTAATAAAGAGAGATAGTAACTAAAGACAACAAAATTAAATCTTTGTTGTTGTAAAAACTATCACCAAAAATCCTAGGTGAACCAATATAAAGCAAAATTCCAAAAAAAGTAATTATTTTATTATTAAACCTCGATTTAATTATAAAACAAAAATAAATAGAACTTATAAAAAAAACAAAAAAAGTTGCTTGATGCCTTAATAAAAAATAACTTTTTGAACTTTCAAATTTAAAAATTGTTTCTAAAAATGCTAAGGGTAGATCAAAGACCACTCCATAGAACGGAAAATCTACAGGATTAGGTAAAGTTAAACCTTTTATGTCGTTAAGTTTATCAAGTGCTTCAAACCTTAAATTGTCAAAAGGCAAAAACTCTAAAATATAACAAAGCCAATAAAAACCTGAATATCTTTGAAATTCCTCGTCTATAGAAATGCCATAATCACCTACTATTGCAAAACCTATAAAAAAATAAATTAAAAATATGAAGATGTAAAAATTTTTTGCAAAAAAGTTCATTGCTTTCATAAAGATTAAATTATAAAAATACTTTAAAATTTTAGATTTGCCAATGAATATTCATGAACATCAAGCTAAAGAATTACTAAAGAAATTTGGAGCTCCAGTTTCAAAAGGCGTAGTAATTTATAATTTAAATGAAATTGATGATAAAATAAGTGAATTAAAATCAAAAAACTTTGTTCTAAAAGCCCAAATTCATGCTGGTGGTAGAGGTAAAGCTGGTGGAGTAAAATTGGTAAAAAATTTTGATGAATTAAAGATAGAGGCTAAAAATTTATTTGGAAAAAAATTAATCACGCCACAAACTGGTCCAAGCGGTAAAGAAGTTAAAAGACTTTATGTTGAGGAAGCCTCAGAAATTGCAAACGAATACTACTTATCATGTTTGATAGACAGACAAACTTCAAAAGTTGCTTTTATAAGTAGTAAAGAAGGAGGCATGGATATCGAAGAAGTAGCATCCAATAATCCAGAAAAGATAGTTACAACAAAAGTTGAGTTATTAGACGAAATAAAAAAAGTAGATATTGAAAAAATAATCAAGCCATTTGGATTTAATAAAAATCAAATAAAGGCAGGATCTGATCTAATTAAGTCAATTTATAAAACTTTAATTGAAAAAGATGCTAATTTAATTGAAATTAATCCACTTATTGTAACAAAGTCAGAGAAAATTATTTGTTTAGATGCAAAAATTAATTTTGATGATAATGCATTATTTAGAAGACCTGAAATTCTTAAGTTAAGAGATTTAAATGAGGAAGATCCAAAAGAGATTGAAGCAAGCAAATATGATTTAGCATATATAAAACTTGATGGAAGTATAGGATGCATGGTGAATGGAGCTGGTTTAGCTATGGCAACAATGGACATAATAAAACTATACGGGAAAGAGCCAGCAAATTTTCTAGATGTTGGAGGTGGAGCTTCCAAGGAAAAAGTTTCTGCTGCTTTTAAATTAATTCTTTCAGACAAAAATGTTAAAGGAATTTTAATAAATATTTTTGGAGGGATAATGAGATGTGATGTTCTAGCACAAGGAGTAGTCGATGCTGCTAAAGAAACAAATTTAAAAGTACCCCTTGTCGTTCGATTAGCAGGAACTAATTTTACTGAAGGAAAAAAAATCTTAGAAGATTCAAGTTTAAAAATTTTGTCTGCAACTGACTTAAATGATGCTGCTAAAAAAATAGTAAATGCAATTAAATAAATGTCAATTTTAGTAAATAAAAATACCAAAGTTATTTGTCAAGGATTTACAGGTTCTCATGGAACATTTCATTCTGAACAAGCAATTAAATATGGAACAAAACTAGTTGGTGGTGTAACACCTAAAAAAGGTGGACAGAAACATCTTGGACTTCCTGTATTTAATACAGTTGAAGAAGCGAAAGATAAAACAGAAGCAAGTGCTAGCATGATATATGTTCCTCCAAAATTTGCAGCTTCAGCAATAATAGAAGCGATAAATGCGGGAATAGAACTAATTATATGTATAACCGAGGGAATACCGGTGATTGATATGATTAAAGTAAAACAAATTTTAGAAAAAAGCAAAAGCAGACTTATTGGTCCAAATTGTCCGGGTATTATCACTCCAGAAGAGTGTAAAATTGGTATCATGCCTGGTAACATTCATAAAAAAGGGACAGTAGGAGTAGTTTCCAGATCTGGAACATTAACTTACGAGGCAGTAGCTCAAACAACTTTCAATGGTCTTGGACAATCTACTTGCATCGGTATAGGAGGTGATCCGATAAACGGAACAAATTTTATAGACTGTTTAGAACTGTTTTTAAAGGATGATGAGACTAAATCTATTGTAATGATAGGTGAAATAGGTGGAACCGCAGAGGAAGAAGCTTCAGAGTTTATAAACAAATCAAAAATTAAAAAGCCAATGGTCGGTTTTGTAGCTGGCTTAACAGCCCCCCCTGGCAGAAGAATGGGTCATGCTGGTGCTATTATTTCAGGTGGAAAAGGTGGGGCCAACGACAAGATTGAAGCAATGAAGTCAGCGGGAATTACTATTTCTAAATCTCCAGCAGACATAGGCAGGACACTTTTTGAAAAACTTAAGGCTTGATTTTAGACAATTTGTGATATTATTGATTGAAAATGTCAGTTGATAAGGACAATCAAAAGTACAAAAAAACCTCATTTTTAACAGGAGTTAATAGCGACTATATTGAGGAATATTATTCACAATACATTCAAAATCCTAAACTATTAACTAATGATTGGATAGAATTTTTTAAGGGTTTAAACGAAGACTCGAAAAATATTATACAAAATATTAAAGGGCCTAGTTGGAATCCTAAAAAAATAAATCATATAGATTTAACTAAAAACAAGAAGAGTATTGCTAAGGAAGAAGTTGCTGAACTTACTTCGACCAAGCAAGCATCTGCCGACTCCGTAAGAGCCATAATGTTAATTAGAGCTTACCGAATTAGAGGCCATCTAATTGCTAATTTAGATCCATTAAATTTACAAGCAAAGGAGGAACATCTAGAACTTAAACCTGAAACATATGGATTTAAAAAAAAAGATTATGATCGTAAAATATTTTTAGACGGTGTACTTGGACTTCAATATGGTAATTTAAATGAAATTTTAAAGATACTAAAGAAAACTTATTGTTCTACGATAGGTTATGAATTTATGCATATGAGCGACCCTGAAGAGAAATCTTGGGTCCGTAATAGAATTGAAGGACCTGAAAAGACAATAGCTTTCACGGATAATGGAAAAAAAGCTATTCTTAATAAAATTATTGAAGCAGAGGGTTTTGAAAAATATTTACAAATTAAATTTGTTGGAACAAAAAGGTTTGGATTAGATGGTGGAGAGTCATTAATACCTGCATTAGAACAGATTATTAAAAGAGGGGGAAATTTAGGAGTTAAAGAGATAAAAATTGGTATGCCTCACAGAGGTAGACTTAACGTATTGGCAAATGTTATGGGCAAATCGTACCAAGCAATTTTTAGTGAATTTTTCGGCAAAGGTATTTCTGCAAAAGAAGATTTTGAAGGAGACGTAAAATATCATTTAGGAGCATCATCAAATAGAGAATTTGATGGAAATGTCGTTCATATTAGTTTAACTGATAATCCTTCTCATTTAGAAGCAGTCAACCCAGTTGTTTTAGGTCAAGTAAGAGCAAAACAATTTTTTCATAATGATCGAAGTCGAAAATCAGTTGTGCCAGTTCTTATTCATGGCGATGCTGCATTTGCCGGACAAGGAGTAGTAGCGGAATGTTTTGCTATGTCTGGTTTGCCGGGCCACAATATTGGTGGAACTATTCATGTAATTGTAAACAATCAAATTGGTTTTACCACTGCTCCGAGATTTGCAAGATCTTCCCCTTATCCCTCAGATGTTGCAAAATTATCTCAAGCACCAATTTTTCATGTTAATGGAGATGATCCTGAGGCCGTTGTTCATTGCGCTAAAATTGCTACTGAATATAGACAGAAGTTTAATAGGGACGTAGTAATTGACATGGTCTGTTATAGAAGATTTGGACATAACGAGGGAGATGAACCATCTTTTACTCAACCAATTATGTATAAAAAAATAAGATCTCATTCAACTACTTTAAGTATTTACAGTAAAAAAATTTCTTCTGAAGGTTTATTTGATGAAAGCGAAATTGACATTAAAAGACAAAAATTTAAAAAATTTTTGGAAAATGAATTTAATTCATCAAAAAATTATAAATCTGAACTAAAATGGTTTGATGGAGTCTGGTCAAGATTTAAACCAGGTTTAGGAAAAGATAAAAGGGGCGTGAGTGGAGTAGATAGAAAAACATTGATTTTTACTGGTAAAAAAATATCCGAAATCCCAAAAAATTTTGTGGTTCACAAAACTTTAAAAAAAATATTAGAACAAAAACAAAAAATGTTTACTGAAAACACCCCAATTGACTGGTCGACAGCAGAGTCTTTAGCTTTTGGCACATTATTAATAGATGGTTTTTCCGTTAGATTATCAGGGCAAGACTCTGCAAGAGGTACATTTAGTCAAAGACACTCAGTTTTGAGAAACCAAGAAAATCATGAAAGATATATTCCTCTTAATAATTTAGGAAAAAAACAGAAAAAATTTGAAATAATAGATAGTTTATTATCTGAACTAGCAGTTTTGGGATTTGAGTTTGGTTATTCCTTATCAGAACCAGAAACTTTAGTCCTGTGGGAAGCTCAGTTCGGTGATTTTGCTAATGGTGCTCAAGTAAT
>MDTC01041672.1_pt1 | contig 13025 bp, 15 predicted proteins | sample 811181 | NCBI WGS metagenome assembly MDTC01 (sample SAMN05326644, study PRJNA326480) | marine metagenome | isolation source: seawater | place: Pacific Ocean: North | collected 2011 | reverse complement strand
TTTTTTATGTTTACGTTTAAATTCTTGTGTAAAATGTTGAACTAAACGAGTATCAAAATCTTCACCACCAAGACGAGTATCTCCCGCTGTCGCTTTAACTTCAAAAATACCGTCTTCAATTGATAAAAGAGTTACATCAAATGTACCTCCTCCAAGATCATAAATTAAAATATTTTTCTCTTTTCCATTTTTTTCTTGATCAAGACCATATGCAATTGCTGCTGCTGTAGGTTCATTAATAATGCGAAGAATCTCTAGTCCTGCAATTGCACCAGCATCTTTTGTAGACTGACGTTGAGCATCGTTAAAATAAGCAGGTACTGTAATTACAGCTTTAGTTACTGTTGTTCCAAGATAATCTTCGGCGATTTCTTTCATCTTTGTAAGAACCATCGAAGAAATTTCTTCTGGTTGAAAATCTTTTATTTCTCCTTTATATGATGCTTGAATAATTGGCTTATTATTTTTACTAATTACATTAAAAGGGAAATGCTTGATATCTGATTGTGTTGCTTGGTCGCTAAAAATTCTTCCGATTAAACGCTTTGCGTCAAAAATTGTATTTTCAGGATTTTGCGATGCTTGATTTTTTGCTGCATTACCAATTAAACGTTCAGAATCTGTAAATGCTACATATGATGGTGTTGTTCTTGCTCCTTGATCATTTGCAATAATTTCACATCTTCCATCTTTCCAAATACCTACACATGAATATGTTGTACCTAAATCAATACCTATTGCTGTCATAATATTTTATCTAATAATATCTTTTTAAATTAATATTATTATATTTAAAATTGATATATAATATCATATGTATATAATATATATGTATACAGTATGTCTAAACAATTAGATTTACAAAATGAAATTTATTCCTTAAAAACAGAAAATACTATGTTAAAAGATAAAATAATAAAATTAGAAAACATTATTAAATCATATAAATCACTAAATTTATATTTTGATAATACTGATTTTAATGATAATTCTCCTATATATAAATCAATTCCCTATCTTAAAAGAATGGATGCATTTAATCATTCTAATAAAGATATTAATATATCTAATATTTAGTAGTAAATATATAATAAAAATTATAATTAAAATTGATTTTAATTATAATTATATTTTTTATTAAATAAATATTTGATAAAATGTCTATGCAGGGGTGTTTAAAAGAAAATTTTCAAATGACAAATACAGAAAAAAAATATGTAAATGATGTTTATGAAAAAATTTCAGAAAGATTTAATGATACACGTTCTTATACTTGGTCATGGATAGATGATTTTATATCTAAGATTGAAGTAAATTCTACTATATATGATTTAGGTTGTGGAAATGGAAGAAATATGAAATATGATAATCTAAAATTTCTAGGTATTGATAATTGTAAAAATTTTATTAATATTTGTAAATCAAAAGGTCTAAATGTAATTGATTCTAATATTATAGATGTTCCATTAAAATCTAATTCTGCAGATGCAATTATTTGCATAGCGGTATTACACCAATTATCTAATGATTTAAATAGATTAAAAGCTTTAACAGAAATGAAACGATTAGTTAAATCTGGTGGTAAAATATTATTATCAGTATGGTCTATTAATCAGCCAAAAAAAACACGTAGAGTTTTTAATAATTATGGTAATAATATAGTATTGTGGAATAATTATGGTAAAATTTACGAACGATATTATTATATTTTTAAACTAGATGAAATTAAAAATTTATTTAAAAAAGCAGGACTTTTATTGATTGATTATAAATATGATTGTGGTAATGAAATTTTTACACTTATGAAAATTTAATTTCTAAAACTATAACAAAAAATCATTATTGCTATTATACCAAATACAAAACCTATATGAAAATTAAATTGCATTTTTTTATATATTTTTAACCATTCTTCTATTTGTTTTTTATCATTCAAATGTAGTAACATATAATCTGACTTTGGGTATAGTATATAAAATAAATAATTTGTAATAAATGTAATTGCACCAACAAAGCATACTATTGACATATTACTTAATTTTAATTTTAAAAATTTTTTAATAATAAAAAATCCTATTATTGATAATAATAAACCTAAACCATAACCCATATAATAAATATTTCTACGTTCATCTATAATTTTATTATATTTATCTTTTTGTATATTTGTTAAAACATTATAGAAATTATCTTTATTTACATTTGAACATGAGAGAATACTATAAATATTAGCTATTAAAAATATAAATGCTATTATACATGTATTTCCACAAAACATCTTTTAAAATATAATTATATTTTATAATTATTTTCAGATATTAACTTTTCATTATAAATTTTAACATCTAATGTAAATGTAATTTTTGTTTGTGTATCTATTATATTACCATAATAATCTATTATTTTTATAAAAAATCTATCTAAATTTACAAATCCATGATATTTTCTAATATTATCATATCTAGTATCTGTTATAGAAAATACTTCATTTATAAAATAATTATTTAAAGATGTTGCAGATGATAAATTTATTTTAGTTAATATTTTATATGTTGATAATGCTCTATTTATAAATAATTTTTGTGTTTCTATTATATTAGATTGATAATCATCAAAAGAAAAAAATAAATCAGTAGTTTCATTATTGTTAAAAATGTATGGTGAAGTTATATTTTTATTATTACTATTACTTATATCTATAAATGAACTATAATTTGTAGTTTTTGTATCAAATCCAAGTATATATGCTAATGAATAATATTTACTATAATATGTATTAAAATCTAATTCAAAATAATAAAAAGATAAATCTTTTATAGAATTTGATACTAAATCATAACTTAAATCAAATGTAATTTCTTGTGAGTTTGAATTAATATTAAAAACTATATTTTTAATAAATTCATTATTTGAGCTATTAATTTTATTATTAATTTCATTTATTATAGATGTCTGTGTATCATAATATCCATTATCTAATATTACTAGATATGATATGTCACAATATGAAACATTATTATTTAAAATATATTTTTTAATTAGAAATTTATTATTAGATTTATATTCACTTATTAAAAATGGTTTTTTTAAATTAATAGATGCTAGTTTTATTTGTGTAACATTTTTAATTGGACTTGATAGTGTAAAATAACTATTAGCAGTTGAATTAAATTCAATATTATAATTTGTCTTCTCTCTAAAATCTGTATTAAAATATAAAAAATCATGTATATAAAAATTTTCAATTACATTTTTATCTTTTTCTATTAAATCATATGTTTTATATTCTAAATTATTATTAGATTCATTATCTAATCTATTATCTAATCTATTATCTAATCTATTATCTGATTCATTATCTGTTTCATTATTTAATTCTGCATCCGATAAATTATCTGATTCTACATCAGATTTATTATCTGATTCTATATCGGATTTTATTTCAGTATATTGATTATCTGTTTCTATATTATTTGCAAAATTTTCTAATAATATTGAATTAGTCTCTCTATTATCTGTTTCTATTTTATTATCTAATAATTTATCTCTTATTTTAATTAAAAAATTATTAATTTTAGTTTTGTCTTTAAACTTATTTGAATTTAAAAATTCAATTTTATTAATTATTTCTTCTTTTGTTGGTTCAACTAGTCCAACTATATCTAGTAATTCATTTATAGTATAATCATCTATATTTGTATTAATTATATTTATATTCATTATATAATAAAATATAATTTTATTTAAATTTTAAATTTTGATCTACATAAATTAATAATAAATCTATAATAATCAAAATCTGTATTATTTTTAATATTACCTGGTAATTTTTGTATTCCATGTCCTCTTTTACAATGATATTTAGATTTGAATAATAATTTTTCTATTTCATTTATTTTGTTTTTAATATAATTATCATATATTTCTTCTATATCTATTCTAAGTTTTGATTTATAAATATATCGATTATAATTATTATCAAGATAAATTTTATTATTTTTATCTGGTTTGGCTAATCTATTTAATATTATTCCAAATCCTTCTATTTTGTTTTGAGAATTATTCATTTCTATTACTATTATTCTTGTTTCTGGTAATATATTTTCTGTAATTTTAACAGGTGTTCCATAAATACATCCGTTAAATTTATTATTTTCTTTCCACAATCGATTCTCTCTAATTGTTTTATTATCGAATCTTGTAATACATATTTCCATTTTAAAATTGATAAAATTTATTTATTGAATTTTATCAATTTTAAAATATTATATTTTTATTTTTTATAGTATAATCCTATTTTTATTTCTTCTTGGTTATTTATTTCTTCTTTTATAATTTTTATTTTATCTGAATCTATATAATCATCTAATATTTTATCATTAATTGAATAAATAAATTTATATTTATTTACAGTTTCATATAAAGTATCGTAATTTTCTATATTATTTTTATTTACAGAATTAATTATTATATAACTATTAATTATACTGATGTTTAAATTTAAACTATTATTAATAATAGGAATTTTCAACTCAATATAGTTATTATTTTGAATTATTCTAAGTTCATCACATGTCTTATTTATATTTAAATTTTTATCTTGAAAAAAATCTAATAAAATATTTTCTACACTTCCACTTGGATATTTATCTTTATATTTAGTTTTTAAATCTTCTCTAATTTTTTTTTTTATATTTTTAATATTATTATCATATAAATTTGTAATAATTTTATTTAAATTTTCATCTTTGATTAATAATAAATTATTAGATTTTAAATGTTTTTGATATTCTTCTTCAATATATTTATAAATTATTTCTTTTATTTCTTCAATAATTATCATATTATTATATTTATAAATATAATTTTAATATTATTTAATTACTTATTAAAATTATTTTTTTAATATTATCATATGATAATTATTTAATGGTAATTAATAATAATAATAATAATAATAATAATATGAAAGAATATTTTTTAATAGTTTATTTAAAATTTTATAATATGTTATATGACTTTTTATTCTATATAAAATATTTTATATATTTTATATTTTTTATATTTACATTATCAATTAATCTAATAAATTATAAATTTAATAATAATCATAATAATTATTTAATTTATTTATTATATAAGTCTATTAATTTAAATGGATGCATATTAATAAAATTTGTACAATGGTTATATAGTAATATTGAATTACTAGATATAACATCTAATAGTATTGTATTATCACTCTTCTCAAATTTTTTTGAAAATTGTAATATTCATAGTATTAATTATACTAAAAAAATATTTAAGAATGATTATAATATTGAGTTTGATTCTATTTTTCAACTTGATAATGATTTTAAAATTAAATCTGGTTCAATTGCACAAATTTATAAATGTAAGCTTAAAAATTATGATAAATTACATATAAATATATCTAATATAAATATATCTAATATAGATATATCTAATATAGATAATGATTTTGCTTTAAAAGTTGTTCATCCTGAAATTAAATATCAGATTTTTTTCCCTATGTATTTTATAAAATTATATAAATTTTTGGTTACATATATTTGGTTTCTAAAAAAATATAATACAATTTTTGATTTTGATAGTTTTTTTAATAATTTAAAATTACAATTAAATATGAATAAGGAATATAATAATATTAATTATTACTATAATGCATATAAAGATAATGAACATATTATAATTCCTAAACCTATAACTTCTAGTAATAATATATTACTAATGGAATATGTTTCTGGTTATTCATTAGATGAATTAAATATTTCTGATTTTGAAAAACAACAAATTGTAATACTTATTAATTTATTTTGTAAAAATAATTATTTATTTTTGAACTATTTTCATCCTGATTTACATGATTCTAATTGGAAAGTACGTAAATATAATAATTTTTTTCAAATAATTATTTATGATTTTGGATATATTATTTTTAATAATAATCAGAAATTTTATAAAGATTTGATATATTATTCTGATATAAATGACATGAATAAAATAGGAGAGGTATTATATAATAGTATAAGTAATAATAAAATATCTAAATGTGATTTTATTAGTGATTTTATTAATTTTATGAATAAAAATGGTGGTTATCAAAGTATTATATTTAATATTAAAAATTTATATAAATATTGTTATTATAATAATTATACATTGAATCCAAATATATTAGAAATATTTATATCATTATTGCTAGTTAAAAAATATATGGATAAATATATTTTTATTTCTAAATCATCATTTTCTGTTAATCACATAGTTAAAATGAATATATATTATTTAAATATATGTAAAAAATATAATATTTTTCATGATTTACAAAATTTTATAAATGAAACTTATATAAATTCTAAAGAATTATCTAATTATCTAAAATATGATAATACCTATTTTAATTCTATTAGCAATAATGATAATAATGATAATAATCATAATAATGATAGTATTATCAATAATGATAGTATTATCAATAATGATAGTATTATCAATATTGATATTTAAATATATCCTCGACCATTACATACTTTACATATTTCATAATCAAAATTTAAAAAGTTTAAATTTTTATTTTGAATAGAATTATTTTTAAAACTTGTTATCCAACCGCTTCCTTTACAATGATAACACATTGTACTGTTACAAGTATTTATTGTGTTATAATTATTTAATTTATAATAAAAATATAAGTTATTGATATTTATATCTTTATTCTCTTGTTTATATTTATAACTATATGATAATGCAGATAAACATCTATTTCTTGATAATTTAATTATATTTGTAATTCTTAAAAACATTAGTTTATTTTGTTATACTATATTTTATATTTTAGTTTCAATATTAAAACTAAAAAATTGATTCAATTTTTTTATATATTTATATAAATAAATGATTACTGATATTTCTAATAATGTAAATTATCATGAATATTGCTATTCATTGAATTATAATATACCATTTTCTAGTGAATCTATAAAAAATAATATACATATTAATAATCTTTGTGATGTAGATAAAAAAATTGAAAATAATAATAATATTAATTATAATAATTATAATAATTATATTTGCAAAAACTTGTTAACTAAACACGAAAATACTAGTAATCAAAATATGTATAATAATAACTTTTATGATAATATAAATTATAGTAATGATAATATAAATTATAGTAATGATAATATAAATTATAGTAATGATAATATAAATTATAGTAATGATAATCCTGATTTATACCAAAATATAGTTGATGATTTCTTATATTCTATAGATCTATCTATTGAATATGGAGATGTCATCTATATTAAAAATTCAATACAAAAATATAAAAATGTTTTACCATCAACATATATTAAAATGGCTAATAGAGTAATGGTAGAACTACTTGAAGAATCTTTAGAAGAAATGGACATTGCAAATTAAACAAAAAATTCATAATTAATACTAGAATTTTCAATTATTTTTATTTCTTTTTGAGAGAAATCAAAGTATTCTCCTATTTTTTTATCTCGTATCTCTCTATCTATATTTTTAAGAAATGGAAAATTATTTATTTTTGTTATATCTGGTATAAATTCAAATGCATATTTTTCTAAAAATCTCATTCTATAATTTGCTACTGAAAATATAAATAATGCAAATTTTGTAGAGAGAAAATACTGAAGTTTCTCTAAATCTTCTATAGAATAATTTTTACTACTAATTATATAATTATCTCTTGTGCTTATTCCATAACTTCCTGAAATATCAAAATAAGGAAATCCATACATTTTATGTGCTAATACTAATTTTGAAATATTACTATATTTTTGTTCTATATTAGAATAATTATAAATAATTTTTGGTTTTTTTTTATCAATTAAGCACGTTTTTATGTTTACAAATGAGTCTATCTCTCTATTATCATATATTTTAGAATTTTTACAAGGAGTATTACTTTTATAAATTTTTATTATTCCATATAATTCTACATATTTTAATAATTTATTTATTATATTTATTCCATGGGTAGGTATTGGATAATTATTTAATAATTTATATGTTATATATTTATTTTCATATTTATCATATAAATCTATAGTTTTATAATTATATTTACTTGTGTCTCTCTTTTTAATTAAAAAAAAACATGTTGGTGTTTGTGCTTTATAATTAAATAATTTATATGATTCTGATGTAGAGAGAGAATTAAGATAAATTATATCAAGATTTGTGAGTAAATTATATAATCCTGCTTTATCTGGTTTTAACCATAAATTTGGTATAATTAAGTTTAAATATCCATTATCATGTAACATATCTAAACTTTTTCTAACAAATTCTGTATATATCGTTTTTCCATCTAATTTTTTTTCTTTTATATTATTTGTTGGAGTTTTTATTTTTCCATTTATATTATATGGTGGATTTCCAATTATAAAATCAAAATATGGATATTCATATTTATTTATTGAGAGAAAGTCCTTTGTTATTAGATTTATTTTTGCCTTACTATTTATATCTTTAAAAATTGTTTTTAATTTTAATATATGTGGTTCATATATTTCAATCATATATATCATGTTCTCAATTATATAAATACTTCTCTCAAGATTATCAGATATTAATAATTTTAAACCATTATCTAATCTATTATATAAATTTATTGTAAACGCACCATTTCCTGCTCCTAAATCTAACCATTTTAAATTAGGGTTACTAAAACTCTCTTTTGGTATTAAATCTAATATTTTATTTACTAAAAAATCACATGTATAAATTATTCCATAATTATTTATATCTTGATTATTTAATTTTTCATTCATATTTTAATTAATAATATTAAGTAAAATATTTATCAAAATATTACAAAAAAAAATTTACAATATTTTATCTTATTAATTATTAGTTTTATCTATAATTTCTGACTTAACAAAATTTTGACGTTTATAAACTGTTTCTATAATACTTTTATAATGTGGTCTAATAATTTTAAAATTTTCTTTATTATTAAAATAATTTATATTAAACCATTTAATTGTTTTTTTTTCAAATAAACCATTATGATCGTTATCAATTTTATCCTTTAAATATTCTTCTATAAAACTATTAAGATTATCAAAATATTCTACTAAATTTTTATCATATTTTAAATTAAAAATATAACTTTTATATTTATCATTTGTATTAGAAATTGTAACTATAATATTCTCATTTACTTTTTTTTTAAGTTTATTTTTATTTCCTAGTAATCCATTTAATTCTTCCGATCCTTCACGAATTGCTGTAGTAAAATTATCCTCTCCTTTTATATGAGAACCACCAAAATCTCCCCATAAATTATTATAACGTTCTTGACCTAAAAGAATATAAACTGAACCTCTATAAAGTGATACTGGTAAAATACCTGCCCCCATTTATTTATTTTTTTAAATAAAAAAATAAAAAATTAAATTATTTCAATTTTTTATTTTTTATTTTTTATTTATCATATAATTTATCAGGTAATTTATTTTGTTTTTCTTCTGTTATTCTAATATGTTTATTACTATATTTTCCATTTTTATCAAAATCTTTTTTTTTTGAATCTTTTTTACGTTCACGATTTGTCTTAAAATCTTTATCACCCATTTATTTTAATAAATAAACAATAAAAAATATCCATATTTTTTATCAATTTTTAAAATATGCATATTTTTTATTATCTACTTATATTAATAATAATCAAATTACATCTTTGCAACAATTGCAAATGTATTATTTTCTTGGACAGGCTTATTATTCTTTGACTTTTTATTCTTACCAGATGCAGTTCCCTTTGGAAAACTAATCTTATTAATATTCTCAGCATATACAGTTCGTACATTATTAGAATTTAACATCTCATATTTTGGATTATTAACACGCTTATGTGGATTCTTATTAACAAGAAGAGGCCAAAACTTACCATCTTCATTATAAACAAATCGTGTCTTCTTATCTTTTGTATTTACATCATTTTGAAGTTTTTTTGCTTCATCTGTATCAAACCATTCATCAAAATGAATAAATGCTTCCCGTCTATTTTTTTCAATGTTCTTTACAAAATCAACCCTGAGAATCTTTCCAATATTCTTATTCTTAAAAATTTTCTTAATATATGCTTCAGTAGTGAAAACTGAAACAACAGGAATATAGAGCGAAAGAACAGAAGAAGAAGAAGACATTGTTATAGTGTTAATAATAATAATATCATTATAATTAATAATATTATAATCAATTTTTTTTTTATATTAACAATAAATTGATTTAATTTATATTTTATAAATAATATTTAATTTTTAAATGTATAAGAGAAAATCACAACATTATAATCATTCTGATTTAATCAATAAAATTAATAATGAATCATATCAATCTTCATTTAATAATACATATCATGATTTAAAAACATCTAATAAAATAATGCTTATTGATAATCATATATATTTTAATTCAATTATTAATGAAACAACAATTAGTAAATTACTACAATATATAAATATTATTTGTTTAAATAATCAAGTTTGTTCTAATAATTATGATTCTAATAATATTTACTTACATATAAATAGTAAAGGCGGACAACTAAAATCAATTTTACCATTACTAGAAATTAAAAATAAATCTAATATTGAAATTGTTTCAATTATTGAACAAGAATGTAATGATGCAGCTATTTTATTAGCAAGTATTTGCGACTATCGTATTATTAAAAAAAATGCTACCTGTAAACTTTCATCATATACAGACCAAAATTTATATAATAATTTACCATATTTTTGGGACTATTTTAAACAATGTAATAATAATTTTCAAGAAATAGCAGAATTTAAAAATATTTTATATTCATTATTTACTCACACTATTGACTCTAAAATTACAATTGATAAATTAACTCTTTATTTACACCAAAATAATAATTGGAACTCTAAAAAATATAGAAAACTTGGTCTTGCTGATGAAATTATTTAATTTTCTAAACATTCAAATGTAACGACAAATGACCAGTCTATATTATTTAATTGAAATAATCTTCCATGATCATCTAGTAATTGAATATGTAATTTTTTAATATTTGTTGGACCAAAATATTTTCTCTTATATTCATTTGTATTATGTTCCAATAATCCTAATATATTTATTTTTCCAATTATATTTTTTGTAGTTATATCTGATGATGCTCCTCTATATTGATTTTTTGTATTTGTTTGAAAATCATCTATAACTAGATATAAATATCTTGGATAAGTAATTGCTGATATCATATCTGAACTTATATTACTATTTGCTTCTACTAAAATTGATGATTTATTAAATCCTAAAAAATTTCCTAACAATTTATTATCTATGTTATTACATAATACATTACTATTATCTATAGCAAAATTAATAGATATATCATGACTAGAATTATTTGTAAATATACTTTTACCATTTTTTTTATTAATAGAATAAGATATATCTGTTAATAGTAATTTTTCATTTATTTCATCTTCTAATGAATAATTATTATCTAAATTGTTAGTAATAAAACTTGATTTATATAATCCATCATCTAATGTTATTAATGAATTATCTATTAAAATTTTATTATTATTTAATTCTTCACTAATATTATAATGTGTTATTGGTATTTCTATTAATGAAACATTCATTGATATAATTTTATTTACATTTTCAGGCAATTCAAATATAAAATTATTTGTATAATTTTTATTATCACTTGAATTTTCTCTAAATAAACTATCAATTGTATATATTTTCTCAATTATCTTTTTTTTTGATTCTAAATTTGGATTTTTTATAATAAAATGATTACTATCATATTGTTCTAATATATTTTTTTTAGATAATTTACTTGATAAATTACCTAGTAGTTTATTTTGAACATTATCTAAAAACATATTTAATTCTTCTTTTTTTTCATATTGTATTGAACTATTGAATATTGTTCTTTCTAATTGTTTCTTTTTACTAATTATTATATCTTCATTATAATTAGTATTTAATTTTAATAATTTTTCTAAGTCATTAATTGAATAAGTATTTATATCTAAATTAATATTTTTGTTCATATTAATATATATATTGATTAAATAATTATATTTTAAATCTAATATTATTTAAAATTGATAAATTTTTTATATTATTTTACATTTATTTATTTAATAAATAATTTATTATGAATACTGATATTGAAGATTACATAGTTAGCAAAAATATCTCAGGTAATGATCAGTATAATATTATTGATTACAAACTCTATGATTTTCAAAAATGTAAAATACTTTTTCAAAATCTATTCAAATGGATTTATACAAATATATTTCTAAAATTTCAAAATAATATCAATATTAATATTTATACACTTCTTAATAATAATATTTTAAAAACATTTGAACAAGAACTCAATAAACAATTTCGTTTATCAAAAATTCAACATCTTAGAAAATCTATTCTTATTAATTTAATTAAGAATATTTATAAACCTACTCATTTTGATTTTAGTTTTGATAAAGACTTCATTCATTTCGATATTGAAAATAATAAATATTTTAATATTATTAAAATTCTTCTACGTAAAAAACCTACTCGTGCTTTATCTGGAATTACTAGTGTTACCCTTCTTACTGCTCCATTTCCAGATGGACAATCTTTTAGTTGCAAACATAATTGCTATTATTGTCCTAATGAACCTGCACATAAAGGCAATAATTGGCAAGCACAACCAAGAAGTTATTTATTTAGTGAACCTGCTGTATTACGTGCTAATCAAAATAAATTTTATGCTATTAATCAAATGTTCAGCCGTCTTGATACTTATCATAGTAATGGGCATGTTATTGATAAATTAGAAATTATTATTGAAGGCGGAACATTTACTGAATACCCAGTTGATTATTTAGAGAGATATCATCGTGATATATTTTACGCCGCAAATGTTTACTTTGATGTAAGAAATATTTATAAAAATTATGATGATTTTGACCCTGACG
>MDTC01273368.1_pt1 | contig 13028 bp, 11 predicted proteins | sample 811181 | NCBI WGS metagenome assembly MDTC01 (sample SAMN05326644, study PRJNA326480) | marine metagenome | isolation source: seawater | place: Pacific Ocean: North | collected 2011 | reverse complement strand
GAGGGGTTCATAACGGGACGGTTGGTCGCGCGGCTACCCACGTCGAGGGAGTCATATGGAAAAGAACACGAAGACCAACCCAGGCCTAGTCACTCTAATTAGTGATTTAAAGGCACAAACAAGGTCGAATGGTGCTCCGCTATGGCGAGACGTTGCTCTACGACTCGAAAAGAGTCGTAGTAATTGGGCTGAACCAAACCTAAGCCGCTTGAGTCGTTATGCCTCAGATGAGAAAGAGATTCTTGTCCCAGGAAAGTTGCTTGGAAGTGGAGAAGTAACTGGTAAGCACACCGTCGCCGCATTTAGCGTTAGCACCTCGGCTAGAGAGAAGATCGAGGCAGCAGGCGGCAAAGTCGTCAGTATCCACGAGATGATGAAAAAGAATCCAACAGGCAAGGGGGTGTACATCCTTGGCTGAAGTAACTACATTTGTTTACAATGCAGAGGACAAGATCCTTGGTCGATTGGCAAGTACAGTTGCAAAGCAATTACTTTCCGCAAAGAAAGCTGGTGATGACACACGTGTAATCATAGTCAACGCAGAGAAAGCAATTGTTAGTGGCAAGCGCAGTAGCGTAATGTCGGATTATCGTCAGAAGTATGAATTGAATCACGCAAGGAAAGGACCATTCTTCCCACGAATGCCAGATCAGATTCTAAAGCGAACAGTTCGAGGTATGTTGCCTTACCAGAAGAACAGTAGTGGACGAGGTGCTCTCAAGGCACTTCGTGTTGAAATTGGGACCCCTTCAGATCTTTCTGGGGATTTACCTGATGGCTGTGAATGGGGCGATGATTCAAAGATTACCCGTCCTCTCCCTGAGCGATTCGTTCGCTTGGGTGAAATTAGTAAAGAACTCGGTGTAAAGGCACGATGGGAGGTTGAGTAAGTATGGCGAAAAAGAAGCAAGCCAAAGTGGTTAACACATCAGGTAAGCGAAAGACAGCAATTGCTCGAGCCACAGTCAAGGCAGGAAAGGGACGAGTCCGAGTAAACTCGGAGCCCATTGAGATTCTTCAACCTGAAATGGCACGAAACAAGGCTATGGAACCACTCACAATTGCAGATGCAATGGACAGATTAGCTCGAGTCGACATCAATGTTAGTACCATCGGCGGTGGACAAATGGGTCAAGTAGATGCGATTAGAACCGCTATTGCTCGTGGCCTTGTTCACTACAATGATGGTGCTGAAGGAATCGATGAAGAACTAAGAGATGAATTTCTAAGATTTGACCGAAGCCTACTCGTAAACGATCCACGACGCAAAGAACCGAAGCATCAAATGGGTCGAGGTGCACGAAAGAAGTGGCAGAAGTCCTACCGTTGAGGTGATATGAATGATAATTCCAGTAAGATGCTTTTCCTGTGGTCATGTGATTGGACACCTTTGGGAACGATATAACAACGGCGTGAAAGAAGGCCGCGATGCCGGAGAACTACTCGATGAAGTTGGTTTGAAGCGCTATTGCTGCCGTCGAATGTTTGTATCCCATGTCGAATTAATTGATCACGTGGCTCCATTCAGTGTTTCACGAAGACAGGAATAAACCCTACATCTGTGCAAGCAGATGACATAAGGGCCCGTAGGTTAGCTTGGCCAATACTTGACGGCTGGGGGCCGTCAGACTCCAGTTCAAATCTGGACGGGCCCACTTTGAATTGCAGTGACGGCAGACGGTAGGGTTCAAACCTCGCTTTCGACACCAGTGCTCCAATGCGCCGACGTAGTTTCACAGTCCTCGTCCTCGCGGCCCTATTTGTTGCGCCCTTGATTATTTCAGCACCAGGTGTCTTACGAGGTTCATCCTATGGCGAAGTGGTTCATACAACTGATCAAACATGGTCAGGAAATATCTCACTAAATCATGATGTCACAATATCAGCTAGTGCTACTCTAACAATAGAAGCCGGCACCCGCGTAAATGTAACCGACGATGTCACAATTACAATTGATGGTAATTTACTCATACAGGGAATTGAGTCAAATCCCGTTGTGATTTGGGGTTCTTGGATAGCAGAGACATCAATACAAGCACGTTGGCAGGGATTTTTACTCAACCCCGGTTCTTCAGGTATAGTATCTAATGCTGAGATTTCAGATTCGCGTGGTGGATTAGACATAGAATCAGGTGCAACATTAACAATTGATAATACGACCTTCACTGACAACATGATTGGTGTCTGGGCCAAGGGTACATTATCAGGACAAGGTTTTGGATGTAATTCAGCCGCGATATCGTGCCTACGTGTTGATGGTTCGGCTGCTCTTAACAGTGTAAATTCTACTCTTAGTTCTGAAGTAGTGCACATACACAATGGCGGTGATGCAAATATTACAGCGGTATTCTCCGTTGCTGATACTGATGTGATAGTTCTGGAAGATGGGTCAATATTTTCAGGCACTGTGAATGCAGACGGTTTTTCGAGGTTAGTGCGTGGAAGTGGAACAGTTACAGCAACAGTAGTTCCGAACAACATAGGTTTTGGAGAAGTACTCGTTGAGGCGAACTCTCTGGCAGGACTTGTGATTACAGGCAGTTCACCATGTATTGCTAATTGTACAGTAAATTCGATGTTAATAGGATCTGTTGAAGATGTCCAATTCAGCTCGATGCACATATTCTGTAATGGAATTACGAGTTGTATAGATGCTCGTATTGATGGCACACTATCGTTTCTCGGTGCTTGGCCGAGTACCAATATTAACGCATCCTCATCGTTTGCCCGTTTTAGGGGAGATGGCGTTGTCGAAATTGGTGAAATCAATATCCAATCTGGAGGTACGCTATTTGACGTATCAGGAGACGGGCGTTTAGAAATTACCAACTCTACATTGCAATTTATTGATGGAGGAACCATATCTGGTTGGTCATTAGAACTTTCAAACACAGTAATGACAGGAAATGCAGATGGAATGACATTGCTTGATGTTGATGCAACTTTTATCCAATCAGAATTATCTAGAACCTTTTCTAATTCAGACACCACATCAGTTGGTTTGCATGCAGTATGGTCAGACATCATGATTGATGACTTGGAAGCATCGGGCTGGAATGAAGGCATTCGATGTGAATCAGAGTGTGTTATTACTGGCTCAGATTTGTCATCTGGTGGCGGAGGGCGTAATGCTGGAAGCGGTCTGACAATAGTTGGCGGTTCGGTATCACTCGACAACTTGCAAACCTCAGCCTCAGATGTCGGGATTAGTGTTGAAGCTGGTCACCTCCATGTCGATCAGTGGGTGATTGATATGGCACACAGAACCTATGGAATCGAATTATCTGATAATTCTCAAGCGGTAATACGAAACATGCCAGGATATACAACATCAGGGTTATACGATGGTTTTGGCGATGGCACATTGATATGGGGTTCATCGGGGACTCCATCACTGGCCGTTAGTGTTGAAGATGAGTTTTCAGAATCCACAGTTCACGTTACCGATTTGGTAGGGAATTCAATCAGCGGTGCGATAATTGCGGCACATGGTTTTTCATCAGTTACTGACGCTAATGGAGATGCAACATTACCACTATTATCGGCTGGTTCACTGGTGCAAGCCTATGATCCATCAAGTGGCCTTGGTTCAGAGTCCCTACTTACACCACCTGGTGGAGACATCCTAATTGCAGTAGTACCTGGTTCCGGTGATTGGATTATTCCATCAGGAGTTCATGCACGCTTGGTTGATGGGTTTTTTACAATTAACGGAGATTTAGAAATTGAAAACGCAGCATCACTTTATCTATCAAATTCAACCCTAGTTATGCCTGAACAAGCTAATTTGACAATTGCATCTAATGGTCAGTTGATTGGGAATGATGGAACATTGTCAGGTGGAATTGCCTCACTAACTGCAGGAGTCCCTCTCAAGGGTGAAGGAGAAGGTTTGACTCTAACATCATCTGTAACATTCACATGTTATGATCCATGGACGTGGTTTAAGACGACAATTAGTGGTGATTTACATCTTAATCAGGACTGTGAATTGGTTTTAGATGGTGGTGAAGCAGAGGGTACAGTGACCATCGGAATTGATGCATCACTAACACAGCAGAGTCAACTTACGGTAACGGTTCTGGATGCTGGATTGCCGGTACAAGGAGCAAATGTATCAGTTGGCGGTTCTCTACAAACCACTGATACCAATGGACAGATTACCGCATCCTCTATTTGGCGAACATTCGATGAGAATGGAGACTCTCAAAATACTGCGCAAAGAACAGTGGTGATTCAACACGCTAATATCAATCGTTACCGTTCATGGCAACCCATCAGTAATGCCGAAATTGAAGTCATGATTTCAACGGTCCCAACAGGTGCAACGAATGGATTTTTACGCCTTGATTCAGTATTTTCTCCATGGCACCTTGGCGGTGATTTACTAGTATCTTCAGGCACTACACTTGAGGTTCTTGCAGGTGTTGAACTATCTCAATCAACAGACTCATCGTTCATTGTAGAAGGCACTCTTCGTGCAGAGGACGCTTGGTTTGGAGGGACAGCCTCCGGCGGTATTGATGTAAAAAGTGGGGGTTTGTTGTCTATGGATTCAAGCAGTTATTCAGGTGGTCCGATTTCAATTTCAGGACATAGTGATCTTAGTCATATGATGATATCCGATGCTCCAATGACCGTTTCGAATTCGGGTACATTATCAATTACAGACGGCACAATATCCAATACAGATATTTGTCTTAGAGTTACAGGTTACATTCAGATAACAGGTACAACAATTCAAGATTGTTCAATGTATGGAATTTGGACAACAGCAGCTCAACATGAGATCACTGATTTGGAAATCGGAACAGGAATTCCCAATGGAGCCTGGATTCAACAAGGTACCGGGAACCTGAGTGGTTGGAACAGTTCTTCTTACGATGGTGATGGTTCAGTACTATTTTTGCAAATGGTCGATGAATCATTACAAGTTCATGATATGGATTTACACACGACTGGTGGTGGATTTGCTGTGAGTATTGAACAGTCTAATGGGTTTGAATTATTCGATTCTACGATAACAGGTTCACCAGGCATCAATATCGAAGATAGTAACATGCGTCTTCTGAGAGTTGATTTGTTCAATGATAATTCAGGGACAGGAATATTCGTTCATGGCGTCCCTTCAGCCGGTATGATAATCGAGGATTGTGATGTAGATGGATATGAAACAGCATTATCTTTAGAAGGAGGATTGAATGATTTAGAAGGCCAGGGTGTGAGTATATTGCAATCACATCTACATGCATCAGTATCTATTGATTCAAACACACTTCCCTTTACACTATCAGGTGGAGAAATCGATGGTGAAATTCGAATGAGAGGCCCAGATAAGTCGTGGTCCGCTAACATCGTGGATTATGATTATTTCACAACAAATATCACAGGTTCTGCACGACTTTACGCATCTCACACTTGGACAGTTCAAGCGCCCACGGGTATCAATTTGACAATGATAATTCCTGATTTTGATTTTGATATTGGAGAACAATCGTTATCATGGAACAATCCGTCATCCCTTGTGTTATTGCACGAAGTATACACTTCAGAGGGTAAAAACGATGCATGGGTAGCACAATGGTCTGCTGAATTAGAAGGGTATTTACCGGCATCTGGTCAACTACAGTTGGACACAACTGGCCAACGACACCTTTCCATTGAAATGTTGCCCAACCTCCCACCAGTTGTTACGATTATTAGTCCCCTAAGCAATGAAATTAATGCGGGCTTGGAACTGAATTATTCAGCGACAGCTTTGGATCCAAATGGAGATCAGATTATTGAATGGGTGTGGGTTATTGAGGCAGATGATATGATAATCCTCCTCGGTAATTCAGCAACAGGAAGCAGCCTTCTTGGTGAGCAAGGCGAGTGGATTCTAAGGGCCAGTGCTTACGATGCCAACGGAGCGGTTGGACATGCAACCATGGCCCTGACTGTGAACCCCTCGGATAATGATGGAGACAATACAGAAACTTGCCCCCAATCAGGTAATAATGCTTGGTGGGACTCGGAAAACAATAGATTCTGCGGACCAGATATATTTGATTTAGACGATGATAATGATGATTATAAAGACGATTTTGATAGTTTTCCTAATGATCCCTGTGCACATCATGATACTGACAACGATGGCTTACCGAACTCGATTCGAAATGGCTGTGTAACAACTCTCACAGAAGATACCGATGATGATAACGACGGCATCCTCGATTCAAATGATGCAGACCCAACAGATCCAAATATTGGCGACCGTGAATTAAATGAAGAATCTTCTTTCATCGTAATTCTATTTAGTCCACCTGTGGTCTTGACCTTTGCAGTAATTGTCGTGTTCTCAACATTCGCATATATGCGTTCTAACGGAGATATTAAGCGAGAGTAATGAGGTGGTTTTTTGGAATCAAATCAAGTTGCAATGGGTGTCATAGCTGTGACTTGTGCAATTGTTTTGTTTGATGGATGGAAACTATATCATGCAAATAAAGAGGTGCCTACACTTGGTAAATTACCGAATGGTGGCTTTGCTTGGCAAAGTCAAATGCCACAGGAATTTGTTCGTAATATCACAATGTTGGGTTCTATAATAGTCATGTGCGTGGCACCATGGTTCCTTTTGGAGAGAAGTGAAACAAGCACATACTGGGTAATTATTTTTGATATTCTTCTTGCAATTCACGCCTGCTGGCTGGTCATGCCAAAACGATATGCAATTACAAAACATGCGTTATGGGTTGATGGTTTTTCCGTCGATTGGAACCGTTTGTGGTGGTCAGGATATTCAGGTGGTTCAAGCATCACTTTGCAACGTAAAGGGTGGTGGAGGTTAGCTCCGTTACCACTTGGTGGTTCTGTAGAAGATCTCGTAGAATCAGCACTCAGAATTGATGCAATTATGGTCGACAAGTGGTCTACACTAACTGGATTACTCAATGAAGAGGAATAGCCAAAACGTGCCAATCCGTAGTATTCAAGAACATCCACGTCCCCTATAGGGACGTGGGCTGGATAGAATTTGGACACGACGACGCCACGGCGACGCGGATTGCTGAATTAGCAAAGAAAATCGCCCATCATTCCCATCTCTACTACAATGAAGCCACCCCTGAGATTAGCGATGCTGAGTTCGATATTCTCTGGGATGAACTCAAATCCTTGGATTCTGAGCATCCTCAACTCCGTCGAGTTGGAGCACCTATTCCTCCAGGCTCGGTTAAGGTAGAGCACAGATTTCCGATGAGAAGTTTGGGTAAAGCGACTGAAAACAAGGAAGTTGCCCATTTTGTCACTGAAACTACAGCACACTGCAGGCGGTTCGTCGCTCAGCCCAAATTAGATGGCAGTGCATTGAGTTTGGAGTACAGGCGAGGGAGGTTGGTACGTGCCGCAACACGTGGTAGTGGTGAACGTGGGGAGGATGTAACCTCAAATGCCCTTCGAATTCCTAACATTCCCGAGAGTTTACCGTGGAAAGGAGATTGCCATGTTAGGGGCGAAGTGGTCATGCACCTCAGTGTCTTCCGCGAAAAATATGCAGATATTGCTCCAAATCCACGGAATTTGGCGGCAGGAAGCCTGCGGCAGAAAAATATTGAAGCAGGCAAAGGAGATGCAACGGATCTGACATTCCATGCCTATGACGTTCTCTTCATACCCAATGATGAGAAACATCCCGATAGCCCTGAGGCCTTGCAGTTTGAAAATGACAGTAGAGCCATCGCTTGGTTGCGCGAGATGGGTATTACTCCAGCGGAAGAAATAGTGGTGAAAGGAACTAACGACGATGATACAACGCTGGCTTTACTGGCTGAAACAAAACGTTGGACAAAAGATAGAGACAGTGCACCTTGGGAAATTGATGGTGTTGTATTCAAAGTCGATAATTTGGCGAAGCGGGAGTTACTTGGTCAAACCGCCCATCACCCACGATGGGCATTAGCTTGGAAATTCCCACCTGAAGAAGCGTTGACAGTTCTACTTGGTATTGATTGGCAGACGGGCCGTACAGGTGCCGTGACTCCTGTAGCACGAGTTGCACCGGTTGTAGTTAGCGGCGTTACTGTTGAGAACACAACTTTGCACAATGTGGGCGAGGTTGAGAGACTTGGGATTTCGATTGGAGACAAAGTTAGAGTTGTTCGCAGAGGCGATGTTATTCCGAAAATCATCGAAACATTAGGTATTGCAAAAATCAGTGATATGAGAGGACGCTTCCATGCAGATGGTGAACAATTCTCAGGAAATTTACCTCCCCATTCCTCACCTAAAATTCCAACAGAGTGCCCCGAATGCAGTCATGGCTTGGACTTAGATGGGGCTTTTTTACGATGTTCAAACCTTTCTTGTCCGGCTCGTTTAGCCAGATCAATCTTGTATTGGTGTCGCACTCTTGAAATGGACGGTATCGGTGAAAAACTTGTGGACCAATTATGTGAAGAAAAATTAGTCAAGACAATCCCGGACCTCTATCGATTAGACATAGAGCAAGTAGAGAGCCTAGAGCGGATGGGCAAGAAATCTGCAACCAATGTTATGAATCAGTTAGAGGCTACACGTGAAATGCCCTTGGACACTTTCCTTTCAGCCCTAGGTTTACCAGGGATTGGACCAGAGTTGGCTACAGCATTTGCAGGTATCATCTGTACGATGCAGAATCTAATCGACTTAAGTGGTGAAGATTTAGATCGATTAGTTACCATTGAAGGAGTTGGTGAAACGGTCGCAACTTCGTTAATACAGGGGATTAGAAGTCGTTCTCAAATGATCGAAGATTTCAATCAGATTCTGCATATTACTGAAGTAGACAAAACCGAAGCACCATCTGGTCCTCTTGTTGGTTTTTCATTCTGTATCACAGGATCACTCGCCCGCCCTCGCAAAGAAATCGCTTTGAAAATCAAGGCGGCCGGTGGTAAGGTAATATCGGCAGTTTCAGGAAAGCTGGATTATTTGGTAGCTGGCGAAAATGCGGGCTCTAAATTAGATAAAGCCACAAGGTTGGGCATCACGATTCTCAATGAGGTAGAATTGGAAGCACTGATTCATCCATAGAGCATTGCGTTTGGGCCATCTTCTTCATCTTCGCCAGTGGATCCCATTTGATGACTGATCATTGCTTTGATTTGTTCTTCTATCCTCTCTGCTTCAGCAATTAGTGGTTCAGTATCTAATTCCATTGTAGGTAGTAGTTTGTTCAACTTTTCAATTACACGAGCAGCAGCTCTTGCATCAGGGATTCCACCCGCTGCCTCAGCCATTATACAGAGCATGTTGAGTTTCCGCCTACGACCTTCACCCAGTAAAACACCACTCATGCCAGAGATCATTCCAGCTTCGAGTAGTGGTATTTCCATCTTATTGAGCTGTTCTATGGCCCAATCGGTGGCTCCAATTCCCAATAGAGTTTCATCAGAGTCGTCAGCATCCATGACTTCATGCCCACTTTCCTGTTGGTGACTGAAAGAATCAACCAAAACACCTGCTCCGAAATCTTGGGCTTTGCTGTAGTCGAGTAATGCCTCACTCAGTGGTAGGCACATTTTGGGTGGAACTGGAGCTTCAGATACAAGTACGACAACACTATCACATTGTTCCATGTTACATACGGGCTTCCCTGCATACATTCGTACGGGCGGCATCGGTTTCCCTTCATGTATAAGTGCAACAGGAGGAAGTCGCGCATCTACTACACCTCCAACAAAATTGAGTTCTAATCTTTCTATTAGGTAATGTGCAACAATACTACTCACATGGCTAACACTTGGAAAACATGAGACTACCAATGCACCTTTAGTAATCGCACCATCAGAGACTTTGACTCGAGGATTTTCTCCCATGTACCTTGCCGATTCATCGGTGGTGTTAATGCTTGGGCTTAATAGCGGTGGTCTGAAGCCGTTAAGGAGATGTGCCCATGGTGATGAAAAGTTGGTCGTATGATGAGCGGGGACATCAACTGTCCCCATCGTCATGGAACAACTTCAGTTCGTGTCCAAGAAAATTCTGGTTATCGCGTCAACGCCTTCCTAGAAAGGCTGGGATGGCATCGGCAATAGGGACAGCAGTCCACAACAGTGTGGAGGATCTTTGTAACATTGATTTATCTGGTCGAGATGGTGAAGAAACTGGTTGGTTACCACCTACAGCTAATGCAATTCTTGAGAAACAATGGGAGCAAGAAAAAGAAAATTTTCTTGGTACACCTCGACATCCAAGATGGAAACAAGAAGAGTTTCCCAGAGCCAGAAAATTACTCATAGGTTCACTAAATATTTTATTTGCCAAAGCTCGAACCGGGAAGATTGCACTTTCAGAGGTTTCAATCGATATTTGGCGAGAAATTCAAGATATGGTTCTAGCGGCTGAAGGAACTCTACGTACATCATGTGGACGCTTGATGGGCAGACTTGATTTACTGGTTTCTGATTATGATGAGGAAGGCAATGTTGTTGGTTGGATTGTTGCAGATCTCAAAACGGGAAGGCCCCCAGATGGAGAACTCTACGATACTGTTAGTAGACAGCTAAGGTTTTACCGCGATATTCTTTGTGAGAATAATCCTAATCACCCACCAGTTAAGGCTGAGGGTTGGTATTCTGACGGCTCAATCGTTTTTGAGGCCGAAGGCCCCAGTGTTCTACCTGAAGCATTTGAAGCATGGGAGGCCAGTAAATTAACCAATATCCCGATGGAAGCTAGCCCCGATAAAGAGGCCTGTGGATTCTGTGAATGGAAAGCCTGGTGTCCTGCATGGCTATGGGCCCAAAAGCAAGGGGATTTGATTCCATCGGGAATATTTAGGGACATGGTTGCCACCTTAGAAAAGGTCGATATTGAGAATGGTATTGGATTGGTAGAGCGCATGGGTCCTATCAATGCAGAAGGTGAATTGGCACCGACTGGACAACGAGCTGGAGCTGTATTTGCAGGTCAAGCACTATCCCAGCTTAAATCATTGAGAGAATCAAACTACGATGGTCCAGTGTTTCTTGGTGGAGTGAGACTAGATGGTGAAACATGGAAACTCGGCGATTGGTGTGATGTTCTTCCTTGGACACCACTACTAGAGGGCCGTAAACGTGACTAAACCTGTTGTTTTAACGTGGCATTGAAGTGCCAGTACTGTTCTTCAACTCCATGGAGCAGGGTGGAGGTGAGAGACGTCGCCGCGGCCCTCCCAAGACGAAAAAGACTCGAACCCCTCCTGTTGAGGAGTATTCTGAAGAAATCTCAGATGATACTGAATGGTACCAAGATGTGGTGGATAACTCAGGTGAATCAGGTGAATCAGGCGAATCTGGTGGATTTGGAGGATTCGCAGTCAAACGCCCTCAAATGAATACTAATGATCCTGCTGAGAGCGAACAATGGGAGCGCTATTTCGAGAAACAGTATCATGGTAAATCCAAACAAAAGCGGGAAAGTATTGAGGAGAATTGGGAGCACACAGAATCTGATTTTGAAATAACTTCACTGTTCAATGGTTACCGCGCCTTGATTTATGGTTTACAAGCATTCATGTATGCGTTACCATTAATGGGTCTATCAATTGCATTGATTTTTGCAGGAAATGAATTGGGCGGAATCGCCAACCTCATCTTATCCTTCTTGGCAATATGTGGGACAACTGTTGCATTAATCCAGATGATAACCTCGGCAATCAACCAATCACTCAGAGAGCGTGAGATATCGAGAGACGGCGCGGATATCCCATTAATGACTTGGACAGATTCTATTAAGTCCTCATCCCGCCTATTTTCTGAATTATTGGTTACGTTTATTCTGATGTGGTCAATTATGATACTGGGCCTTTACTTGGTTGCAAGTGGGATTCCAGACCTCTCTCTTCCGTCTATTAATCCTGATAATCTGTCGGCAGGGATCCTGTTGTATATTTTGGGCGGTAGTGGTTCTTTATTGACTCTAATTGGTACAATACCATATGTTATCGAGGCAACAATACAGAAATCGTAGTTATTTCATTTCATTTTCAAGAAAGTCTCTTGCATCCTCATCGAGTGGACCTGCGGGAGATGCTAACCATTTCAGGTAGTCAGAATCTTTATCGTTCAATTCTGAGATACTCTTCCCTCTATTTCTTCCACGTCCAATGATGACTCCTTCATCAGTTTGGCGCAACCAGCCATTGCTACCTTGTATCGGTTCCAGATCCTCAATGTCTCTTCCCAGTGAGCTCGATTTTCGTCTAGAATCAGAAGAATTGTTTATCCATTCAGAAATCTCAGTAACTGGTAATCTGAAATGCTGTGGATTTGCTGCCATTATTTTGTGTAGTAGTAAAAGTGTTGCAGCTGCATCAGCACCAGCAGTATGTGCATTTTCCAGACTGATTCCATACCGAGAACAAAGGACACCCAGTTTGTGACTTCTTTGCAGCTTCAGTTTACGAGCAATTCCCAAGGTGTCGATAATAGCCAAAGGTTCTGGCATTAATTGTCCGGCTCTTAGGAATTCAGCCCTCAAAAACGGCCAATCAAATTTCTCTACATTATGTCCTACAATTATAGCACCATTCATTAGTTCGTATATTGATGAAATATGTTCGCGAAAAATCAAACAATCACGCACATCCTCATCACTAATTCCATGTATTTTTGTGGTTTCAAATGGGATATCTCTTTGAGGATTAACCAATTCTTCGACGTGAATTGATGAACCATCCGCTTCACAACCGATGAGGGCATATTGGACAATTCGATGCTGTTTCGAACTAAAGCCAGTGGTCTCCAGGTCGAAACCCAAAACACGATGGCCGTCTAACGGATCCACTGCCATAAATCACTAGAATTACTGGCGTTGCTTGAACCCTCTGTTTGTGTATTCCGACGCCCGATGCACAGTCATTAAATCAGATTATGACAAGGTCAAACAATCGTCACTCTTCTAAAGGAGTTGCTAAGGTGGAGAAATTGTCATGGTGAGAATCCCCCATCCTCGTCCTCGCCATAATGTTGCATTGGTTCTAATTTGCACTATGTTGTTTCCAATGTTGGCTGGTTGCACAG
>MDTC01249122.1_pt1 | contig 13028 bp, 14 predicted proteins | sample 811181 | NCBI WGS metagenome assembly MDTC01 (sample SAMN05326644, study PRJNA326480) | marine metagenome | isolation source: seawater | place: Pacific Ocean: North | collected 2011 | reverse complement strand
TAATACTTAATATTTTTCAATATTATATTCTTGGGTTTTTTCTTCTTAGAAAAACTGAAATTAACAATGATATGATAAAAATTACGGTCAGTGCACTGACAATAGAGGGGCCAGGCGGGAGATGAGCTTCATGCGAAACCATATACCCGGTTAAAACACCCGAAAAGGCGAAAATAATAGCCCATAAAATCATTTTTTCTGGAGTTGTTGATATTTGGCGAGCGGCGGCGGCAGGCATAATTAATAATGAGGTAATAAACAGAACGCCTGTAATCTGAAGCCCCATAACAACTAAGGCTGTCATAATTCCCATCATAATATATTGCAGACGTAACGTCGGAACTCCCTCGGCCCTCGCTAAATCAATATTCAAGGTCATCAGAATGAGAGGTTCCCAGATGAGTTTCAAGGTAATAGCTATCAGAGATGCACCGACTATCAGTATGATGTTCTGGTTCATTGAAATGTTTTCAAGTGAACCAAGTAAGTAAATTTCTAATAGTGTATGAGGGTCAATACTGTGATTTAACCCGTTGTGCGTATTGTGCCCTGTTTCTAATGCAGACCAAAAGACTAGCAGCAATCCTAAAGCTAGGGCGCCATGAGCTAAGATCCCAAGCAATGTGTCTATGCTAAGTTTGCGCCGATGTTGAAGATATACCAGCAATACTGCAAATATCGCACAAATGAGTGCGACGCCAATATTAGTGGCAAACCCTATAAACAGTCCAAGAGCGACACCTAAAAGAGCTGAATGCGCTATGGCATCTCCGAAATAAGCCATACGACGCCATACAATTAGACACCCGACGGGTCCAGCAATGACCGCTAGAACTAGTGGGGCAATAAGTGCACTCATCAGTGGCCTTCTCCCGTAACATGGTCATGATCATGTTCATGCGGATAAACGGCCATCATTTTCGATAAATCGTCCCCGAATATAGAAATGAATTCCGGGTCTCGTGTAATAGCTTGTGGCGCACCGGAACAGCAAACATGATGATAAAGACAAACCACCTTTTTTGTGGATGCCATCACGAGATGAAGATCGTGTGATACCATCAATATCGCCTTTTGGCGGTTATGATAAATCCTTTCCAGCAATTTATAGAATTCGAGTTGACCAGAAATGTCCAGATTTTGTGCGGGCTCGTCCAATATTAATAAATCAGGATCCCTTGCGAGGGCGCGCGCGAGCATAACAAGCTGGATTTCACCACCCGACAGATTATGCATTTGCCTGTCTAAAAGCATTGCAATGTCTGTTTCGTTAACAATTTCTGAAAGAAAATCAGCCTTTACTGACAAATTTAAAGATAAAAAACGCCTGACTGACAATGGAAGTACAGGGTCTATTTCCATGCTTTGTGGCATATAGCCTATGGAAAGACCTGGTTTATGAGTTACTTGCCCTGAGTCAGGAGAAAGAACACCGACAAGGCACTTTAATAACATGGTTTTGCCTGCACCATTTGGGCCGACAATTGTCAGAAAATCTTTTTCATCAATACGAAGAGATACATTATCGAGAATACGTCCCGTTTCTTTCTCAACTGTGATGTTTTGACCTTCAATTAACATAAGTAATTTTGGCCTGTTTTATTTTGAGCCATAGGCAATAATTTCAGGAACGAAGGTGATTTGTTCTTCCGTATCAAATTTTAGGGTAACGCTCATCTTTTCTTCAGAGGCGGTATAACCAAAAACCATTAAATGAAGCCCATGGGGTTTTAATAAAACGCTTGATTGGGCGTCAACAGTCAACTTTTCAAGCCGGCGCATCCGCATAACCCCATCTTTCATATCATGCGTATGAATTTCTATTTTTTTAGCAGAATTGCTGTTGGCCGATATCAAGGCCATTTTCATGTCAGATGAGTTGGAAAGTTTAAAAAACATAACACCTGGGCGATTACCGATACCAGGGCGGAAAACGGCGTCTTCGATACTCAAAGAACCAGCCTCAGCGCTTGCTTTTGAGGCAATTATCGCTCCTGATAATGAAAGAAAACAGACTAAAAAAAGAGCTAGGATTTTATTCATATGAGGGTAAACCTATTCAGAAGACTAAAAATTTAAATGACTAATTTAATTAAAGAACACCAACATACGTCTAATTAAGGCTGGCGACCACACATATCGTCCTTCTCCACAATTTTTTTCCTTTTATTTGATGTTGATTATCGAGTTGTTCTGACTTGCAGTTTTGAGACATTCTCGGTGTTCGCATAAAAGACAGGTTTTGGTGTGTATAATGGGTGGTTATCTGAGTTATCTCCTAAAATATGAGGCTAATGGTTGGGCTAGTCTTTATGTTGTGCCAATGTAATAGAGTTAGTCGCCAAACCATTATAGCGTAAATCAGATAGAGAATTCTTAAATCAGCTGGAATTCTGAAAATTTCTACACGTGGATCAAGATAATTAAGAATTGACCGGCTGTGATAGGCGTCGCAATCGCTTCTAATGCATACTGCAACGGGATAATCATTAATCTGCCGATTAATCAAAGCCACCGCTATTTGTTCTGGGTTTAGATATTTCTCGGAAAATATCACATGCATTTTTCGTATAGGTCGCAAGTCTCGGTTTTTATTATTTTTCATATTCAACCTGACAGGTAAGTAGCCTTACGCTAACAGTGTTTTCACCTTGCACATATAAGTAATTAATTGAATGATATGCTTTGTATATGGTTTTTCTTGGAATTGGTATGAACAAAAATCTCGGAGGCTCACTGGTATATTTCACGCTTCCAACGATTGGTTTTGGCTATATGTATGGGCTAATCAATCTTTACCTAATGATTTTTGCAACCGATTTTTTGGCAATTGCTCCTGCGACTGTCGGGTTTATTTTTGGCATCTCGCGTCTCTGGGATGCAATTTCTGACCCGCTTATTGGTCACCTCTCTGACAACACCCGAACGCGTTTTGGGCGGCGACGTCCATGGCTGGCATTGGCTTCCGTTCCGCTTGGATTCGCTTTTTATATGTTGTTTAACCCTGCTACTGGTTCTGATGAGCTTATTACCATTTTATGGTTCGGCGGTGCTGTTATTCTTTTTTATACGGCCTCGACACTCTTTTATGTACCTCATTTTGCCATCGCGGCTGAGCTTTCAGAAGACTATCACCAGCGAAACATTATTTTCGGCTGTCGCCATGCAGGCTGGTTAGCTGGCTATGTGATGAGCCTTGGTGGGATTTATTCCCTGACCATGTTGCACAGTGAGGGTGCTGAGCAGGTAATTGACTTTGCAGGTAAACAGGCAACCATTATCGGTTTGTTGACGGCGATTAGTGTCTTGATTTGTGCATATGGTATGCGTGAAAAGCCAGGCTTTGCTGACCGAAGTTCAACCTCGGCATTGCTGGTGATAAAAGATGTGTTTAAAAACATGTATGCAAGACGCATTCTGATTGTGAATTTCATGGATAATGTCAGTTTTGCGCTGACATCTACGCTCGTCATTTATATTTGTACTTATATTCTCAATGACGCGAATATTGCTTCCGTCTTTATTTTATTTTTCATGCTTCCTTCTTTGTTGCTGGTTCCAATCTGGATGCCGCTGGCCCGCAAATTCGGTAAGAAGAATCTTTATACATTCTCAATGTTACTATCTGGAACAGCCTTCGGTTCTTTGTTTTTTTCCGATTATAATAATTTGATGTATCTTTACATCGCCGGAATAATGGCAGGTATAGCTAATGGCTGTAATAACGTTATCGGCCCTTCCATTTTTAGTGACATCATTGATTATGACGAATTGCAAACGGGTGATCGCAAAGAAGGGGCTTATTTTGCCGTTTGGAGTCTGGTTTGGAAAAGTTCTTCAGCAATTGTTTTGTTTGTTCTAGGCATGGTCTTGAGTATTGTTGGGTTTGAACCGAATGTGCATCAGTCAGATTTGGTTTTGGACACTATGAAATTTATGTTCACCCTACTGCCTTGCATATTTTATATAGTTGCGGCGTTTTTGTTCAGTTTCTTTAAACTCAATGAAGAAACGTATAATAATATTCGAAATGAACTTGATACAAACCGCAAAGCCACTCAGCTATGAGTCTATCAGACACGACGCTATCTTATATTGAAACGATAAAAGGTTTCATGGATCCTGAGGAAGGCAGAGCTCTTCACGATATGGCTCTATCGGTTTTATCAGATTTTCCAAATGCTCTATCTGTTGAAATCGGCAGTTATTGCGGTAAGTCTACAGTTTATATTGGCGAGGCCGTTCGTGAGCAAAGTGGCTTTCTGGTGTCTATTGATCATCATTATGGCTCTGAGGAGAACCAGCCTGGTGAGGAATATTTCGACCCCGATCTTGCCGATGCAGAAACGGGGGGCATGTCATCATTACATATTTTTCGCCAGACAATACGATGGGCGAATCTAGAAGACTTTGTCATTCCTGTTGTCGCTCCTTCGCGCATGGCTTCGCAGGTTGTGAATGGGGAGATAGGTTTTTTATTTATTGATGGTGGCCATTCCATGCCAGCGGCACTCGATGATTACCGCCTCTGGGCGACGCGGGTTGTGACCGGTGGCATATTGGCAATTCATGATGTTTTCCCGAACCCTGAAGACGGCGGCCGCCCGCCTTATGAAATCTATAAATTGGCTATGGCCTCCGGTCTTTTCGAAGAAGAAAAGGATGTGAAGTCGCTTCGCTTTTTGCGGCGTCTATAGGTCTATTTACTAAATAGTTCGCTGGCGGGGGTGATATTGAAAACTGTATCCGTTGCAAGAATAACAGCACCGGAAGTCCATGGCGGTTTCTCTAAAGGCCAGTTCATTTTTTGCTCAGTTTGATAGCCCATCCAATAGCCGCCATCCTGATCGCGATATTTGTCTAGCCAAGAAAATACCTCTTTGGCCTTTGTTTCCCTGCCGGCTTTTACGAGTGCCATGACAAGTTCAGCAGTTTCGGCAACTGTCACCCAAGGTTCTTCCCGGACACATTTGCACCCAAAACCGTCGATAACAAAAGTATCCCATTTTTCATCCAGTCGTTTTTGGGCAGCGTCACCCTCAAGAACACCAGTTAAAACAGGATAATACCAATCCATTGAAAAATTATCTTTGGGCTGCCAGTTTCGGTCGAAGCGATGCGGCTTGTTGACGAGGGCATCACGCAACCTGTCTCGCGCCGCAGTCCACTCGTTAATAAGCTTGCTGGCTTCACAGTCGAAGGTGGCCAGTTCTGCGAGTTTGAGTGATGAATTAAGGCTTTTATAAATTGAACAGCAACCTGTGACCAATGCATCATCTTCACGCGTGGTTTCCGTCTCTGCTGCCCAACGGATATCGCCATCTTTTGTTTGTAATGAGAGTGAAAACCCAATTGCTTTTTTCACATGTGGCCATGCAGTTTTAACAAAATCTAGGTTTTTATTAAGAAGATAATCATGCCAGACAGCCGTTGCGATATAAGCGGCGAAGTTTGTATCTTTTGTCCGGTTGCCAGAGGCCATACCCTCGGATGAAAATTTCATTAGACCATCATCCAGTGGAACGGCACTTCCTAGTTGCCCCCACCATGAACCATCATCAAGTTGAGTATTAAATAGATGGTCAAATCCGCGTTTCACGTTTTCTTGTTGATCGCAAAGGTTAAGAGCCATGACTGCTTCAAGATGATTCCATGGATCCAGGACGCCATCTTTAAACCAGGGGATGCCTCCATCGTCTCTTTGTACAGAAATGATTTTCTTTACTGTGCCGTCAAAATAGGGGCTGAAAGATTTTATGTTCTTCATGTTTATTTTTTGTCGAAATAATAGACGACTGATTTTCCCATAATTGGGTCGAGCAATTTACCCAACGCAGCCACGAGACCTTTTGGGTTCATCATTTCTGTGACCAGTAATTTATGATAATGGCGCACTCCGAAAGCTTTATCTTTTTTTACGCCCAGCAAACATCTTAGCCACCAATAGGGGGAGTGAAGACTATGCGCCCAGTGCCGCGCAATTTTTTTGAAACCACGTAACGTGAAATCTGCCTCTAACTCATTCGCTCGAAAGATGCGGATGTGACCGCCTGGCTCATTGTGATAATCTGCCGATAGAAGCCAGCATATTTTTTCCGGCCAGAAGCGGGGCACTGAAATGCCAATGCGTCCACCGGGTTTGGTGACTCGCAATATTTCATCAATTGCAGCAAGGTAATCTGGAATATGTTCTAGCACTTCAGAACAGATAACGCGGTCAAATGTGTTATCTGCGAAGGGGAGGTGAAGCGCATCTGCTACGCCGAGGCCAAAATTACTTTTGGCTTGACCTGCTAAATCCTGATAGGCAGCAAAACCTTCACGAGCGACAAGGATATCGTTAAAGCCAAGGTCTACTCCAATTATCTGACAATCCTCGTGATAATAAACGGCATGACAATGTCGCCCGTGCCCACACCCAAGATCCAGTACCTTGTGACCTTTTTTAACGTCAAGCTTTTCAAGCTGAATTGTCTGCATCTGCTAACTTTATATTTGCATTTTTTGCTATAGTGGCTCGATACATATCGACGACTTCTTGGGCGCAGCGTGACCAGGTGAATTTTTCTAAAATGTGCTGCCGCCCTTTTATGGAAAGCGCGTTGCGCTTGTTGGGATTGTTCAGTAAATCTGCAATCGCTTCGGCAAGCGCAGGGGGGTTTGAATGCGGCACTATAATACCTGCATCTCCGACTACTTCCGGCAATGACCCACCATCTGTCGCGACGAGCGGCACACCGCAAGAAAGGGCTTCGCCCGCAGGAAAGCCGAAGCCTTCATAAACTGAAGGAGAGACTGCAATGGTAGCCTCTGCATAGAGCTTTCTAATATCTTCCCAATCAAGGCCGGAGATGAATTGCACTCGGTCACGTATGCCGCGTTTTTCTAGCTCGTGCATGGTAGGTCCTTCACGAAGGCTACCCACAACAACCAACTCCAAGTCTGGAAACTCTTTTAAAAGCTCATCATAGGCGCGGATGAGATAAATCAGCCCTTTAAGTGGTACATCAGCGCTAGCAGTTGCCATTAAGCGATTTGTCTTTCGTTTAACCTCTGGCATTGGACTAAAGGTTTGATGATTAATGCCATGATGGATGCGTTGCATGCGTTCCATCGGCACGCCAAAATCTTTATGAACATCGCGTTTTGTGCTGTCGGAGACAACTATTAGGGGATCGAGCTGACGCGCTACGCGAATTTGCATAGTAAGGAAACTATACCAGCGCCATTTCAGAAATTTAAGAAATGGTGATTTCGCATGTGTGATGTCGATATGACGGTCTTTGGTGATGGGGTGGTGGATGGTGCCAACGACAGGCAAACCCATATTGCGAACTTCGAGCATGCCATAACAAAGTGTCTGATTGTCATGCATAATATCGTAATCGGAAATCCGGGTCTTCATATAATTTTTTAACCGTTCGCCGAATGTATAGGGTTCTGGGAAGCCGCCCCAGTTATGCGACCACCATTCAAAAAAATCGATACGGTTGCTCATAATATCTCTATTGAGACAGGTGAATGGGTTGTCACGGGCATACATATCAAGCGAGGGTAACTTAATCAGGCCGACACGTGGGTCGAGATACGGGTAGGGGGGGCCGGAAATCACATCAACTTCATGCCCCAAATCCACAATGGCTTTTGAGATGAGGCGCATGTAAATACCCTGACCTCCGGTATGAGGATTGCTTCGATAGCTGGGAAGCAAAATTTTGAGAGGTCTGTCACCATTGATGGCTGACATCAAATCCTTGGGTGCTTTATTAATGTTTGACGGTGTTTTCATGCGGGGCGCTGGATTTGTTTACATAAAAGATTGGATTTTAGACAAGTAGGATTTGTCTGTTTACATAACTCGTTTCCTTATACAAGGAATCTTCTTATGAGCCAGTCTTTCATGAACCCGACTAGTTCATCTGGTTTTTCAGATTGGGTCCAGTGTCCACAGTTTTTAATAAGTTTAGTTTCTAGATCTGCAATGTGGTTGGGCATGACATCTGCCATTACGGGGGGGAGGACAGGATCCTTCTCGGCGCAAATCATCAGACAAGGGTGATCAATTTTATCGGGGAAGTTTTCACTCAGTTCCCAGTTGCGTGTGAAATTCCGATACCAGTTCACGCCGCCACGAAACCCGGTTTTGGTGAAAGCATCTATATATGGCTGAAATTCGGAATCTGACAAAAGTTGGTGCCCGGGCCATTGAGTTTCATCAGTCTTAAGAATGTTCAGCAATTCAAAATTCTTCCACATTTTTTGGGCTGCTTCATCGCCATTGAAATTACTACCTGTTGGTGAGCGATAGGATGCGAGAAGTGTTTTGCGCGGATTTTCATCTAGCATTTTTTCGGCCACGCCGTATTCCTGAAATCTTACCAGATAGGAATCTTCCCCCCAGATGGCTTTGAAAATTTCTATAGGGTCCATTTCCTGACGCGGCATAAAGGGTGTGTTGATACCGATGACAGCCTTTGTGCGATTAGGGTGATAAAATGGCATTTGCCAAACAACAAAGCCGCCCCAATCATGTCCTGTGAAAATTGCATCTTCTATTTCAAGTGCATCCAGCAGATGCGCCAAGTCATCGCATAAATGATGCATGTCAAATAAGGTCACGTCAGTGGCATCACCTGTGTCACTAATTGGATTGCCGGTCGCACCAAACCCTCTTAAATCCGGCGCAATTACATGAAATCCCAAATCTGCAAGTGGGGTGATAATATGCCGCCAGCTATAGGCAATTTCGGGAAACCCGTGACACAAAATAATTGTCGGATGAGTGGATGAAGGAGATCCCGCTTCAAACACTGCCATACGTAAATCCGGTAGGTCAACGAAGCGAGGGATAGTCCAGTCAATATTGGTCATTTTATATCCAAAATAGTTCAAGAAACACTACTTTGAAATCATCACATTGCGCAAGTCAGGGCTTGGAAGCTTTATAGCTGTCAAAAAAAATGACTTTTGATACAGATTTCCGATATCTATCTTGATGATTTGGGACGCTGGGCGCCGGTTTAAAAAGTACAATATTGTCGGAATTCTCCCAGCTATCCTTTGCTTGAATATCCTTTGACAGTAATGCCTTCATTTTATGTGATGGGATATGAATCCGCGTCATAAAAACACCTCAATTTTTAATTTGATTAATGCTATTAATAATCATTATCAATAAGGATATTCATTAGTCAAGCATAGATGTATCTTTTTCTATTCTTAAAATATGAGGAATCGTATTTCTCTCAACCCCATCCCCATAGAGGCCTTGAGGGTAATAAGATTTCATCATGTGAATATTGCAAGCCGTTCTCCCGGTCATTTTCCAACCAAATTGGGCCATCTAAGTCGACATAATCAGCTTCTAATCCAAGAAAATAAGCAGGCATCATTGATAGTGATGACGCGACCATGCAACCCACCATAACTTTCAGATTTTTTTCACGGGCAAGTTGATGCATTTTCAAAGCTTCTGTGAGTCCGCCAGTTTTATCGAGTTTAATATTCACACAATGATAACCCGGATTAAGATGACTTAAGTCAGTGCTGTCATGCACCGATTCGTCAGCGCAAAATGGTAGGTCAATATCTTTAATAATTTCGTCATTATCAGCAGGTAGAGGCTGTTCAATCAGGTCAATATTGAATGATCTAAGCGCCTCAACATGCGAAATAATATCATGCGGTTTCCAGCCTTCATTAACATCTACGATGAGTGTTGCTAGAGGCACAGCATCTCGAATGGCACTGAGTCGCCCAATATCAGCCGCGAAGCCGTCAGCTCCCCCCAGTTTGACTTTGACCGGTAGGTTTTTTGTAGAGCTATTATGCATAAGTTGCTTGGCAGCCTTTGCCATTTTAGCCGGTGTATCTAAAGTCACTGTTACAGCCGATGGAAGCGGGCGTGGTTTCAATCCCAGCCTGTCTGGCACTGTTTGACCGCTTTGTTGAGCTTCAAGGTCCCAAAGAGCGCAGTCTATTGCATTTCTTGCGGCGCCGGGATGCATTGCTGTTTGCAGATCGTCGCGAGTAAAAAGACGCTCCAACTTGTTTGAACTGCCTTCAAGCATTGGTTTTATAGTTTCAATTTCAGCTGTAACGCTTTCTAGCGTTTCGCCATATCTCGCATACGGTACGCATTCCCCGCGCCCAGTGAATGATCCGTCATTTATCTCTACAACGACGACATCTGCGGTGTTTTTTTGACCACGGGAAATGGTAAAGGGCTTAATAAGCCTGTGGCTTTCGGCACGTATTTTAATTTTTCTAAGTGTCTGGGTCATACTATTTCTATGTTAAGCTTGGATTGCCTGCTAGACGACCCCATATATTTATGATACAGCGTGAGCCGGAATTCCAAGAGATTGTAAATCACTTTCTCTTCAGTATATGGGTATAAGCATATGGTGAAAATAACATTTGTTGAAAGTAACGGAACCGAACATCCTTGTGAGGGTGATACCGGTATGACTTTGATGGAAGTTGCCATCAAAAATGATATCAAAGCCATCAGTGCAGATTGCGGCGGGGCATGTGCATGTGCCACATGTCATGTTTATGTGCGTCAAAACTGGCAAGACAAAACAGGTCAGGCCAACGATCTGGAAGAAGATATGCTTGATTTTGCCGTTCATGTGAAGGACAACAGCCGGCTTTCTTGTCAGATTAAAGTGACGGATGAATTGGATGGTATCGTTGTTGATATGCCCGAGAACCAGTATTAAGTCTCAGTCTTTTTTATCATAAGCGTCATATTCATAATCAATGCTTAGCTCAATGATATATTTCCATATCACTTCGGCCATATCCTCCGGATAATTTGCTTTTTGGGCTTCCTGTCTAATCAGGGCAATAACCTCGTCAATCCGTGCCTTGTCTCGAACTTGATTACGCTCCGGCTTCACCAATGCGGCTTGCTCAATTAAATTGAGCCGCTTTTTAAGAAGTTGAAGAATGTCTTTATCAAGACTGTCTATATCTTCTCTAATTTTTCCCATTTCAGGGCAGGGTAGCGGGGCGCGTGAGTTATTATCTGACATAGTTTCTTATATCCATTACAGGATTGAATTGAAAGTCTGAGCAATCATCATATATTTGATTTCACAGGGACAAAATGTCTCTGCTAAAACAGCTTGTATTTAAAGAAAAGCATAATATAAACATATTTTTACGTTAATTAAAATTAATTACAATTTTTAAATGTAGTTTATATATTTTATTCGAAAGGTTAGGTTATGTCCGAAACAATCAAAACAGATGCCGTCATTATCGGTGCAGGGCCTGTAGGTCTGTTTGCTATTTTTGAGCTGGGCCTTTTGGACATGAAGGCGCATCTCATTGATATTCTCGATAAGCCGGGCGGTCAATGCGCCGAACTTTACCCTGAGAAACCAATTTACGATATTCCCGGTATGCCTGAAGTTTCCGGTCAAAAACTGACAGATCAGTTGATGGAACAGGCTGCTCCTTTTGACCCAACGTTCCATTTTAATCGGATGGTCACGGGGCTTGAAAAAATTGATGACAAGACTTGGCGTGTTACGACAGACGAGGATGAAGTCTTTGAAGCTCCTGTTGTGGTTATTGCTGCAGGTGGAGGGAGCTTCCAGCCAAAAAAACCGCCTATTCATGAAATTGATGTTTATGAACAGGCGGATACGTCTAATGGACTTGGCGTACATTATGCTGTTCGGAAAATGGAAGCTTTTAAAGACCAAGATATTCTTATCTCCGGTGGGGGCGATAGCGCATTGGACTGGGTGCTAAACCTTCAACCCATCGCTAAATCCATGACGCTTGTTCATCGCCGTGATGTATTCCGTGCCGCGCCAGATAGCGTCAACAAGATGCGTGCGCTTGTAGATGAAGGGAAAGTTAACCTTCATATCGGTCAGATTACTGAACTTGTCGGAGAAAACGGCCAGCTCTCAGGAGCGCATCTCAAGCCAGCTGAAGGCGATCCGATTGAAATTAATTGCACCAGTTTTTTGCCGTTTTTTGGGCTGACCATGAAACTCGGTCCAATCTCAGATTGGGGACTAAACCTCAACGAGAATCTTATTGAGGTGGATACGGAAAAATTTGCAACCGATCAGGATGGCATCTACGCCATTGGCGATATCAATACATATCCCGGTAAGCTGAAACTTATTTTGTCAGGTTTCCATGAAGCAGCCCTGATGGCTCACCACGCATTTAAACGTGTTCATCCTGATCAAAAGCTGACCTTCCAGTACACGACCTCCAGCACCAGCCTCCAGAAAAAACTCGGAGTTAACTAAAGAGTTCTAGGTCTCAATTGTATATCTACCGAGTATAGTTTTAAGATAAGTGTTCATGTTTATATTTAATATTAACTGTTAATTATTAAAGATATAAGAGATAGAAATATTTTTTTAATTTTTTTTAATAAATCTGATTATTTACCCCCTACCGACTCAGTTCGCGCATGGCGGCGTCGAGGCCGTCTAGGGTGAGGGGGAACATGCGGTCATTGAATATCTGCTTAATGATGTCGGTTGAGCCGCTATGCGTCCAGAAGCGCTCCGGCGTCGGGTTCAGCCACACCGCGCTGGTGTAAATATCCATCACACGCTGGAGCCACACGCCGCCGGCCTCTTCATTCCAATGTTCCACCGACGCGCCTGCATGCACAATCTCATAGGGCGACATGGACGCATCCCCGACGAAAATAATCTTATAGTCGGCCGGGTATTTGTGCAGCACATCCCATGTCGGCATTTTGTCCGAATGGCGGCGGGCATTGTCTTTCCACACGCCCTCATAAAGGCAGTTATGGAAATAAAAATGCTCCATGGTTTTAAACTCGGCGCGCGCGGCGGAAAACAGCTCCTCGCACAGCTTGATATGCGGGTCCATTGAGCCGCCAACATCGAAAAACAACAGCACGTTGATTTTGTTGCGGCGCTCGGCCTCCAGCTTAATATCAAGATATCCGGCATTGGCGGTGGATTTGATTGTGCCGTCCAGATCGAGCTTATCCGGCACACCGTCGCGGGCAAAACGGC
>MDTC01235433.1_pt1 | contig 13028 bp, 11 predicted proteins | sample 811181 | NCBI WGS metagenome assembly MDTC01 (sample SAMN05326644, study PRJNA326480) | marine metagenome | isolation source: seawater | place: Pacific Ocean: North | collected 2011 | reverse complement strand
TAGGTAATTAATATATACTTACTTTAATTGTTAACTCCTAGAGTTAATAATGACCTTTTATAGATATAAAAAACCTTATAAATATATAAAGTTGTGAGATGACCATATGGATAAAGATAATCAAGTGGCATTGTGCCCTTCTCAAGACGAACTATCAAGGCAGGCCTTTATTGTAAGGTTCAAACAAAAGGTCAACTTGGACCTTCAGGGTAAAATTCGGTCACATTTCTGTGATAAAATACAGCCAGCCTTAGAGGCTGATCTAGGGGTATCTCTTAGCGATGTAGATCGAAAGCATAGGGTTGCTGTAAAAGAGCGCATGTCTTCAGAGCACATCTTTCATGTTTGGGAGTCTTTGACATGGATTGGACAGACAATGATGTGGGATGCAGTTGATGAGATGATCCAGCATGAATTGCCAAGAATAGAATCAATATCCAAAAGTGTGATGGAAAACAAAGAACCTCTAGGATCTCTAATTCTAAGACCAGAGCTTCATGTGCCGCCAAATGTATCTAAGATAGAAATTCATAGGCAACCAGGTGGGTTTTGTTTTGAGCGAGATGGCCACCCGTTTGATTATATAGCAGGTGCGAGGATGACAGGTGGCGGTATGGTCTATGGAGCAGGGAAAGGAAGGACTGCGAGGCCTGGCTATTCTGCGGCACAATTTTTGATAGAAGAAATCGAAAAAGAATTTGGTGAAAGAAAACCAAAACGTATTTTAGATATTGGTTGTGGTACTGGATCAAATACTCAAGTTTATGCTGAGTATTACCCAGATGCTCATGTTGTGGGTATTGATGTTGCGCCAGGTCTTTTAAGGTGGGGTCATATGAGATGTGAGCAGAAATCTATTCCGGTGCATTTTGAACAAATGAACTCAGCTGATTTACATTTCGATGATCAAAGTTTTGACCTTGTTGTTTCAAATATTTGGGGACATGAAACAACGCCTAGTATACTTTCAGAATCAATTTCTGAAATTTGGCGTGTTCTGCGGCCAGGCGGTATATCTTGCCATATGGATGTACCTAATCAACCTGGTTATACAGGCTTGGTAGATCAGTTTTTAAATGATTGGCAAATTAAGTATAATGGTGAAGCCTTCTGGATGGGTTGGGCAGATACAGATTTATTTCAAGTAATGACTAAAGCTGGTTACCCAGAAGATTGTCAGTTCGCAGAATATCGACAGCGTACGGAGGGGGTTGGTCATTGGTTTGTGCATGGTGCTATTAAACCAAGCTAAGAAATATTTTAATTTGTACAGTTTTACTTTTTTGATGTTGATGGTTTTAATGTATATTAAAGTGTGATTTCTTTGATTATTGATTTGCAAAACTATTAGTTGCTTTTACTAATGCGCTTTTTATACCGTCCTCCATTGAGGAATGCCCAGCGCTAGGAATGATATTATATTTAGCATGAGGCCATGAATGAGCTACTCGATTTGCAGTAATAATTGGACAAATTATGTCATACCGCCCTTGAATAATAGTTCCCCAATGTTTTTCAAGTAAATACAAATTATTTAAAATTTGTCCGTCTTTTAAAAAGCCATTATTCTTCATGTAATAGGCTTCTATTCTAGCCATGGCTAGAAGTTGAGCAGATATCTGTGAGTGTTTTATATGATCCATTGCAGGGGGTGTGAGGTATGCACAACTGTTCTCGTAATGACACCAAGAAGTTGCAGCTTCATATTGGGTTTCGGATGATGCGCTTGTTAAACGAATATAGTACTGCTCTAATATATCGTTACCTTGGTCATTTTGAACGAGCCTTATAAATTTTTTGTATGCTTCTGGAAAGAAGTTTTCCATTCCATATAGGAACCAGTTGACTTCTGGTTTGGAGAAAAGAAATACTCCTCTAAGGATAAACCCAAGGCATCGGTCTGGGTACGATTGACCATATGCTAGTCCAAGAGTAGACCCCCAAGACCCTCCAAAAATTAACCATTTATTAATATCAAGTGATTTTCGTAGTTTCTCCATATCTTGAATAAGGTGTTCTGTAGAGTTCTCTTTAAGTTCACCAACTGGCTTGGATTTACCTGAACCACGTTGATCAAACAAGATAATACGATAATGCTTAGGATTGAAAAACCTTCTAGATATTGGTGAACTTCCTCCACCGGGACCGCCGTGTAAAAACACAGCCGGAATGCCGGAGCGATTACCACTCTCCTCCCAATATAATTCATGTGTTGAATCAACTTTTAAATATCCGGATTGATTAACATTTATATGCTCATATAGCGTCTGGTGTGTTGTAAACTGAGTGTCTTGAGACCTCGAATTTTCAGTATTTTGTGTATTCATTTAATAAATTGCCCTATATTAAATATAAAATAACTTGATTTAATCTCTCTAATGAATTTCGGCTTCATCCAGATAGGCTTCTAGCAAATTAAATATGGGTTCCGCATGGTCTCCGGGGGTGACAATTAAATTGCAATGATCACCATATATGTTAAAGACATATCCACGTGCATTACATATGTCTACTAAGGCGGTCATGAAAGGTGTTATAATTTCTGAGTTTAGTAACTCTCCGTTTTCACATGATGTCATTAGTTTTTGTAGCTGATTTATTATTTTAGAATTATTATGTTGTGGGGTTTTTACCATGATTATCCAGTTCAATTAGAGTTGTAGAAAGTTAGAGAAATTGTAAAATAGGTTTTGTGTTTGCGCATATTTTGTTACTTTGAGTAAAGTATTATTTTAACAGAATTTTAATGGAAAGCTATGGAACATTTTTTTCACTTAACCACTACCTTTATAGGAGTTGTTAAAGATGTTTGGGTCACAGGTGTAGGTGGTGTTGATTTTGGCCGCGTTATAATAGCCCTAGGCATACTAATATTCTTCTTAGTAATTAGACAATTATTTACCAAATTTGCATTTGGTGCTCTTAGGAAGGTCACTAAAAAAACTAAGACTAGTATAGATGATTCATTAATTGATGCGCTGCAAGGCCCTGTTCGGATGATCCCTTTGATTTTTGGAGTTTTTGCGGCGTTGGATTATTTATCTCTGCCCGAAAAGTATAGTCTAATGGGAAGTCTCATAGTTAGAACTTTGGTCGCATTTGATTTGTTCTGGGCTTTGTATCAGATTACCGGGCCTTTGAGTGCATCCATTAAGCAAGTAGAGAGATTATTAACTCGTGAAATGTCAGACTGGTTGGTTAGTTTTTTGCACATTGCAGTAGTGTTCATAGCAGTTGCTACTATACTGGAGATATGGGGCATTAGAGTAGGTCCGATTCTGGCAGGCCTTGGACTCTTTGGGGTTGCCGTGGCATTAGGTGCACAGGATTTGTTTAAGAATCTTATTGCAGGGATTCTAGTTATTGCAGAAAAACGTATGCGGGTTGGTGATTGGATTTTAGTAGATGGTGTTGTAGAAGGCACTGTTGAGCATATTGGATTTAGGTCAACTTATATAAGACGCTTTGATAAAGCTCCGGTCTGTGTTCCTAATGCGTATTTATCAGATAATGCTGTTACAAACTTTAGTGGTATGACCCATCGCCGTATAAAGTGGTTAATTGGGGTGGATTATAATTCTTCTATTGATCAACTGAGAAGTATTCGGGATAAAATAGAAGAGTATTTGGTGAAGGATAATAATTTTGCTCGGTCTTCTGATGTCCCAACCTTTGTACGAATAGACAATTTTAGTGATTCGTCTATTGATATACTTGTGTACTGTTTTACTAAAACTACGGATTGGGCGGACTGGTTAAAAATAAAAGAAGATCTTGCATGCAGCATTAAAAATATTGTTGAAGGGGAAGGAAGTAGCTTTGCTTTCCCAAGCCGCACTGTTTACTTAAATACAATGGGTAGTGAATTACCAGAAATCTATGTACCGCCAAAGACAACCAACTGATTGTTAAAAAAACGATAGTGTGCCTTGGTATAAGGTTTAGAAGAACAATTACTCTGTTTTGAAAATTAAAAAGGAAGCTTATGAAGAAGCAGTTCATAACAGTCGGTGACCGGCAACTTCACATTAGAAGGGGGGGGAGTGGGCCACCTGTAATTTTGCTTCACCCATCCCCTCAGTCCAGTCTCTTTTCATTACCTATGGCTGAGAAGCTAGAGAAAAATTTTACGGTAATTGCCGTTGATACTCCAGGATATGGTTTGTCTGATCCTCTGCCAGGTAATCCAAAAGAACGTAATTTAGAAGATTATATTCAATCTTTTATCATGATGTTGGATGTTTTAGGTTTCGAAAAAGCTGCTTTTTATGGAAATGCTACTGGGGCTGAAATAGCTCATATTTTAGCTGCAAAACGCCCAGATAGAGTTGCTATATGCATGTTGGATACAGCGGGTCATGTGTTGGATGAAGAGGTAGATAAAATTACAGATGGTTATTTTCCAGATGTGAAGCCGTGCCGTGATGGCGCTCACTTACTAAGACATTGGGATATGGTTAGATCCCTTTATGTTCATAGCCCATGGCAGTTCACTGCAGATGATGCCCGCTTAAGAATAGATATGCCAGCACCGGATTACTTGCATGATAAGGTTTTAGATTATTTGCGTGCTGGTGAGGGTTATGTTCATGCATACAAGCCAGCTTTTTATACGGCAAAGCACAAACTAATATCTCGTGTGTCTGTACCAGCTACTTTAACGCGTTGGGAAGGGAAACCAGATCTAACAGAGGTGGATGATTTGATTGATGCCGGTCTTCCTGAAAATTTTTCAGTCCTAAATGCGGGGCCATCCATGGATGAGCGACTTGCAGTGAGTGAACAATATTTGTTAACTAATTATTTATCAAGCGGCAAGATAGCTGGGCGGCCAGCTCCTCAAATTGACCCTAATTCAAACCGTCTTCAAAAAATATTTGTTGACGTGCGTGGTGGCCAAGTTCTTGCACAAGTTTGTTTGACGGGTACTGGCAGGCCACTGCTAGCCTTGCATAGTGCTAGTGGTTCATCAGAAGAGCTTTTAGAGTATTTAAGACCTTTTGTAGGTTTTAGACCAGTCATAGCTATTGACAATCCATCGAACGGTGAGTCGGATCATCTTCTAGAGGGGCTAGATATATCTATTGAATATTATGCAAATTATGCTCTTAATGTTCTTGATAGCCTTCAGATAAATGAGGCTGATGTTATAGGGCTTTGGATGGGGGGGCAGGTAGCCATTGAGATGGCAACTTTATATCCATCAAGAATTAAACACATTGTAATGGTTGGGGCTCAGTTATATTCTAATACTGAAGTCAAAGATTTAGTAGAGAATTATACACCCTCTATCGCCCCTCAATGGGACGGGGGGCATTTAGTTAGAGCTTGGGCAATGGTTCGTGATATGAGCCTATATTGGCCATGGTATAAGAGGACATCTAATAGTGTATTCAATGGTAATAATAAATTAGACCCCTATTTTATTGATAGCCGTGTAATAGATTTATTAAAAGTCGGAGATCTTTATCAAAAGATTCATAGATGTTCATTTGCTTATCCAACAGGTGCAAAGCTCGCAGCTCTAACCATACCTAGTTTGGTGATGGATCACGTTCGGTCACCAATCTATGATAAAATGGCCCTAACTTCCTTAATTGCGCCCAATTGCATCTTATGCGATATACCAGAGTCTATGGATTTATTACCAACTATACTTGAAGAATTTTTTGGTACATAGATTTATTGCACAAGAGGCCAAGTCTCTATATATATTTTATATGTGACCTTATTTTAGTATGTTTATTTTCTTAGATTAAAATATATATTAGTGTGATTTGTATAAGTTATGAGCAGATAGCTAATATATTCTTGATTTATAGAAAGGTTTAAGAATTATTATGGCAGGCATGTCCGTTTTTTCTAGCCCACTTCTTCTCGGTTTTGACCAAATAGAGAGGGTGATCGATCGCGCAAGTAAAAAGTCCTCTGAGGGCTACCCTCCTTACAATATAGAGCAGGTTGATCAACATTCACTGAGGATAAGTCTAGCAGTTGCTGGTTTCTCCGATGATGATTTAGCAGTAACGGTGGAAGATAACCAGCTTGTTGTGCGAGGAAGAATAAATGAAGATGCTTCAGAAAAGATTTATATTCATAGAGGCATAGCTTCTAGACAGTTTAATAGAAGCTTTGTACTTGCTGAAGGCATTGAGGTTCAGACTGCTGGGCTTGATAATGGCCTTCTGCATATTGACCTGAGGCGACCTATACCAGAGCCAAAGGTAACAGAGATTAAAATTAATAAGGTTGGAAAAAACAAAACCAGCCCTAAGACAATTGAGCAATAACTTGGGCTTGTAGAATTAACTCGTTATGCTATTTAATTATTATTTTTAGGCGGTATAAATTTAATATGCATCTGTTACGTCTATTGATTAAGGCTCGCTTTTGCTGATATCGTTGTGAACTATTTTTGTAAATGGTCCCGTAGCTCAGCTGGATAGAGCATCACATTCCTAATGTGGGGGTCACAAGTTCGAATCTTGTCGGGATCACCATTCTATTGATGAAGAGAGAAGTAATATGTCAAGTTTAATTAGGAATTCGGGTTTTAAACCTCCAGCTACACCTTTTATACTATGTGTTGCTTTTTTCACGGGCTTTCTGGGTTTTCCTACATGGGGTGCTGATTTTGACCAAGCTGTAGATGATTTTTATTCAAGAAAATATGAAAACGCCTTTATTAGTTTTTCAGTTTTGGCTGCTGAGGGTGACGCAGATTCTGCCAGCTATTTAGGTAGAATGTATAGAAAAGGTTTTTTGGTTGATAGAGATGCAAAGAAAGCCGTGGAGTTTTTCCAAATGGGGATAGATGGGGGCAACTTAATGGCTCATCATAGATTGGGCTGGATGCATGCTAATGGTGAAGTCACCGGCAATAGAGATTATTTCTCTGCGACAGAGTTATGGCAGGTAGCAGCTGAGCGGGGCCTATATAAAGCGCAAGATGATATCGGTATTATGTATATGCGGGGTGATGGTGTGGAACAAAATTTTGCTATTGCATATGCATGGTTAGTTATAGCTAAAGAATCTAATCCAAACGCGACGGCACATGCAAATATTACCGTTTTGATAGAGAAGATGACGGAGGAAGATTTAAGAGCGGGTACAATATTAGTGAGTAAATACCGTAAGGATTATGGCCTTGAGTGATATTATTTTAGACTTTATAAGAAAGAGCATATATTATTTGCAATAATCTATAATTTAATGCTGATTGCTAATGGTGTTGACATTTTAATTCAATATGGAGTTTAGCCTTATGCCTATTCGCCTAAACCATGATTTAGCTATTGAGTCTACTCGTGATGAATTATCTCGCCAGGGTTTTGCGACTGGAATGCGTCAATATATTCTAGGTAATCTAGCTAGTCACATGGAAACAGTTTACAAAAAAAAAGTAGTCCCTAAGTTCTTCAAGTCCTCTGGTCGTACTCCAAAAAACGGTCAAGAAGTGCATAGGTTAATGAAACCTGACCTGATATTTAAGTATTATTCTGCATTAAGGAACTTGGCCCAGAAATTGGTCTGGCATTCAGTCTTGCCTGGTATTGAGCGTGCTTCAGACAAACTTGCGAATAAAGTTGCGCAATATAACTCCCAAGATGAGAAAATACACTTAAATGCTTCTCTCGAGATTCCCAGTTATATAAGTGATATTGATGTTCATCTTATGCCAGGTTGTTATCATTCGGAGAGATTCTCTGGGGATGTTACTCAAGGCGCACTTTATGACAATGGATTGTCGGTCTTTTTAATGGGTTATTTAGGTCCTGAAATGGATGATACTGGGCGGTCTGTGGCTACTTTTCTCAAAACCAGATTTCCGAAATTTCGACCGACTGCAATGATTGATATTGGTGCTACCATTGGATTCAATACTTTGCCTTGGTTAGAGTCATGGCCGGATCTGAAGATTCATGCTATAGATCCAAGTGCACCAAATGTAAGATATGGTCATGCTCGCTGTAAATCCATGGGTATGAATATTGACTACCATCAAATGAATGGAACAAAATTAGACTTTGAAGATAACAGTGTGGACATTATATGGTCAGCCATGGTTTTACACGAGTTACCAAGGCCAGAGATTAAAAAAGTATTGGCTGAAAGTTACCGTGTTCTAAAACCTGGAGGATTAATGATACATATGGAGCTGCCGCTTAACAAAGATGTAGATTGTTACGAACAGTTTTATTTGGATTGGGATTCCTTTTATAATAAAGAACCTTTTTATAAATCTTTTCGTGATTTTGATTTGCGGGCTGGGGTTGGAGGAGCAGGTTTTTCTGCTGATAATTTTTTCACTTTCGTTATACCAAGTATTCATAATTGTGGTTTGACAGCCAATAATATTGCCGCTTCTTCTGATGATGCTTCAGTGCAAGGGAATGTTGGTAAACTTCAAGATGGCCTAAAGTGGTTTACTTTTGGTGCATGGAAATAGTGATAGTTTTATTTGTAAGCGCATTCCATAACTTTGTTGACTAAAGGTAAGCCGCAGGGGCCAGGTCCTATGCAGCTATGCATAAAGTTATGGCTATAACCAAAACCCAGACGGATAGTGGGGTCAGCGAAAGCATATGACCCTCCCGCACCAATATAGCCAAATGAGTGCTTGTTTGGTCCCATAGGTGTCACTTCTGGATAATTTAATTCAAAACCTAGAGAGAACCTCATCTCTATTTCATTGACGGTATCTACACCCAATATAGACTCAGTCATAGCCAAGTTTAATACTTCCTTAGAAAAAAGTGATTTTGCACCTAACTTACAATCAGTGACAAGCGAGCTATACAATTTTGCCATAGATCGGGCATTTGTATGGCTAGTGCCAGAGCCGTTCTCAGCGGTTCGCCAATGATCACTATTATATGTTTCTGACGGGTTTCGACCCTTCATGCTCTGTGCAAATATTGTGTCTGGATTTTGGTTTATTAGATCATTAAATAATGTTGGGTTTGCTTGGTATACGTTAGCGGTTCGGTTTACTAAATCTTCGGTGATTTGGAAATGCCAATCAAGACCTAAAGGCCCTGCAATCTTCTCATTTAAGAGTTGAGATATTTGTTTCCCATCATTCACTCTTGAACAGAGCTCGCCCAGCAAATAACCCTGCGTCATGTTTAAATAACCTAGCCTTGAGCCTGGAGACCAATTAGGGGTGGTATTCTCAATCGCAGAGACCATAGAAGCTCTATTGTTAATTTCACCCTCTGATAGATCTTGGTCGACATAGGAGAGACCAGCTGTATGGTTTAAGAGATGTTTTACAAGAATGCCATGTTTGCCATTTTTAGAAAATTCTGGCCAGTATGTTGCTACAGGTTCACTCGGGTTAAGAAGGCCTTGGTCAATCATCATCAGTGTAAGCACAGAACCAATAGTTTTTGAAACTGACCAACAACAGCAAATTGTATTTTCATGCCACTCCGTAAGGGTTTTAGGCTCTGCAAAGCCGCCCCAAAGATCAACAATTAGCTCGCCATCAATAATGACTGCACAACTTGCACCTATTTCCCCATCAATACCTCTATAAAGAAAGTTTTGTTCAAAAGTGTCTGCAACTTCTTGAAATAATGGGTCGCACTTTCCATGAATTTCGGCAATATTGCCAAGAAGGTATGGGTTGAGACTGTATTTTTTGTTAGACACTCGATTTCCTACTAGTCATGATAGGAAGCATAACAAATTATTTTGTAAGTGTATCGATATTTTTTTAAATACTAATAAGGAGAATGGTGAAAGTTATGAAATTATTTTATTCCCCAATTCATGGCTTTATTCATAAAGTTCTTGTCGTAGCTCATGAGTCTGGGATCTGGGACAAGATCGAGTTTGTGCCGGTCTACCCTGTGCAACATGGATATTCTATTGCAGCGATTAATCCCTTACATAAAGTGCCAACACTGGCTTTAGATGACGGCACTGTGTTTTATGGCAGTCAATTGATTGCGGAGTATCTAGACTCTTTAGCAAAATCTGGGCCACGATTGTATCCCGTGGATGGTCCAAATCGTTGGGACGCTTTGAGAAGACTTGCTTTAGCTGATACATTATTTGAAATAACGGTAGTTATGGCGCTGGAGAGCTTAGAAAAACCTCCGCGGCGTACGGTTTTTGAATGGAATTGGGCTAAGGTTGAGAGGGCCTTAGTGCAAATGGAAGTAGATGCTCAGGGAGGCTTTGACAAATTTGACATAGGGCAGGTTGCAAGCTTGCATGCCTTGTCTTATCTGGACCGTCAAACAACTCGAGGGTTGCCAGCGCCTGTACCTATTGGTTATGATTGGAGGGTGAATAGGCCAGAATTACATTGTTGGTGGAAAAATACGGTCAAGCGCCCTTCAGTAGTTGCGCACTTCAATAAAGACTATGAGGGTGAAGATAGTGCTGAGTTTTGTCAGGAAAAATTGGGCGAAGTGTTGACATCGCAGGGAAAGCTAGCACCAGACATTCCGCAGCCATTGCCAGTTGATTTTGTTCCACCAGAGGATTAGGACGTATGACAGAAGACGTTTACCCAAACCTTATTTCTTCAATTAAACTTGGTCCTGTAAGCTTGCGCAATAGAGTAGTTATACCTGGACACTCTATGGTGCATGGAGATTCTTCTGGCTTAATAACAGATAAGTACAGAAACTATCTAGTTGAGAGAGCAAAAGGTGGCGCAGCGTTAGTTGGCTTGGAGTCGGCACCGGTGCACCCAAATTCACGAACTTGGGTTGGTCAAGTTGAACTCTGGCGAGATGAAATTGTTGAATCATTATCCTTGACCGCTCAAGAAATCCATGATGCAGGAGCTAAGGTTTCAGTGATATTGTGGCATGGTGGCCATAATGTTTCATATCGGCGCGGGGCTCCAGCTATCGCTCCATCTGTAGTGCCCTCTGTGCAGATAGGTGAGATTCCCAGGGCAATGACAATTGAGGATATTCAAGATATTATTCCATGGTATGCGAAAGCAGCGGTTCGGTGTGCTCAGGCAAACCTCGATGTTCTCGAAGTTCAGACCTCATCAGATTATTTGTTGGGGTCTTTTTTAAACCCTCAATTGAATCATCGATCTGATAAATATGGAGGATCAGTTGAAAACCGTTGTCGTATTGTAGTGGAAATACTTGAAGCTATCCGGGCGGTGTTGCCTCCTCATATGTCGCTTGGGGTCAGGACATCAATTTATCATGCAATCCCAGGAGAACCGGATGGCTACACCATTAAGCATTCTTTACCCGCAATGGAATATATATCTCGCTTAGGCTTAATTGACTATGTGAGTGTAATGGCAGGGTCAAACACTAATTTCGCGGAAACCATACCGCCAATGACTTACCCACAACCTCAATTAGCAGGGCTCTCAGCGCAGTTCAAGGATACACTTGATGTGCCAATAATAGTTGCTGGTAGAATCATCACTCCAAATCATGCGGAGACGATCCTCGCTGAAAGACAGGCAGATTTAGTTGGGTTGGCAAGGGCATTTATTGCCGATCCTAAATGGATGTCCAAAGTATTGAACAATACGACGGATAGAATTCGCCTTTGCACGGGTTGCAACCAGGTATGTTTAGGCTTTGCTGGTCGATCATTACCTGCAGGCTGCAATATTAATCCTGAGGCAGGCAATGAACAGGACCTATTGCCGCTTGAACTTGCGATAGAGAATAAAAAAGTTGCAGTAGTTGGTGGCGGGCCTGCTGGACTAGAGTGTGCGCGAGTACTATCAGAGAGAGGACACTTAGTGACGTTGTATGAAAAGTCAGACACATTGGGGGGTGCTCTCTTGCTTGCTGCAAATGCACCAAATAGAGAAGAACTCCATTTGCCGCTACATTGGTGGGAAAACGAATTAGATTACCTAGGTGTGCGCTTATTAATGAACACAGAGGTTAAAGACCCAGAAAGCTTAGATTCGGATGAAGTGATTTGGGCCACTGGTGCTGAAGCAGCATCCGTTTGGCAAATGAGATTCCGCCCTAGTATGTCTGCGGGTATAACCGGCACCAAAGACTTCCCTCATGGCAGGTCGGTATTAGCTGGGTTGGATGTGGTGTCTGGGTCAGTGCTCATCATAGATGAGGAAGGCAGTTGGCCCGCGTTAAACCTAGTAGAATTTTTGGTAAGTCAAACGAGCGTGTCAGCTGTAAGTATTGTAACCAGCAGTCTTATTTTGGGAATGCCGGATCTATTTATAACAGGGGAATATCCATTATTTGCAAATAGGCTAAAGGAAGCTGGGGTTAAAGTATATTCAGGTGTTTTTGTTTCGGAAGTTAAATCAAATAATGTTTATCTTACAGATGGAACAAAGTTAGGAGAATTTGACTCCATTGTTCTGTCTCTAGGCGCGGCTGCAAGGACTGTTCCTGAAGGAGTTAAAGCTATTGGTGACTGTGTTGCCCCGCGAGATATGTGGGCGGCTGTCCAAGATGGTGCTCGTCTAGCTCGGACTATCTAATTACTTAACTCTTCAACTTCAACTCCAGTAGGGAAGTTTTCTAGTCTACTAAATATTAATCCAGCAATAACAAGAGGTATTACTCCAAAAAAGGTGTAGGTTACTGTCCATCCGACAAGTGGTACTGCTTTTGTAATTAATAAGGGTGCTATTAGAGATGCAGTAGTTACTGCTAATGACCCAACCGATGCAGCAGCTGTAGCCCTTAATCGCGTAGGAAAAATCTCACCTACTAGTGGCATTCTCATACATTCAGATGCGAAGAAAAACATGGTTGATATTCCAAGGCCGACAATTAGAAGTATGGCAGATATATTACTCCACAGGGTGACTGCCAAACAAATCGCTCCTAACCATTGCCACAGGATTACAGTGTTCCTACGCGTCAGAAGGAATTCCCCGACATATGAAGCAATAATATATCCGATTGCGGCTATTCCCCATGTCCAAGCTAGAAGGCTTGCTGCTTCTCCATCGGAAAGACTACGATCTTGTGTTAGGAAGGCGGGCAGAAAATAGGTAATACCAGCTATAGCAATATTTGAGAAAAAGGTTCCGAAGAAAC